>Ga0209676_1001113_pt1 | contig 29797 bp, 27 predicted proteins | sample AraplaCvi_mLB_r2_FD_184282 | JGI IMG/M metagenome (GOLD analysis project Ga0209676, IMG submission 184282) | Arabidopsis root microbial communities from North Carolina, USA - plate scrape MF_Cvi_mLB_r2 (SPAdes) (version 2) | ecosystem: Host-associated > Plants > Roots > Endosphere | place: USA... | reverse complement strand
GTTAAACGGACTGAAATTACATCATCGTCTTCTCTTAGATTGATTGCGATTAAGCCGTTTGTACGGATATTTGCGAAAGCGGATAATGGAACACGCTTTGAAATACCAAGTTTTGTCGTAAAGAACAGATACCAGTTATCTAAAAACTCACTGACTGGGATGATTGCATTTATACTTTCATCTTTATCAATTTCTAGTAAGTTTACAATTGGAAGCCCTTTAGCTGTACGGCTATATTCAGGGATTTCATAACCTTTAGAACGGTATACTTTTCCTTTGTTTGTAAAGAATAATATCGTATCATGCGTAGAAGTAGTTAGTAAGTGTTCTAGGAAATCATCGTCATTTGTTCCCATACCTTGAATACCTCTGCCACCTCTACGTTGAGAACGATAAGTAGAAATTGGTAAACGTTTGATATATCCATTATGAGTTAAGCTTACAATGATATTTTCTACTGGAATTAAATCTTCATCTTCAATCATTTCAACTCCACCAGGAACAATTGCAGTTCTTCGTTTATCATTGTATTGCTCTTTTAATTGCGTTAACTCTTCACGGATAATTTCAAGTACTCTCTCTTCATCTGCAAGAATAGCTTTTAACTCTGCAATTAATTTAATTAATTCTTGATATTCTTCTTCGATTTTTTCACGTTCTAATCCAGTTAAACGTTGTAATCTCATATCTAAAATTGCTTGAGCTTGTCTTTCTGATAAAGAGAATGTTTCCATTAAACCATTTTTAGCAATTTCTCCTGTTTGAGAAGCTCTAATTAAGCTAATTACTGCATCTAAATGATCTAAAGCTACTTTTAAGCCTTCTAAAATATGTGCACGTGCTTCTGCTTTTTCTAATTCAAATTTAGTTCTTCGTTTAATAACTACAATTTGATGATCTAGATAATGCTTTAAGCAGCTTTTTAAAGATAAAACCTTAGGTTCACCGTTAACTAGTGCTAAAAGATTTATACCAAAACTAGTTTGTATAGCAGTTTGTTTATATAAATTATTTAATAATACATTGGCATTTGCATCTCTTCTTACTTCAATGACAATTCGCATACCATTTCTGTCAGATTCATCACGAAGATCTGTAATACCTTCAATTTTTTTATCGCGTACTAATTCAGCAATTCGTTCAACTAGCTTTGCTTTATTTACTTGATATGGTAATTCAGTAACAATAATTGTTTGTCTTCCGTTAGCTTTTTCTTCAATTTCAACTTTACCCCTGATAATAATAGATCCTTTACCAGTTTCATAAGCTTTACGTATCCCAGATTTCCCTAGAATCATTCCCGCAGTAGGAAAGTCAGGTCCTTGAACATATTCCATAAGATCTTGAGTAGTAAGTTCAGGATCTTTACTTAAAGCAAGTACCCCGTCGATTATTTCACCTAATTGGTGAGGTGGAATATTAGTTGCCATACCAACTGCAATACCTGTAGCACCATTTACAAGTAAATTAGGAAAACGGGCTGGTAATACAATTGGTTCTCTCTCAGAACCATCATAGTTATCTTGAAAGTCTATTGTATTTTTATTTATATCCCGAATTAGTTCCATTGATATTTTAGACATTCTAGCTTCTGTATAACGCATTGCCGCTGCTGCGTCTCCATCTACTGAACCAAAATTACCATGGCCATCTACTAACATATAACGGAAGTTAAAATCTTGGGCCATACGTACCATCGTTTCGTAAACTGCTGAGTCACCATGAGGATGGTACTTACCAATTACTTCACCAACGATACGAGCTGATTTTTTATAAGCTTTTTCTGCCGTCATGCCTAAATCATTCATTGCGTACAAAATTCTTCGATGTACAGGTTTTAAACCGTCACGCACATCAGGTAATGCACGCGAGACAATTACACTCATTGCATAATCTAGGAAGGAATTACGCATCTCATTACTTATATTGATTTCTTTGATTTGTTGATTTTCGTTCAACATCGGCACCTCCCTTTATTTTACGTTTCTATGTAGGAAAAGGAGCATAATAGCCCCTTCATATTTACTTATTAAATATCTAAATTCTTAACATATCTAGCGTTATCTTGTATGAAGTTACGTCTTGGTTCTACTTTTTCACCCATTAATGTTTCAAACGTTTCATCTGCTTCGATTGCGTCCTGAAGATTTACTTGAAGTAAAGTTCTAGTTTCAGGATTCATTGTTGTTTCCCATAACTGCTCAGGGTTCATCTCTCCTAAACCTTTATAACGTTGGATAACTGGTTTTGGAACAGCAGATATATTTGAAAGTATTTCTTCCATTTGTCGATCATTATAGGCATATTGTACTTTCTTACCTTGTTGAATTTTGTATAAAGGTGGTTGAGCAATATATATATATCCGCTCTCTATTATTTGACGCATATATCGGTACAAGAACGTTAACAATAAAGTACGGATATGAGCTCCATCAACATCAGCATCTGTCATCAATATAATTTTGTGATAACGAGCTTTTTCAATATCAAAGTCATCACCGATCCCAGTACCAAATGCAGTAATCATTGAACGTACTTCATTGTTAGATAAAATCTTATCCAGACGAGCTTTTTCTACGTTAATGATTTTTCCACGTAAAGGTAAAATAGCTTGGAAATGTCTATCTCGTCCTTGTTTAGCACTTCCTCCGGCCGAGTCACCCTCTACAATATAAATTTCGCTTATTGAAGAGTCCTTTGAAGAACAATCTGCTAATTTCCCAGGCAAACTTGAAACTTCTAGTGCGCTTTTTCTTCTAGTTAATTCACGTGCTTTTTTAGCAGCCATACGTGCTCTAGCAGCCATTAAACCTTTTTCTACTATTTTTCGAGCCTCAGTAGGATTTTCTAATAAGAATTTATCTAACTTCTCACCAAAAACTTGCTCAGTGATTGTACGAACTTCACTATTACCTAGCTTTGTTTTTGTTTGCCCTTCAAATTGAGGATCTGGATGTTTAATAGATACGATCGCAGTTAATCCTTCACGGACATCTTCACCTGATAAATTACTATCTTGTTCTTTAATTAATCCATTTTTACGACCATAATCATTAATTACTCTTGTTAAGGCTGTTTTAAATCCAACTTCATGTGTACCACCTTCATGAGTATTAATATTATTTGTAAATGAGTAGATATTACTTGTATAGCTTTCGTTATATTGAAGAGCAATCTCTACAGTTATTCCATCTTTTTCACCAATAACAAAAATCGGTTCTTCATGAATAACTTCTTTTGAACGATTTAAATGTTCAACATAAGATTTGATTCCACCTTCATAGTGGTACTCTTTCTTTTGTTTGTTTTCTCTACGGTCTTCAATTGTTAAACGGAGACCTCTATTTAAAAAGGCTAGTTCTCGTAGACGATTTGCTAGCGTATCAAATTCATAAATTGTTGTTTCTGTAAAAATTTCATCATCAGGTTTGAAATGTGTAATCGTACCTGTTATTTCTGTTTCACCAACAATACTCATATCAGCTACTGGAACACCTTTTGCAAACTGTTGATAATAAATATTCCCATCACGATGAACATGAACTTCTAACATTGTAGAAAGGGCGTTAACTACTGAAGCACCTACACCATGTAATCCACCTGATACTTTATAACCGCCACCGCCGAATTTACCCCCAGCATGTAGCACTGTCATGATAACTTCAAGTGCAGGTCTTCCCATCTTTTCATGAATACCAACTGGAATTCCACGACCGTTATCTTTAACAGTAATACTATTATCTTCTTCTATAATTACGTTAATTTCATCACAATAACCCGCTAAAGCTTCATCGATACTATTATCTACAATTTCCCATACTAAGTGATGTAACCCTTTTCCACTTGTAGATCCGATATACATACCTGGTCTTTTACGAACGGCTTCTAAACCTTCTAGAACTTGTATTTGATTTTCATCATAATTATGTTCTTGCATTTTTTGATCCATTGTCATGAACACTCACCTACTTTTCTTATTTTACATAAAAGAACTAACAAATTTCAGCTATGCTTTTTAGGCGGCGTAGTAGAAATTTCTAAATAAAAAATGTCGTAAAATTTACTTAATCAACATTACTAATAATTGTTCCATGTGAAACATTTATAATGTTCGCTTGCTTTATCGTTTCGTGTTGAATGCCGTCGACACTTGTAGTAGTTACAAAAGTTTGCACTTTATTTTGAATAGCATTTAATAAATGAGTTTGACGATAATCGTCTAATTCTGAAAGAACATCATCTAGTAAAAGGATAGGATATTCGCCTACTTCCTCTTTGATTAGTTCAATCTCCGCTAGCTTTAATGAAAGAGCAGTCGTCCTCTGTTGTCCTTGTGACCCAAAAGTCTGAACATTTTTGTCGTTAACCATAAAAACTAAATCATCTCGATGTGGACCAAGTAGTGTAGTACCTCTAGATACTTCACGATCTTTTTCAACTTCAAATTGTTTTATGTACTCTTCTTCCATTTTCGTCAAATCTGTTAAATCTGATACATTAATGCTTGGTTTATATATAATTTCTAGTTTTTCAGTGTCTCTAGAAATTTGACTATGAATTGGCGATGCCCAATCTTGTAATAATTTGATAAACGAAATTCGCTTTTCAACTATTTTCACTGCATGTTTTACTAACTGAGCAGTAAGTACTTCGAGCATTAAATAGTTTCGATCCCGACTCGTTTGTAAGGTTCTAAGTAGTGAATTTCGTTGTTGGAGGATTCTTTGATATTGACTTAATTCATGTAGGTAAACTGGCGATACTTGTCCTAATTCCATATCAAGAAATTTACGACGCACTTGTGGACTACCTTTTACTAAGTGTAAATCCTCTGGTGCGAACATAACGACATTCATTACGCCTATATATTGACTTAACTTCATCTGTTCAAGATGGTTTAGTTTCGCTTTCTTACCTTTCTTTGAGAGGATTAGTTGTAGTGATACATGTTGATTTTTCTTTTGTAACGTACCTTTTATTGTACCATACTCTTCATCCCAACGTATCATTTCTTTATCATTGCTCGTACGGTGTGACTTTGTTAAAGCTAGCACATAGATAGATTCCATTAAATTTGTTTTACCTTGTGCATTTTCTCCAATAATAACATTCACGTTATTTTGAAAATTTAATTGAAGTTGTTCATAATTACGAAAATGTTTTAATTGTAAATCTTTAATATACAATGGGATTCCCCCAGAATTTATGAAGTAATAATATACGTACCAATTCCTGTGATAGAAATAGTGTCATTTACAACTAATTTTTTACCTCTTCTATTTTCAGGCTCATTATTTACAAAAATCTCGTGTTCAGATAAAAACCACTTTGCCATTCCGCCTGTATCGATTACACCCGCTAATTTTAAAAACTGCCCAAGTGTAATATATTCTGTATTTATTTTAACTTTTTCATTTTTCATTTTTCATCACCCTCAAATATCCATTTCTTAATTGTACTAAACTTCTAACAGAAAAAAAATAGGAATCCCATATTTTCTATTGTAACAGTAAAAAAAGACTGACCCACTTGTACTTTGCACTCTCCAAAAGACCTTTAGTAGAAAAAATATAAATTATTCTACAAAACAGTGGAGGTTGCTAGTACATTCTGTAGGTCAGCCCCTTTTAGGTAGAATTTACTAACTAGTATGTGCGAACAGGTAAAATTAATTGCAATGTTCTTGAATCATTAACTGTACGAATTAAAAATGGTCTCATCGCTCCTGTAAACTGAATATAGATTTCAGGACTTTCGATAGCCTTTAATGCATCCATTACATATTTCGCACTAAATGATATTTTTAACTCTTCACCTTTTATATCTTCACAAGCAATCTCATCTACTACTTTACCGATTTCCGGAGAATAAGAAGAAATATTTACAAGTGTATTACCTTTTGTTTCTAAGTGGACAACATTGTTTCTACCTTCTCTTGCAAGTAAAGAAGCACGATCAATCGCTTGTAAAAACTCTTTTGTCATTACAGTTAGTTCTGTTTTGCTTTCACTTGGAATCAATTTTGAAGTATCAGGATAATTTCCTTCAAGTAATCGAGTAAAGAATAAAATATGCTTTGTTTTAAATAGTGCTTGGTGTTCTGTTAATACGATATCAACTTTTTCATTGTTATCATCAAGAATTTTACTTAATTCATTTAAGCTTTTGCCTGGGATTACGACACTTGCTTTAAACTCATTTGTTAATGCATTATTGTCAATTTTAGCTTGTCTTAAAGCTAAGCGGTGACTGTCAGTAGCAATACAAGTCAGTTCACCATTTTCTATTTTCCAATTTACACCCGTTAAAATTGGTCGTGTTTCGGATGTAGATACCGCGAACACAGTTTGACGGATCATAAATTTAAGTAGATCAGCAGAAATAGAAATTGTTTCATGTTCTTCAATTTGAGGAAGTAATGGATACTCTTCTGCATCAAAGCCATTTAAACTAAATTCTGTTTTTCCAGCTCTTATTGTTGTTACATAATGACTATCTGATTCTAATTCTACAAAGTCAGCAGGTAACTTTTTTACAATGTCACTAAAGTATCTAGCATTAAGTACGATACTCCCTGGTTGTTTTACATCTACTAATTGTTGATCATCTACAATAGTTGGTAAATAAGATTCAATAGAAATATCTGAATCACTACCAGTTAAAGTTAAACCTTCGTTTGTAACAACTAATTTTATACCAGTTAAAATTGGAATTGTTGTTCTAGATGAAACAGCTCTCATTACATCTTGTACAGCTTTAACAAGATGATCTTTTTGTACTGTAAATTTCATTTTTTGTACTCCTTATATATTTTATAAAATAATATAGTAATAGTAGTAGGGCCTGTTAATTTGTGGATAACCCTAATTTAGTAAAGAAAAATAAGTCTATCAACATGTGGATAGACTGTGTAAAAAAACTAGAAAGTTATGCACAGTTTTAAGTATCTACTGATTTAATTTTTCATTGATCTCTTTAATTTGAGATTGAAGTTGTGAGTCAGTTTCAACCAATTTCGATATCTTTTCATGTGCATGAATAACTGTTGTATGATCTCTACCACCAAACTCTTCTCCTATTTTAGGTAAAGAATGGTCTGTAAGCTCCCTTGAAAGATACATTGCTACCTGCCTAGGAAAGGCCACTGATTTAGTACGCTTCTTAGCTTTAAAGTCTTCTAATTTAATATTAAAAAACTCTCCCACAGTACGTTGAATATCAAGAATTGATAAAGTTTTCGGTCTTGAAGCCGTAATTAAATTCTTTAATGCCTCAGCAGCAACACTAGCATTAATATCTTTATTGATTAATGAAGAATAAGCTACAACACGTATTAGAGCACCTTCTAATTCTCGTATATTCGTATCAATTTGATTTGCAATATATAACATGACTTCATTTGGAATATCTAAGCCCTCTGCTTTAGCCTTTTTGCGTAAAATGGCGATCCTTGTCTCTAGGTCAGGCGGTGTAATATCTGTAATTAAGCCCCATTCAAATCGTGAGCGAAGACGATCTTCTAGTGTAGGAATTTCTTTAGGTGGTCGGTCACTTGAAATGACAATTTGCTTACTTTCTTCATGTAGAGTATTAAAAGTATGGAAAAATTCTTCTTGTGTTTGTTCTTTTCCCGCTAAAAATTGAATATCATCAATAAGTAGTACATCTACATTGCGGTATTTATTTCTAAATTCAATTGCTTTGTTATCACGAATTGAGTTAATAAATTCATTCGTAAATTTTTCGGAAGATAGATAAACTACCTTTGCATTTGGATTATGTTCAAGTACATAGTGTCCAATCGCATGCATTAAGTGGGTTTTACCTAATCCTACACCCCCATAAATAAATAAAGGGTTATATGCTTTTGCTGGCGCTTCAGCAACTGCTAATGAAGCCGCGTGAGCAAAACGATTTCCAGATCCGATTACGAACGTATCAAAAGTATATTTTGGATTTAACATACTTTGTCCGAATTCAACTGGCTCATCATATTTAACCTTTTCTTTAACAGCAGGAATATTCATTTCTATTTCTTCAATATGGTTTTGAGGAAGGATGAACTTAATTTCTAATTCTGCTCCAGTAATTTCTAAAACTGTATCCATGATTAAAGAAGAATACTTTGATTCTAGCCAATCACGTGCAAACTCATTAGGCGCAATAATGGTTAAAGTATCGTTTTTTAATGAGAATGCTTTTGTTGATTTGAGCCATGTTTCGAAGCTTGGCTTGCTTATCTTTTTCTCTATTTCTGATAGAACCCTGGACCAAAGATCCCCTATATTCTCCAAAGAATAATCCCTCCTTATAAGACAGTGTATAAGTTTTGTACAAGCACTATATTCAATCTGTAATTTTTATACATTTCGTTGTATATGCCTTAAATCAATTATCTGCAAAATTCCACTTTATTTGACAGTATTCACCTATGTGGATAACTTTAAATAAGCATAAGTGTAAAACCTGTCCACAAGTTATTAACAGCTGTGGACAATTAAATATTAAAATTGACTTGTCCATAAGAGGAAAACAAATTAATGATATCAAAAAACTTTAGGTATTTCAATGAGTAGTTCATGTTATCCACACGCTAATCCACTTGTTTAGGAAAAGTGTCCACAGAAAAGTAGCTTGTGCAAAACTTGTCAATAAGTGTTGTGAGTAAAAATTTTGTTGATAAATCTTATCCACAACGTATTTAACAATTTTATGTAAAGGTGAAGTAATTCATTTTTGGCTATTTTTTTATACATATAAATTTAGGGGAAAAAAATCTTTCGACACCCTCGTTTTTAGATGATTATTTTGTTTATAAATGAGCGGAGGGGAAAAGATATAAGTAAAAGTTTTTTTATCAAGTAATCTGTTACTAGATCATTAATGAAGAAGTTAATTGGAGATAAAAAGTTAGTGCTCCTAAAACAGAAACGACAAACTTTTTAAAGTACTTAAATAAAGAAAGAAAATTTTTAAACATGAAAACGTATGGGATCAGTCATTCTTCTATATATAATTGTAAAAAATAAAGATGATTTAATATCTTACATTGACATATTGACCATTTATTCTTTATAATTTATAGGACTGTCTATTACAGTAATTCCTCAGGGAGGTGTCATATAATGAAAAGAACATTTCAACCAAACAAGCGTAAACGCAGTAAAGTACATGGTTTCCGTAGCCGTATGAGCACTGCCAATGGACGTAAAGTTCTAGCTGCTCGTCGTCGTAAAGGTAGAAAAGTATTATCTGCGTAGGCCACTGTCAACAGTGGTCTTTTTCGCTAATTAGAAGGCCTTTTTTTGCTTTAAATGTCACATTTTGTAAGTAAAAAAGGCCTCATTTTTTATGAAAATATTGGTATGATAATTGAAGGAATCTTTAGAGGTGTCAGTAAAACATGAACAAGAAAAACAGAATAAAAAAGAACGAAGATTTTAGTCGCGTTTTTCGAGAAGGTACATCTACTGCGAACCGACAATTCGTAATCTATACATTAAGGAAAGAAGATCATCAGCAATATCGAATCGGATTATCTGTAAGTAAGAAGTTAGGTAATGCTGTAGTAAGAAATCATATTAAGCGCTATATTAGACAAGCTCTTCATGAACTTAGCGATGATCTTCAAATAGAAATGGATTATGTAGTAATCGCTAGAAAACCATGTACTGAACTACCTTTTAATGAATTTAAAAAAAGTTTAATTCACGTATTAAAAAGGGCAGAAGCGCTGAAAATTCGTGATTCAAAACATAAAACAGATAAAAAACAAATTAAGTAATTACATATTTAATTGTAACAACTTAAAGGAGGAACTAGTTTGAAGACTAAGAAGTATCAAATGCTAGTTGCAATTCTTTTCTTAGTAGTAGTGTTAGCTGGATGTTCACAAACAAACCAAGCAATCACGCCTGAAAGTACTGGGATATGGAATCAATATTTCGTTTATCCATTATCTTGGCTAATTACAACGGTAGCTAATATTTTCGGTGGCAGCTACGGTATGGCAATTATTATCGTAACAATTTTAATTCGTTTAGCATTATTACCATTAATGATCAAACAAATTAGAAGTACGAAAGCAATGCAAGCAATTCAACCTGAAATGTTAAAACTTAGAGAAAAATATTCTTCTAAAGATCAAAAAACAGTTCAAAAATTAAATGAAGAAACAATGAAATTATATCAACAGCATGGTGTTAACCCACTATCTGGTTGTTTACCAATTTTCATTCAAATGCCGATCTTAATTGCTTTCTATCATGCAATTATGAGAACGATGGAAATTAAAGCACATGATTTCTTATGGTTCCAATTAGGTCACCCGGATCCAATCTATGCTTTACCGATTATTGCAGGGATCACTACATTTATCCAACAGAAAGTATCAATGAATACTAGTACAATGGCTGGTCCTGCGGCACAACAAATGAAAATCATGCTTTATGTTATGCCAATCATGATCTTAGTATTTGCAATTAACTTACCATCAGCATTAGCGCTTTATTGGGTAGTTGGTAATACATTTATGATCGTTCAAACATTACTTGTAAATAGAACTGGTAATACGCCAGATCAAAAAAACAATGTAGGAGGGGCTAGTAAGTGAGAGAAGTAACTGCTACTGGTCAAACAATCGAACAAGCAGTTCAAAATGCACTTCAGCAACTTAGTTCAACAAAAGAAGAAGTAGAAATTAAAGTATTAGAAGATGGGAAAAAAGGATTTTTGGGATTTGGTTCAAAGCCAGCTAAAGTTTTAGTTGTAAAAAAGAAAACTTTAGTAGAAAAAGCTTTTGACTATATTTCAAATATCGTTACATGTTTAGATGAAACAGCCCAAATTGATTACGATTTTCAAGATAAAAAAGAGCCATCTCTTTTATTTACTATAAAAGGTGATAAAGTAGCGCTTATTATCGGGAAAAGAGGTAATACTTTAAATGCACTTCAGTTTTTAGTGCAAACTTATGTAAATCGTCATTCAAAGCAATTAATTCATGTTGTAGTTGATGCTGAGAATTATCGTTTAAAACGTAAAGAATCACTAGAAATATTAGCCAAAAAAGCTGCACAGACAGTTTTAAAAACAAGGAAGGCTGTTTCATTAGAGCCAATGCCTTCTTTTGAAAGAAAAATAATACACCACATACTAACTGACATGCCGAATATCTCTACTAAGTCAGTAGGTCAAGATCCATATCGTCAATTAGTTATTGATATCAAAAAACCAATTAAGGCCTAACCTTAGTTGGTTTTTTTGATGCTTGCTCTTTGGGCATTTAAGTTTACTTGTACTTTCGTAGGGTTATAATATAAAAACATTCAATTATAAAAATCTTTATGCTATGCTATAGGTTTAGAAGTAACATGTTATCTATTACATAACATGCTCTAGAGGTGATATTCTAATGGAATTTGATACAATTACAGCGATATCAACACCTAAAGGCGAAGGTGCAATTGCCATCGTACGATTAAGTGGTGATCAGGCTGTTCAAATAGCTAATAAACTGTTTAAAGAAAAAGATTTAAATATAGTAGATTCTCATACCATTCATTATGGCCATTTAGTAGATCCAAGTACTGAAACGATTGTCGAAGAGGTAATGGTTTCGGTATTAAGAGCTCCTAAAACATTTACACGTGAGGACGTAGTAGAGATAAATTGTCATGGCGGAATCTATTCTGTTAATAAAGTGCTAGAATTAGTTCTTTCATCAGGTGCTAGACTAGCTGAACCTGGTGAATTTACGAAAAGGGCATTTTTAAATGGACGTATTGATTTATCACAGGCTGAAGCAGTGATGGATTTAATTCGTTCTAAAACGGATCGAGCGATGGCAATTGCTATGAATCAAGTCGAGGGTCGATTATCTAAGATGGTTAGTGGACTACGACAAACACTCTTAGAAATTCTTGCTCATATTGAAGTGAATATTGATTATCCTGAATATGATGATGTTGAAGAAATGACGAATACAGTACTAATTGAAAAAGCAAAAACAGTTCAAAACGAAATTCAAAGACTTCTTGAAACATCAAAGCAAGGTAAAATCTTACGTGAAGGACTATCTACGGTCATTATCGGTAGACCGAATGTTGGTAAGTCTTCTCTATTAAACACACTTGTGCAAGAAAGTAAGGCGATTGTTACTGATATTCCTGGTACAACAAGGGATGTAATAGAGGAATATGTAAATGTTAAGGGTGTTCCTCTCCGTTTAATTGATACAGCTGGTATTCGAGAAACGAAGGACGTTGTTGAAGCGATTGGGGTAGAGCGTTCGAAAAAAGTATTAAACTTAGCCGATCTAGTATTGTTTGTTTTAAATAATAATGAGCAACTTACTGAAGAGGATCGTGTTTTATATAAACAAATGAGCGGAAAAGATGTAATTGTCATCATAAATAAAACAGATTTACCACAAAATCTTGATATTGAAGAAGTGAAGCAATTAGTTGGTAATGCTACAATTGTAACGACATCTTTAAAAGAAGAACAAGGTATTGAAGATCTTGAGAAAGCGATTGCTGATTTATATTTTGAAGGGCAAATCGAGTCGCAAGATTTAACATATTTATCAAATGCTAGACATATCGCATTATTAAAGCAAGCGGAATCGACAATTAATGATGCAACTGAAGCAATGAGAAATGGAATGCCGATCGATTTAGTTCAAATTGACTTAACAAGAGCGTGGGAATTGTTAGGTGAAATTATTGGAGATACAGTACAGGAAAGTTTAATAAACCAATTGTTTTCTCAATTCTGTTTAGGAAAATAAAGGGTTAGGAGGAAGTTACATGAGTTTTGAAGCAGGCAATTATGATGTAATTGTTATTGGCGCTGGTCATGCTGGTTGTGAGGCAGGACTTGCAGCTGCTCGTATGGGTGCAAAAACATTAATGCTGACGATTAATTTAGATATGGTAGCATTTATGCCGTGTAACCCTTCAGTAGGTGGACCTGCTAAAGGGATTGTTGTACGTGAAATTGATGCACTTGGTGGGGAAATGGGTAGAAATATTGATAAAACTCATATCCAAATGAGAATGTTAAACACAGGGAAAGGCCCTGCAGTACGTGCATTACGTGCTCAAGCGGATAAATTCGCATATCAGCACGAATTGAAAAAAACGATTGAGGATACTGAAAACCTTACTTTAAAACAAGGATTAGTTGAAAGACTGATTATCGAAGACGGTGAATGCACAGGTGTCATTACGCAAACAGGTGCTATTTATCGATCTAAAACAGTTGTTATTACGACTGGTACTTTTTTACGTGGTGAAATCATAGTCGGTGAATTAAAATATTCTAGTGGACCTAATAATCAGCAACCAGCTATTAAGCTATCTGAGCACTTAGAGGAACTAGGTATTGAGCTTGTGCGTTTTAAAACAGGGACACCTCCTCGTGTAAATAGCCATAGTATTGATTATTCTAAAACTGAAATACAGCCTGGTGATGACGTTCCACGTGCATTTTCATATGAAACAGAAGCAGTTGAAACAGATCAAATTCCTTGCTGGTTAACATATACAAGTGAAAACACTCATCAAATTATTGATGATAACCTTCACCGTTCACCAATGTACTCTGGTATGATTAAGGGAACGGGACCGCGTTACTGTCCATCGATTGAAGATAAAGTAGTTCGTTTTAACGATAAACCAAGACATCAAATCTTCTTAGAGCCTGAAGGAAGAAACACTCAGGAAGTATATGTTCAAGGACTTTCTACAAGCTTACCAGAGGATGTACAAGAGAAAATGCTTCGTTCAATTGCAGGATTAGAAAATGTTCAAATGATGAGAACAGGATATGCAATTGAGTATGATGCGATTGTACCAACTCAATTATGGCCAACATTAGAAATTAAACATATTAAAAATCTTTATACAGCTGGTCAAATTAATGGTACTTCAGGATATGAGGAAGCTGCAGGCCAAGGACTAATCGCAGGAATTAATGCAGCTTGTCGTTCTTTAAATAAAAAGGAACTGATTTTAGATCGTTCTGAAGCATATATTGGTGTTCTAATCGATGATTTAGTAACGAAGGGTACGAATGAACCTTATCGTTTACTTACATCTAGAGCGGAATACAGATTATTACTTCGCCATGATAATGCTGATTTAAGATTAACTAAAATAGGTCATGAGTTAGGCTTAATTTCTGATGACAGATTTGCAGATTTCGAACAAAAGAAAGCGCATATTGAAGAAGAAATTAGTCGTTTAAAAACAACTCAGTTAAGACCAACCGAGCAAGTTCAAGGTTTGATCGCAGAAGTAGGCGGTAGTGAATTAAAAGATGGGATCAAAGCGGCAGATTTATTACGTCGACCAGAAATGAACTATGAACACATTCACGTCCTTTCTCCTTCTGAAAAGGAATTACATCCAGATGTAAAAGAACAGGTTGAAATTCAAATTAAGTATGAAGGTTATATTGAAAAATCATTAAATCAAGTAGAACGTATGAAAAAAATGGATTTAAAGAGAATCCCTGAAAATATTGATTATCAAGCAATTAATGGTATCGCTACAGAAGCTAGACAAAAACTTGAACAAGTACGTCCACTATCAGTTGGGCAAGCATCACGTATATCCGGAGTAAACCCAGCAGATATTTCAATTCTACTTGTATATTTAGAACAAGGAAAAATTGCAAGAATATCGAACTAATATAGATAGGGGAATTACTAGTGAACAAAGAACAATTTATTGCTGCACTAAAAGAAAAAAACATTCATTTATCTGATTTTCAATTAAAACAATTTGATATATATTTTCACACGCTAGTTGAGTGGAATAATAAAATGAATTTAACAGCTATTACTGAAGAAGAAGAAGTATATTTGAAACATTTTTATGATTCAATCAGTGCCTCCTTCTACTTTGATTTTTCAAATGAGATGACATTATGTGATATTGGTGCCGGAGCAGGATTTCCTTCTATTCCCATTAAAATATGTTTCCCATCTATCCGATTAACAATAGTAGACTCTCTACAAAAGAGAATTTCATTTTTAAATCATTTAGCTTCGGAATTAAAATTAGAAAATGTTGCATTCCATCATGACCGTGCAGAAACATTCGCTAAAAAAGACGGTATGAGAGAATCTTTCGACGTTGTTACAGCAAGAGCTGTTGCTAGAATGTCAGTATTAAGTGAATTATGTTTACCACTTGTTAAACCAAATGGACATTTTGTAGCCCTAAAGGGTGCTGCGGGTCAAGATGAGTTAGATAAAGCAGATTATGCAATCAAAACTCTTGGTGGAGAAGTAAAAGCAATCAATCATTTTGTTCTTCCTGGAGAAGATAGTGAACGAAATATTGTTATAGTAGAAAAGAAACGTAAAACGCCAAACAAGTACCCACGTAAGCCTGGTACTCCTGGTAAAGAACCATTAGAAAAATAATTTTATAAACTAACAAATGTTTCACGTGAAACATTTGTTAGATTTAATTTGTTGTGAACGAAATTCTAAAAGGGTGGGAATCACATTGAAAAGCACTTTATCCAAGTTATTTGGCTTGTCAGAAAAAGAAATAAGTGATGATGTCCAAGACTCAGTGTCAAGAAATGAAGTAATACGTCAAATTCCGGTGTCTGACATTGTTCCAAATCAGTACCAGCCAAGGACCTTTTTTGATGATGAAAAAATAAAGGAATTGGCATTAACAATTAGAACGCATGGTATTATTCAACCGATCGTTGTTAGAGAGATTCAGCCTAACTTTTATGAAATTATTGCTGGTGAACGCCGTTTTAGAGCGGTATCATCATTAGGTTGGGACACTATCCCTGCAATTGTAAAAACCTTTAATGATACTGAAACTGCTTCTGTTGCACTTATTGAAAACTTGCAACGTGAAGAATTATCTCCATTTGAAGAAGCTGTTGCATATCAAAAATTAATTGATTTACATAATCTTACGCAAGAGGCGTTGGCTCAACGTTTAGGTAAAGGGCAATCAACAGTTGCAAATAAGTTAAGACTGTTAAAATTACCTGAAGAGATTCAACAAGCTCTGTTAGATAAGACGATTACAGAGCGTCATGCTAGGGCTCTTATTCCTTTAAAACTACCTCAACTTCAAGTTAGTTTATTACAAGAAATTGTAGAGAAACAATTGAATGTTAAGCAAACTGAAGACCGTGTAGTTGCTTTACTTACAGAGAAAAAACCAAAACCTCGTCCTAAAATAAAAGCAATAAGCAAGGATGTTAGAATTGCAATGAATACGATTCGTGAATCATTACAAATGGTGACGAAAACGGGTATGGATATTGATAGTCAGGAAGAAGAACATGATGATTACTATCAAATTACAATTAAAATCCCTAAAAAATAATGATTAAATTCACCTCTTCTAAAGCGGTGAATTTTTTTTGTTCATTTTTAAATCTAAACACAATGATGATTGTATTCGTGATAGAATAGAAAATAAGAATTGTTTGTTGTGGAAGGAGTAGATTACGTAGTGGTTAAGGTAATCTCTATTGCAAATCAAAAAGGTGGTGTTGGTAAGACAACAACATCAGTTAATTTAAGTGCTTGTTTAGCGCATTTAGGAAAAAAAGTATTATTAGTTGATATAGATCCTCAAGGTAATGCTACTAGTGGAATTGGTATTGAAAAAGCAGATGTAAATCAGTGTGTGTACAATGTATTAGTTGATGATGTCGAAGCAAAAAGTGTAATTATAAGCACCGCAATCCCTAATTTTGATATAATTCCAGCAACAATTCAACTTGCTGGAGCGGAAATCGAATTAGTCCCTACTATCTCTAGAGAAGTACGATTAAAACGTGCATTAGATACTGTAAAAGGAAACTATGATTATATATTAATAGATTGTCCTCCATCTCTAGGCTTATTAACACTAAATTCACTGACAGCCTCTGACTCAATTATTATTCCAGTACAATGTGAGTACTATGCTTTGGAAGGATTAAGTCAATTATTAAGTACTGTACGATTAGTACAAAAACATTTAAATAAGAATTTAGCAATTGAAGGTGTATTGCTTACTATGTTGGATGCTCGTACAAATTTGGGTATCCAAGTTATTGAAGAAGTGAAAAAGTATTTTCAAGATAGAGTTTATAAATCAATTATTCCAAGAAATGTCCGTTTAAGTGAAGCGCCAAGTCATGGCAAGCCGATCATTACATATGATCCAAAGTCTAGAGGTGCAGAAGTATATCTCGAACTAGCAAAGGAAGTGATTGATAATGGCTAAAGGTTTAGGCAAAGGCATCGGAGCATTTTTTCAAGATATCGATAATCAAAATGAAGAAATCGTTCAAGAAATATCACTAAAAGAACTTAGACCCAATCCTTACCAACCTCGAAAAATATTTGATGAAAATGCAATGCAAGAATTAACGCAATCAGTTTTAGAACATGGGATTTTACAACCTATTATTGCTAGGAAAAGTATTAAAGGCTATCAAATCGTTGCTGGTGAAAGACGTTATCGTGCTGCGAAAAATGCTGGATTAAATACTGTTCCAGTCATTGTAAGAGAATTGACTGAAGAACAAATGATGGAACTAGCAGTACTTGAAAACTTACAAAGAGATGATTTAAATCCTTTGGAGGAAGCTGAGGCTTATCAATCCTTAATTGAACAATTACATTTAACACAAGAACAACTTGCGAAAAAACTAGGTAAAAGTAGACCGCATATAGCAAACTATCTAAGAATCCTGACTTTACCTAACTCTGTTCAAAAAATGGTTGAATCTGGTACACTCTCTATGGGACACGGCAGAGCTTTATTGGGCCTGAAACGTAAAGGTTTAATTGAGGGAACTGCTTTAAAGGTTGTTGAAAAGAATCTTAGTGTAAGAGAAGTAGAAACATTAGTTAATGAATTAAACGATAATGTTTCACGTGAAACACAAAAGAAAATTCCTAATAAGAATATATTCTTCAGTGAGTACGAGGATGTTTTACAAGAGAAATTTGGAACATCTGTAAAAATTAAATCAACCAAAGATAAAGGGAAAATCGAAATCCAATTCTTTAATAAAGAAGATTTGGAAAGAATCCTTTCTATCATTAAATAAATAATATACTTGGACTATAGTTTGTGTTTAACATTCAAACTATAGTCCATTTTTTTTGAAGTTAATTTTATTATCTAAACATGGTTGGAATTAAAACGATAAAAACAGAAGTTGATCACAATTGAATTAGTCTTACCCTATATGAGTCGCGGCGAACTTGGAAATCCGAGAAGGCTTAGCTCACTCCTCACTGAAAGGGTACATTCCAGAGTTGTTATTATCTAAAAAGTTATTCATAGGAAAAACGAAAACAATAATAAGTGCAAATTCATTTATTACATTATGAAACTAGTATTATTATAGTGCAGTTTGGCCAGTCAATTTACTTTCTGTTTCTTTGATAGATCTCGCAATAAATTTTGCCATTTTCATGACTAGACTTAATCTAGTATTTTGTAAAACATAAAACTCCATAAAACCACTTACATTGACGACACCAGTTAAATTAATTTCACCGACCAAAGGTAAATCCTTCTTCATTGCGGCTCCTGGCTTTAATGGTCCATTTGATAATCGCACACTTCCTATGCTTTTAACTCTGCCTAAACATGCATCAACAGCAATAATAAACGGATTTTTATACTTGTTTTTTATTGTTTCAAGTTGTTCAGAAAGATTTAACGCATGAATTGGTTCATCAAGAGTACCATAATAATGGAATCTACTTACATTTAATTCTCCTAATAAAGTACCGACTAGTGGACCTAAAGAATCACCTGTTGAACGATCAGTACCAATACATACAAATACAATGTCATTAGTGTAGATACTAGGAAGAGATTTGCTTAAATGATCTGCAAATTGGTTAACTGCATTGTCATCATCCAAAAATACAGAATAATCATCCTTAAATAAACTACGAAAAGGATTTGCCGGAAATTGCATACTATCGCCCACTTTTCATTTAAAAGAGTAGTAATAGTTTATGCAATATTTAAACAATTTATACTATATTCTACCTTTCTTTATCATAAAATTACTATATGATTACATTTGTAGTTATTTATGGTTTTAAATTCATAATTCGTTTAGTATAACTTTTGAAGAAATAGAAAGTGCGTTAGGGGGATAAAATGAAAAATACATTAAATGATGCAGAAGCAAAGATAAAGGAAAGTATGTTGACTGAGAGTCAATGGGACACGCTTTGGACTTCTTCGATAAAAATAGCTGTTATAATAATTGTTTCTATTTTAGCGATTAAATTTGGAAGAAAATTAATTCGCCGACTTCTAAAAGTACAAGCAAGAGGACCTTTACAAGTATCAGAAAGGCGATCAGTTACGTTAGTTAGATTGTTAGAAAATGTCATTGCATATGTTGTGTTTTTTATTGCAGTACTTACGATTTTACCTATCTTTGGGGTTGAAACTAGAGGATTAATCGTAGGTGCCGGAGTTGGTGGTGTTGCATTAGGTTTTGGTGCACAAAGCTTAGTGAAAGATATCATTTCAGGTTTCTTCATTTTATTTGAGGATCAGTTTTCGGTTGGCGATTATATTAGAGTTCAAACCTTCGAGGGAACGGTACAATCGATTGGTTTAAAAACAACAAAAATTAGAAGTGCGACAGGTGAGCTGCATATCATTCAAAATGGTATGATTACTGAAGTAACTAACTTTTCTTTACATAACTCAGTTGCATTGGTCGATATCAGTATTTCATACGAAGGTGATATTGAACATGCTCAATCAGTTATTGAAGAGCACTTAGTGGAAATGCCTGAACGATATGAAGAAATGGTAAAAGCGCCAGAATATCTTGGTATTCAAAGCTTTGGTCCTTCTGAAGTAGTTATTCGAATCGCGTCAGAAGTAAAACCGATGGCTCAATTTAAAATATCAAGAGCAATTCGAAAAGAGATTAAAGAGGTACTTGAAAGAAATAACATAGAAATTCCATATCCAAAAATGGTATTATATAGACAACCAGAACCTAATAATGAAAAGGCACAGTCTTAATTCTACTATTTAAGGAAGTGAAATAGTCGCATGGAAGAGAAGGTTTTTGATTTAAATGATATAGTAGAAATGAAAAAGGCACATCCATGTGGTGTGAATAAATGGAAAATTATCCGTATGGGAATGGATATCCGTTTGAAATGTGAAGGCTGCGGACACAGTGTTTTAATTCCGCGCAGAGAGTTTTCTCGTAAATTAAAAAAGGTATTAACGAAAGCTGAAGAATAGGTAAAAAAATTATTAAAAAGGTATCTAGTAAGAGCGAACTTTTTACCGCTCTTATTAGATGCCTTTCGTATGTAAGAAATAATATTCGGATTTTCTTGTTATTTTTTTTTGAAATCAATATAATTGTGAAAGATTAACTAAGTTCGTATAGGAGTGGAAACTATGGCATTAACAGCAGGTATCGTAGGTTTACCAAATGTAGGAAAGTCAACATTATTTAATGCAATTACGCAAGCTGGTGCTGAATCAGCAAACTATCCGTTTTGTACAATTGACCCTAACGTAGGTGTAGTAGAAGTACCGGATTATCGTTTAGAAAAATTAACTGAATTAGTTCAACCGAAAAAAACTGTTCCAACAACTTTTGAATTTACTGATATTGCAGGAATCGTAAAAGGTGCAAGTAAGGGTGAAGGTTTAGGAAATAAGTTTTTATCACATATTCGTCAAGTAGATGCAATTTGTCAGGTAGTACGATGCTTTGCAGATGACAATATTACACACGTTTCAGGTAAAGTAGATCCAATATCAGATATTGAAACGATTAACTTAGAGTTAATTCTTGCTGATTTAGAATCAGTAGAAAAAAGAATTGACCGTGTTGCTAAGTTAGCGAAACAAAAAGATAAAGATGCATCTTATGAACATGAAATTTTAGTGAAATTAAGAGATGCATTTGAAAGTGACAAGCCTGCTCGTTCAGTAGAATTTACTGAAGAACAAATGAAGGTTGTTAAGGGATTACATTTATTAACGACGAAGCCAATGCTTTATATTGCTAACGTTGGTGAAGATGACATTGTTGATCCATCATCAAATGAATTTGTTGAAAAAGTAAGAGCTTTTGCAGCGGAAGAAGGTTCTCAAGTTATTGTAATTAGTGCAAAAATTGAGGAAGAAATTTCTGAGTTAGATGATGAGGAAAAGCGTTCATTCTTACAAGAAATTGGTATTGAAGAATCAGGTCTTGACCAATTAATTAGAGCTGCTTATCACTTATTAGGATTAGCGACATATTTCACAGCTGGTGTACAAGAAGTACGTGCATGGACATTTAAAAAGGGTATGAAAGCACCTCAATGTGCAGGCGTAATTCACACTGATTTTGAACGTGGATTTATTCGTGCAGAAACTGTATCATATGAAGATTTAGCAACTTATGGTTCAATGCCATTAGCGAAAGAAGCTGGAAAAGTGCGTCTTGAAGGGAAAGAATATATCGTTCAAGACGGAGATGTAATGCATTTCCGCTTTAATGTGTAAAAAGTAGCAAATATTTTATTGGTTTGCTATCTAAAATTTTTTATGCTATAATTTTATTTCGTGAGTGATTATATAAATTGCTCCTTGCCCTTAACTGGGCCGTTAGACCAAAAGGAGGTGACATTGTGATGAATAAATACGAAATCATGTACATCGTTCGACCAAACATGGAAGACGAAGCGCAAAAAGCTTTAGTAGAGCGTTTTAACAACGTTTTAACTGAACAAGGTGCAGAAATCACAAACGTTAAAGAGTGGGGTAAACGTCGTTTAGCTTATGAAATTAACGATTTCCGTGATGGACACTACATGCTTGTAAATGTTTCTGCTCAACCAGAAGCGGTACAAGAATTCGATCGTTTAGCGAAAATCAGCGAAGATATCATTCGCCATATCGTTATCCGTGAAAATGACAAATAATAATTTTTGAAATGCCTTAGGGAGGTAAAAATCAGATGATCAATCGTGTTGTGCTTGTAGGTCGTCTAACAAAGGATCCAGACTTACGTTATACACCAAGTGGGGTTGCTGTAGCTACATTTACTCTAGCGGTAAATCGTGCCTTCTCAAATCAGCAAGGAGACCGAGAGGCAGATTTTATTAACTGCGTTATCTGGAGAAAACCGGCTGAAAACGTTGCGAACTTCTTGAAAAAAGGAAGCTTAGCTGGCGTTGAAGGACGTATTCAAACTAGAAGTTATGATGGCCAAGATGGTAAAAAAGTTTATGTAACAGAAGTTGTTGCAGACTCAGTTCAATTCTTAGAGCCAAGAAATGCATCAGGCAATCAAGGTGGTTCTTTTAATGGGAACCAACAAAACCAAGGTTTTAACGCTGGAAATCCTTTTGAAGCACCATCACAAAAGCCTAGCTTTAATGATGATCCATTCGGTGGGACAAGCAAAACAATTGATATCACTGATGACGATCTTCCTTTTTGATAAAAATAGCGTAATGTTGAACGGTAAACATTACTAAAAACGATTCTTCAAAAAGAAGGAGGGAAATAAGATGGCAATGGGTGGACGTAAAGGTGGACGTGCTAAGCGTCGTAAAGTTTGTTACTTTACAGCTAACGGCATTACAAACATCGACTATAAAGATACTGAGTTATTAAAACGTTTCGTATCAGAGCGTGGTAAAATTTTACCTCGTCGTGTAACTGGTACATCAGCTAGATACCAACGTAAATTAACGATTGCAATTAAACGCTCTCGTCAAATGGCATTATTACCATACGTGGCTGAATAAGCTAAATAATAAAAAGTACAGCATTCTCGTGCTGTACTTTTTTTGTATTTTAAGGGATCTAATGAACTTTTCATTTTTTTTAATAATTTATGGTAAAATAAGTATTAGTATGCTTACCGATATTTTATTGGTTTAGTTGAAAGGAGCCATATTTTGAAATCGACTCGCTTTATAACCGAGGGGGCAGTGCTTTTAGCATTTTATTCAGTTATGCTATTGCTGCTTACAAATGTACCATTTCTCTCAATTGTACTAACTTATTTAATGCCCCTACCATTTATAATATTTAGCTTGAAATATTCTATTAAGGAATCTCTTTTATTGATTTGTGTTGCATTAGGGCTGACACTCGTCATCACTCAAGCTTCTTTTATCTTGGGAACATTAATGTTTTCGACAGTTGGTATTGCAATAGGCTATCAACTTGGGAAGGAAAGAAGTAAAGGAGAAATTTTATTAACTAGTACATTTTTATATTTCATACATATAGTACTAATATACTTAATAGTACAACTTATGTTTGATATTAATATTTCAAACATTGTAACAACGAGAATGACTGAGTTACTTGAAACAAGTAAGAATTTATATTCGAATTTAGGTGTTTCTTATAACGAAAAGAATGTTAAAGCTATAACTGAAGTATTGAAGTTATTGCCTGTTTTAGTACCATCTATTATGTTAATGTTAGGTTTTACTATGGCATTTTTAACACAGCTATTAACATTCCCTATCGTAAGAAGATTAAGCTTTAAAACGCCTAAATTTAAGCCGTTTAGAGAATTCAGGTTACCATTAGGATTTATGTGGTTGTATTTGATTATTACGATCCTTTCTTATTTTGGATCAAAACCAAATGGATTCTTTTATACAGCTATTATGAACATATCTTATGTATTACACATCTTAGTGATTACGCAAGGATTTGCAGCGATATTTTATTTTAGTCATATTAGAAAACTATCTAAAGCAGTACCAATTCTAATATTAATTGCAGGTCTACTGATTAACGGGTTAATGATTTTTGTTTTATTAATTGGGATTATTTCAATTGGAATTTTTAATAGAATGAAGAAATAAGCTATTTTGTGGTTTTATATTGGCAGAATAGGTAAAAATAATCTTATTTTGTATAGAAGTTAGATTTTATTTGATTTAGGGGCTGAACTTATGCAAGATTTTCATAAGAAACAGGTGTTTCTTATTCCCGTCTATCTATTAACTGCTCTTGCGATATTTCTAATAGGAACTGTAGTTTATATACGTCCACAGCTAGGTATTATCTTTATTATCATCTTTCTATTCGTTATCTTTTTAGTTGTAAAGATTGAAATAAAGTATCGACACATTTTAGATATGTATATTGAATCAGTTATGTCGAGAGTGAAAAATTTAAGTAATGAAGCAATTACAAAAATGCCAATTGGTGTGTTACTTTATGATAAAGAGTACCATATCGAATGGGGCAATCAATATATTACACATATTTTGGACGACCAATCGTTAATCGGAAAACATATTTATGACTTGTCAGATGGTCTAATGTCTTTGATTTCAAAGAAAGAGAAAAAAGAAGATGTCATAACGATTAATAAGAGAACGTACCGAGTCGTCATTAAGAGAGAAGAACGATATATTTATTTATTTGATGTCACTGAACAAGCGCAAATGGAGAAATTGTTTGAGGATCAAAGAACAGTTATAGCGGTTATTCTACTTGATAATTACGATGAGATGACTCAAGGTTTAGATGATCAAGAACGTTCTACTATCAATGGAACAGTTACAACGATTTTAAATAGTTGGGCCAATAAACATGGCATATTTTTACGAAGAGTGTCTTCAGATCGTTTGTACGCTGTATTAAATGAAGGAATCTTAAACGTATTAGAGAGTAATAAGTTTGCGATTCTTGATCATGTCAGAGATGAAACAACAAAACGAAATTTACCAATCACATTAAGCGTAGGGGTTGGAATTGGTAGTGAGAATCTACCTGAACTTGGTCAACTTGCACAGTCTGGATTAGATCTGGCGTTAGGGCGTGGTGGCGACCAGGTAACAGTGAAGAATCTTAACGGGAAAGTAAAGTTCTTTGGTGGCAAAACAAATCCAGTTGAGAAACGAACAAGAGTTAGAGCTAGGGTAATTTCTCATGCATTAAGGGATTTAATGAAGAGTAGCTCGAATGTAATGATTATGGGTCATAAGTTACCAGATATGGATGCGTTAGGTTCTGCTGTTGGTATTTTAAAAATGGTTACTCATAATGAGGTCAATGGTTATGTTGTCATTAAAAAAGATGAAGTAGATAGAAGTGTAAATCGTTTGATGAAAGAAATGACAAAAAACGAACAATATATGACATGCTTCATATCGCCTGAGAAAGCTAAAGAGTTAGTAACTGAGGATACATTAATTATAGTTGTTGATACGCATAGACCGACGATGGTAGAAGTGGAGTCACTACTAGATGCAACAGATAAAATTGTTGTTATTGACCATCATCGAAGAGGTGAAGACTTTATAAAAGATGCCATTCTTGTGTACATGGAGCCTTATGCGTCTTCTACAGCTGAATTAGTTACAGAGTTATTAGAATATCAACCGAAAAAGATTAAGCTTAGCATACTTGAAGCAACAGCTTTACTGGCAGGTATTATTGTTGATACGAAAAGTTTTACTTTCCGTACAGGTGCAAGAACGTTTGATGCAGCATCTTATTTGCGCTCAAATGGTGCTGATACGATCCTTGTTCAAAATTTATTAAAACAAGATATGAATGAATATATCCGCAAATCAGAGCTGATTGAAGAGGCATATATGTACAAGAACGGCTTTGCGATCAGTTATGGTAAAGAAAATTTAAACTATGATCAGGTGTTAATTGCTAAAGCTGCAGATACTTTATTAACGATGACTGATGTAATAGCATCTTTTGTTATTGCAAAGCGTAACGATAATCTTGTTAGCATAAGTAGCCGTTCATTAGGAGATATAAATGTTCAGCTCATCATGGAAGAGCTTGGCGGTGGCGGGCATTTAACAAATGCAGCCGCACAACTAGAATCTTCTTCAATTCGAGAAGTAGAAATAAAATTATTGAAAATAATTGATCAATATATCGAAGGGAGAACAAACAAATGAAAGTAATTTTCTTAAAAGATGTAAAAGGTAAAGGTAAAAAAGGTGAAGTTAAAAACGTAGCAGATGGTTATGCACATAACTTTTTAATTAAGAATGGTTATGCAGTTGAAGCAACAGGTGGTAACGTAAAAACACTTGATGCTCAAAAAAATAAAGAAGCAAAAGATGCTGCTTTAGAATTAGAAAATTGTAAGAAGCTAAAAGAAACAGTTGAAGGTATTACGGTTGAACTAAAAGCGAAATCTGGAGAAGGTGGCCGTCTTTTTGGTTCAATTTCTAGTAAACAAATTGTTGAAGAGTTACAGAAGGTTCATGGAATTAAACTAGATAAACGTAAATTTGAAATGAATGATGCAATTCGTGGACTTGGTGTGACAAATATTAAAGTTAAACTTCATCAAGAAGTGACAGCAACATTAAAAGTACACGTGAAGGAACAATAAGTAATTTAAGCATCTGGAGGACAAAAAATGAGTGATTTGTTAAACGAACGTACTCCGCCACAGAATATAGAAGCTGAACAAGCAGTATTAGGAGCAGTCTTGTTAGATTCAGATGCTTTAATACCAACTTCAGAACGGCTTTTACCTGATGACTTTTATCGAGCTGCTCATCAAAAGTTATTTGAAGCGATGTTAAATATTTCTTCGAGAAATGAGCCTCTAGATGTCATCACTCTAACTTCTGAGCTAGCAAATCAAGGATTGCTAGAAGAGGTAGGAGGCGTGTCATATTTAAATGATTTATTAGCGTCTGTTCCGACAGCTTCGAATGTTGATTATTATGCAAAGATGGTAGAGGAAAAATCAACATTAAGAAGATTAATTAGAACGGCCACAAATATCGCAAATGAAGGTTATGCATCTGAACATCCTGTAGATGTTATTTTGAATGAAGCTGAAAAGAACATATTACAAGTATCCCAACGTACAAATGTATCCGGATTTCAAAATATTAAGGATGTTGTTTTCCATACATTCAGTAAGATAGAAACGTTATTTAATCAGCGGGGAGATATTACTGGGATTCCTACTGGTTTTACAGATCTAGATCGAATGACGGCTGGTTTTCAGCCCAATGATTTAATTATTGTGGCAGCCCGTCCTTCAGTTGGTAAAACAGCTTTTGCCTTAAATATTGCACAGAATGTTGCTACAAAAACAGATGAAAATGTAGCTATATTTAGTCTTGAGATGGGTTCAGATCAATTAGTAATGCGTATGCTTTGTGCGGAGGGAAATATAAACGCTCAAGCGCTACGTACTGGTAATCTTGAACAAGAAGACTGGAATAAGCTTACGATGGCTGCTAGTAGTTTGGCGAATACAGGGATCTACATAGATGATACACCTGGTATTCGTGTAAATGATATTCGTGCTAAATGTAGAAGATTGAAGCAAGAGCATGGGTTGGGAATGATCTTAATTGATTATCTTCAACTGATTCAAGGTAGTGGTAGAGGTGGCGGAGATAATCGTCAGCAAGAAGTTTCTGAGATTTCACGTTCACTTAAAGCACTAGCGAGGGAGTTAAAAGTTCCTGTAATCGCACTTTCTCAGCTTTCACGTAGCGTTGAATCAAGACAAGACAAACGTCCAATGATGTCTGATATTCGTGAATCTGGAAGTATTGAGCAAGATGCTGATATTGTTGCTTTCTTGTATCGTGATGACTACTATGATAAAGAATCTGAGAATAAAAATATTATCGAAATTATTATCGCTAAGCAAAGGAATGGTCCAGTAGGTACAGTTCAATTGGCATTCGTAAAAGAATATAATAAATTCGTTAACCTAGAGCGAAGATTCGACGAGCATGCTCCTACAGGTTAAATTTGATCACATAGATATTCTATGTGATTATTTTTTTTGGTTAGGGTAAACTAAAAACATGAGATTTTTATTCGTGTAATTACGAACGAAGAAAAGTGAAAACCGAAAAAAACGAATAGAATCATTGACAAATAACGTAAGTTTGATATACTAGTTTTGGTTTTAGTTCGGAAATAGCGAATTTTATTCGGAGGTGCAATACATTGTCATCAGTAGTAGTAGTTGGTTCTCAATGGGGAGACGAAGGAAAAGGAAAAATTACAGACTTTTTATCTCAGCAGGCAGAAGTAGTTGCTAGATATCAAGGTGGTAATAATGCAGGTCATACAATTGTTTTTAATGGCGTAAAATACAAACTTCACTTAATTCCATCAGGTATTTTCTTCTCGGAAAAAATTTGTGTTATTGGAAACGGAATGGTTGTAGATCCTAAAGCGTTAGTTCAAGAGCTAGCGTATTTACATGATAAAGGTGTTTCTACTGATAATTTACGTATCAGTAACCGTGCACATGTTATCTTACCTTATCACTTAAAGCAAGATGAGCTTGAAGAAGAGCGTAAAGGTGATAATAAAATCGGAACAACTAAAAAAGGGATTGGCCCAGCTTATATGGATAAAGCTGCTCGTGTTGGTATACGTATGGCGGATCTTCTTGATAAAGAAGAGTTCTATATAAAATTAAAACGTAATCTTGAAGAAAAAAATAATTTATTCGAAAAGATGTATGATTCAAATAGTCTTGATATTAATGATATCTTTGAACAATATTATGAATTTGGTCAACAAATTAAAAAATATGTTTGCGATACTTCAGTAGTTTTAAATGATGCAATTGATGGTGGAAAACGCGTTTTATTCGAAGGTGCTCAAGGTGTAATGTTAGACATTGACCAAGGTACTTACCCATTTGTTACTTCTTCAAACCCTGTAGCAGGTGGAGTAACAATCGGATCAGGAGTAGGACCAACAAAAATTAATCATGTTGTAGGCGTATGTAAAGCTTATACAACTCGTGTTGGAGAAGGGGCATTCCCAACTGAGTTACACGATGAAATTGGAAACACGATTCGTGAAGTAGGTCGTGAATATGGAACAACAACTGGAAGACCAAGACGTGTTGGTTGGTTTGATAGTGTTGTAGTTCGTCATGCTCGACGTGTAAGTGGTATTACAGATCTTTCCCTTAATTCTATTGATGTATTAACTGGCCTAGAAACAGTGAAAATCTGTGTAGCATACAAATACCGTGGAGAAACGATTAATGAGTTCCCTGCTAGCTTAAAACAGCTTTCAGAGTGTGAGCCTGTTTATGAAGAGCTTCCTGGTTGGAATGAAGATATCACTGGAGTAAAAGATCTGAACGAACTTCCAGTCAATGCAAGACATTATGTTGAACGTGTGTCTCAATTAGTTGGAATCCCGTTATCTGTATTTTCAGTAGGACCTGACCGTAACCAAACGAATATTGTTCGTAATGTTTTCGGAGCGTAATTAAATAATTTAGCCCTTAAAATTGATTTTTTAAGGGCTTTTATTTTCTTTTACTGGATAAATATTTAAAAAAGTATTGCGCTACTGTTAGTTTACGTGTTACAATGAATCTTGTCGTCATAACTAGTAATTAGTTTTTATGACCTACATTTAATTTAGTTTTTTTAATACGAGCCATTAGCTCAGTTGGTAGAGCATCTGACTTTTAATCAGAGGGTCGAAGGTTCGAATCCTTCATGGCTCATCTTTTATACATAAATCATGGCCCGTTGGTCAAGCGGTTAAGACACCGCCCTTTCACGGCGGTAACACGGGTTCGAATCCCGTACGGGTCACTTTCATTTATAAATATTGTATTGGTCCCGTGGTGTAGCGGTTAACATGCCTGCCTGTCACGCAGGAGATCGCCGGTTCGATCCCGGTCGGGACCGCCATATATTTGGCTCGGTAGCTCAGTCGGTAGAGCAGAGGACTGAAAATCCTCGTGTCGGCGGTTCGATTCCGTCCCGAGCCATCATAAAAACTAC
>Ga0209676_1001111_pt1 | contig 29857 bp, 36 predicted proteins | sample AraplaCvi_mLB_r2_FD_184282 | JGI IMG/M metagenome (GOLD analysis project Ga0209676, IMG submission 184282) | Arabidopsis root microbial communities from North Carolina, USA - plate scrape MF_Cvi_mLB_r2 (SPAdes) (version 2) | ecosystem: Host-associated > Plants > Roots > Endosphere | place: USA... | reverse complement strand
TAACTGTGCGAAAGTGAAGCGACAGCTACAAATGTTTTAACTGTGCGAAAGTGAAGCGGCAGCTACAAATGTTTTAACTGTGCGAAAGCGAAGCGGCAGCTACAACTGTTTTAACTGTGCGAAAGCAAAGCGACAGCACAAAGCGCCCAGCCGAAACGGAAATCAACCAAACGGTATGGTGAGGAACCTAAAAACATTGAAATTTTTTCTATATATGCCTTTTAAAATTATCTAATATCTATATAATAGAAGCTAGACTATGCACTCCTACTTTTAGCATATATAGGTGATTGAAAATGACATCTTATGAACGAATACTTATAATGGTCCCGCCGTTTCCCTAGCTACGTCTACTCTTTTCTAAAGAAGTAGATTTTGCTTGTAGGAGGGCAATAAGTTGAAAAAACATGTAGCACCATCTTTATTATTAATGATTGTTCTTGTAGCTTTTCCACAGATTAGCGAGACAATCTATACACCATCTCTACCTGATATTTCAGATGCATTAAATGCTTCAAATCGATCTGTACAGTTAACTTTAAGTATTTATTTTATAGGGTTTGCTATCGGTGTCTTTTGTTGGGGATGGCTTTCTGATTTTATTGGACGAAGACCGGCCATGCTAGGCGGTTTAATTTTTTATGGAATTGGAAGTTTCATGTGTTTTTACGCAGAAACGATCACTTTTCTATTAGTAAGTAGATTTATTCAAGCTTTTGGGGCAGCGACAGGCTCCATTATTACGCAAACCATTTTGCGAGAAAGTGTATCCGGCAGTAAAAGGCATGCGATGTTTGCGCAAATTTCTGCAGTCATTGCGTTTACTCCTGCTGTAGGGCCACTGATTGGTGGTTGGGTCGATCAAGCACTTGGTTTTAGAGCTGTTTTTTTTGTGCTCGTTGCGATGAGTATTTTGTTGTTTATCTATGCTTATTTCAGACTTCCTGAAACAACAGATAAATCAACGAGAAAAAGAACGGCTATTTTTCCAGTTGTAAAAAGAATGATTTCATCTCCACGGGTTCTTGTCTTTGGGTTACTAATTGGTGGGATAAATGGCGTGTTATTCAGTTACTATGCTGAAGCTCCTTTTATCTTTATTGACCATTTCAATTTATCCCCTGGACTTTATGGATTTCTTGGTATAATTGTGGCTCTTGCCTCTATTATCGGTGCCATGATTTCTAAACGACTAGTCAACAAATATCAGCCAGAAAAAGTTATTCATCTCGGTTGTTTAGTCATGACTATCGGGGCATTATTACTACTAATCGTTAGTACATTACCATTGCCTACTGTCGTCTTACTAATAGGCATGTTAATGACCATTTTTATTACATTATTAGGATCGGGAATTGCTCTACCTAATTGCTTAAGCCTTGCTCTTGTCAACTTTCAGGACGTTATAGGGACAGCTGGCGCGATTTTCAGCTTAGGCTATTACTTACTCGTAAGTTGCATAACGTCAGGTATGAGTTTCCTGCATACCGGTTCTTTGATAATTATGCCACTATATTTCTTCATCTTAACGATGATCCTGTTCATTTTCGGAAGAAAATTTATTGATTAAACTATTGTAGCGGGAATATATAAATCAATAGAGCTTCCTTTACTGGCCACCCTATATATCTATTAGGGTGGCCTTTTATTTACTGAAAATAATAATTGACTACTTCTTCAGCCGAATGAAAAATAATATTGCTTTGCGTTCTATAAATAAACTTTGGTGAAGTACAAGCTTTTTCAAGACTTTTTGCGTACTTTAATGTATCGGTCATTTGCTCGATAACCTCAGAATAGCCATCAAGATTATTAGAGATCTTTGGCATCATTGTATCGGAGATGTCTAAAACAATAGAAACTTGATCCTCCGCATAACTATTCAAATTAATAAAAAAGCACTCCTCCAAATCTTTTGAATGCTTGTCAACATTAATAACTGCTTCATTATAATTTGCAATTAGTCCAGTAGATGTCACTGTAATTGTAAAGCCTTGTTCAGTTAATTTTTTATTAACGGCATCTAAAAATGTATTGATTTCCGCATCCATTTTAGGTGTTACAGTTGTCTGCATTAAATTATCACAATTTTGATGAATAGTATCAATTTCTGCCTGCTTATCAACAAGTAATTTAAAGTTTGATATCGAATACACACTAAATCTCCCCTTTATTATAAGATTGACATTAGCGCGTTTTTTTAGTCATCTTTCAACTATATATTTTTTAGATCAATCATCTGAAAGAAGAGATTACAAATGCCCTTATAGTCTTTAATAATGGGTGTTTTTTCAAAGATTGTTGCTTCTAGTTTGCCTTTAGTTGAATAAGAAAAGGCACTCGTTATTGAGTGCTTTTATTTGTCGAAATTTTTCTTTCACTATTATTTACTGTTCAATTTAATATTTTCCGATTTCCCGTTCCACTCCAACTTGGCTTCAATCTTCTCATTTTCAGTTGTATAAACTTCACAACCTGTACATTCGATATTACCTGAATGTACATTATTTTCTTCGTTAAAAATATCTTCAGCAATACCAACATCAATCGATGCACTCTTTATTTTATACACGAATACTTCAGGTGCAGGTTCTTTTCCAATATATTTAATTGTATATTCTCCAAATTCCCTTTCTTTAGTAACTTCTGTTTCATACTTAACAACCCAATTGTTACCTTCTCCATAAAAATTATATTTTTTCCCATCACCTGAACAAGCACTTAAAATCAAAACTGAAAAAAGAAATACAGCACCTAAGGTTTTATATAATTTCACTTCACTATTCTCCTCCTATAAAAATCTTCTTTTTCAACGTAAACTTCAACACTTATCCTTTATTTTCCTTCTTGAATAATCCTGCAGCGTTAGCACAAGAAGCGACTGCTTATTTGATGCAATCTCTTCAGTTATTCACCCTATTGATGCCACTCATATTTATATAACTGTTGTGTTTGTGTTTTATATAACAAAACAATCGTATCATAGCCATTATTTCGTTCCTGATAATAGTAATAATCATTAACTTCTGCTTCAACATCATAGGTCCTAAAAACATCAACTACCGTTTTATCATTTTGACGAATTTCAAGTGTTCTTCGCTGAAAATTAGCTATTTTATTATTCGCACTTGCTATTTCTTCTAATGAAAGTTTTACAAAGTTACTTTCTGTTAAATCAATTGGTTTTGAGTATTCAAACAATGTAAACCATTCACCATCTCCGTGAAAACTGTTTTCTGTCGTAAGTAAATCTTTAACTTCTGATGCTTGTGGTAATTCAATTCCCCAGTTTGCTTCAAGTACCTCATATTTATTAAGAAGTAGGCTACTTAGCACCCAAATTGCCAAAAAAAAGAATAATCCTATTACTAAACAAAAACCGATTAACCATTTTTTCACATAACCACCTCATATTGTAGACGAAGTTATATTCGAAGTGTTGCACTATCATGCACCGTTAGTTGAATAAGAAAAAGATGAGATTTCTGTGGAATCCCATCTTGAAATGCTTTTAGTGCTAATTGAGCAGTTTGTTTGTTTTCTATTGATACGCTCACTAAAATCCCCTAATTCTTTGTGTATTCTTCCCATTTTATCACATATTCTTATTCAACTTACCTGCACCGTTCGTTGAAAAACACCCCTCAATGGTGTGACCTTTCATAAAAGGTAACAAATAAATCAAAATTACGCATAAATTCTTCGTATAGATTATGAAATTGAATTTTCAGTTCCCATCTGGACAAGTAATTTTCATTTTTTAATTGAGTAATCCTATCTTCTAATGATAATAGAGTTTTAATATTATTAACTAAATATCCTTTTTCTTCACTTGTATAATCCACTTGAACAACAAGTTCTAGCAAAACCTCTCGAACTTGTTTTACATCTAAAAGCATCTTGTCTAATTTCAATGCATCAAATGGGATAGAATCTTTACTCATTAACCAATCTTGTTCAAAAATAGGCAGTACATATTGTGTTCGGTTTATCGTAAGATTTGGATATTCGTTATCTATATCTGCATTTAAATCTTTTTGATAGGATTCTTTAAACTCACTCAGGATTGCTTCATAGCTTTTACCGCTATATAAAACCCTATCTGGATGGTAGGCATAACTTTTTTTAACACTGAAAGGGGAGTATGGATAAAACCAAGTCATTAATGAAATATAACCAATAATTATTACAACGAATCCTCCTAATACCCAACTGATTCTTTTACCTTTTATACTAATATAAACCCGCTCCCTATTTTTTATAATTTCTATGCTTCGTTAGCTTATAACAACACTTGCAATCTTTATGTATTCAAGGGGGCTCTTTTTTTTGACACCCCCATATTAATGAAGTTAAATCAGTGTTTTTACCATGGTAAAATAGCTACTGCCAGGAGGATAATCTTTTATTTCTCCTACTACTTGATAACCCCTTGCTTCATAAAACGTACGTGCTTGAAAATCATAGGTAGTTAACAATGCCTTCGTAGCCCCCATTTGCTTGGCTGTTTCTTCAGCTTTCGCTAGTAGCTGTCCTCCAATGCCTTTTCCACGGAATTCTTGACTAAACCAAAACTTATTGATTTCTACCCAACCCCAATAAACCTCAGCAGTAATACCGCCAATCCATTGCTGTTGAAAATCGGTTACGATTATGTTTAACGGACGAACAGAACCTTTTTTCCTACTTTCCTTATGATACGGTGAATGTTCATCGTTGTAATCTCTAATCTTTGTATTTAAAAACGTAGTAAAGTCATCGTGATTTTCTAATAAAATCTCTACTTGATAATCCATATGTTTCCCCTTTCCATATGTATCTCTATGCTTTATAACGCTCCATTAACTTTTCCTGATGAGCTGTGAAAATTTCTTCGAGTGAAATATCATATTTATTAGCTATAACAATAATATTCCCTAAAACATCTCCAAGCTCCTCTACTAATTCTTGCTTATTTTCTTCATAGGATTGAATCTTTTCATCTGGTCGATCCCTGCCAATTTCCATCGCTCGTATAGCCCTTGCTACTTCCCCAGTTTCTTCAGCTAGAAAGCCGATACGCGTAAAAATACTTAAATCAGACCAACCACGTGCATCATAGTAATCTTTCACGAATTTTTGAAACTCATTTAATTCCATTTCTATTTCCTCCATTTCTTTCCTCTTAAGATTAAATTATACTATAAAAGTGAATCAGTGATGTTTTTAATCCACATTTCACTAACCGTTATTGCGGAAAAAAATTATCAGATATGGAGGAACCATTATGAATAGTATTGCAGTATTTTGCGGATCAAGCATCGGTGCTTCTGAGGCATATAAAGAAGGAGCTATTCTTCTAGGAAAAGAACTAGCTAAACGGAATATTACGTTAATATATGGTGGAGCGAGTGTCGGTGTAATGGGAACAGTAGCAGACACGGTTCTGCGTGAAGGTGGCAAAGTCATTGGGGTTATTCCGACGTTATTAGAGGAGCGTGAAATTTCTCATAAAAATTTAACAGAGCTAATTGTCGTCAATTCTATGCATGAACGCAAAAGTAAAATGATGGAATTAGCTGACGGCTTTATTGCTTTACCTGGAGGACCCGGTACGCTAGAAGAATTATTTGAAGTATTCACTTGGAATCAAATTGGCCTTCTGCAAAAGCCATGTGGTATTTTAAATATCAATCATTATTATGATTTACTCATTGAGTTATTTGACCATATGCAAAATGAACAATTTTTACAAGCCCAATCTAGAAATGCACTACTTGTCGATGAAGACGTTGCGGCACTACTAGATAAATGTGCAGCCTATGTTCCTCCTGCAGTCAAAACATATCAAACAAATAAATGAGCTAAGAGGATATTGTATGGATTCTAATAAAATTTCATGACTACCCTACATACCCAAAAAAACAGCTGAACATATGCATTCAGCTGTTTTCCATGTTGGTAATATATTTTTAAACTACCCTTATAATTTTCTTGTTATTTCACCTGACTTAATAATAATTGAGACATACTTTGATTCACCACTGTCTATGTGCCTTTCCATCTGCGACACATCAATATCAGTCTCTACTCTCATTCGTTTACGTTCATTCCCTTTTAATTCCTTTATTTAATTTCTCGACTACGTTTTTTTACTGCCACTACGGCTATGAACACCATTACTAACTTCATCACCAAAATCAATGCGTACATGCTAAAAGATATGATCGCTGGCAAAAGAACTAACCACCAAGACCATGCAATAACACCCGAAAGTTTTAATATTACAAAGACAATTGTTAATACTTCAGCAATTCCCAAGTTCGCACCACCTATCAGATTGGAATACAGGATAATAAATATCTAAATTCCGCCATTCAATTTTATTGTTATACAACCATTTAAGCACTTATATGGAACATTTTAAACTTTTTAACTTTTTTCAAAATATGATGAACCTTTTCGATTGGTAATTCGTCTAAATATTGGAAACATCGAGTTCCAAAGTAAAAAAAGGGAGATACGATTATGAAAAAACCAATTAAAAAATCTTGGATGATTGCTTCAGCACTAACATTAGGAATGGCTGTTCTAACGCCACTACAAGCAGGGGCTACTTCAGTAGAACCAACAAATGGTGTTACTGTTCAAATCGAACAACAAATTACAGGAACGATTAAAAGCGTCAGCGGAGACTGGATTGACTTAAAAGGTAGAGACGGTAAAAACTACTATATCAGTTTCTATAAATTTTCTGAAGAACAACTAGAACAAATGAAATTAGTAGAAGGTCAAGAAATCACAGTTGAAGGCGGTGTAGTAGAGGATTATTCAGACTTCTACACTTTCGACGTTTATAAAAAGAGCTTGCCTAAAGAAGTAACAAAAGAAGAGCTAACAAAATTAGAAAAAATGTTTAACGAAATGAAAAAGTTGCAAAAAGAATTGTCAGATGACATGACAGAAGAAGAGTTAGACAAGAAATATGAAGAAATCGGAAAAGTTTATGAAGAGATGTATAAAATTACAAAACCATATATATTAGCTAATTGGCAGCCTCAAACGTTTGAAGAATATATAGAAGACTTTGGATTCAGTGAAAAAAATATAATTATTGCAGAAAATGATAAAAAAGAGCTTAAAGCTATTTATGAAGAGTGGGTAAAACTTGAAAAAGATGGCCAAGAGGAAAAGGCTAATGAGAAAATGGAAAAATTTTATGACATCCTCAACCCATACCTTGAAGAACTTAATCCACCTCAAACATTTGAAGAATATTTGGAAGAGTTCAATTTAGTAGAAATCCCTGCTGAAACATTAGCAAAACTAAAAACGATCTATGAGGATATCCGAAAAGCAGATAAAGGTGAAGATTACGACTTACAAGAAAAACTTTACGAGGAATTTTATGACATCATTGATCAGTTCATAAAACCTCAAACATTTGATGAATACATGGCTGACTATGAATTCAAAGTTAGTGAAGCGGATAGCAAGCAATTAAAACAGCTTTATGAAGAAATCTTAAAGCTAGATAAAAAAGCAGAACAAGCAAAAATTGAAGAGAAATGGGAAGCATTCCACACTATTTTAGAGCCATATTTTGAAGCAAATAGAGAAATTTTAATCTCTGCTTCTAAACTAACAATTAACGGCCAAGAATACCTACCACAATAAGGAAAAGAATCGGGGAACCTTAACAATCATTAATCTGATTGTTGAGATTCCCCTTTTTATTGGTTCTACAATAATTTAGCCTCCCTTCCAGGAAAAAAAGGTCTTCAACTTATCCATCAATGTACAAAAAGTCAAAAAAAGAGTCGAAATAAAGTTGCTGTTGATTCCATTCAAGAGGATCGAATTATTCACTTTATGCAATCGATCATTTAGTTTCATATTTAAAAAAGACGCATTGGAGATAAACTTCAATGTGTTTTTCTTTCATAATAAGCCAATGTTTGTCGTATTTATTTTACTTCTATAGCAAAAATATAAGAAGAACTACCATCATCCCATCTTCCGTAAACACTATAAATATAAGTCCCTTTTTCTTTCGGTACAGAGAAAACATTACCTTGTACTTTTACTACCTCTCTTTCATCGTTGCCCAACCATTTATCAACTTTTATTCCCTCAATAGGTGCTTTCTTAAAATTAATACTAATTTCACTTTGCGGTGAAACAGGAAACGGAACAATATTATTATTAGCAATAATTTCAGGTGGTGGAATTTTATCAACACATCTATTATTTATGAAGCCTTGCCAACAATAGGTACCTTGTACTATTGATACTTTCTTACCTTCTGACAATACAACCGGTTTGGGTGGTCCGGCATTAATTAGCGTAATAATCCATACAAATGCAATAATAAATAAAAGACTAAATATTGTTTTCTGTATTCTTCTCATTTAAAAGATCCCTCCTAACACTAAATTTTATTCTTAGATTTTTATTCAATCCATTTTCACGCGTTTTTTATTATGTATAACAAAAAAATGAATGTAGTGAATAATTAGCAATCCTATATGACACATTACATATAGGAGGTGGAAGAATAATGACTAGAATAATTGGTGTAGAACAATCATTAACAAACGTTGAAGACGCTTTAAAAGCAAAAGGTTATGAAGTTATTCAGCTTCGTACTGAAGAGGATGCAAAAAAATGTGATGCTTGTGTAATCACTGGGCAAGATAGAGATATTATGGGAATTAGCGATCCTGTCATGGCGGGACCTGTTATTGACGCTGATGGTCTTTCTGCTGACGAAGTAATTCAACGCGTCGACAAATATTTCCACTAATAAATAACTAGGTGCTGTCGCTATAGCTTTGTTGACTATAGCGCAGCACCTTTTAATATTTATGTCGATTAGAGAATGGACATTAGTAAATTCGCCAATTCGAATCATATTGCTTCCGGAATTGGCTTTGTGAATTGAAGCCCATCATCTTCCCAGAAGCAAATCTTACAAATTCCATATGTATACGGTCGTTCCTCATCTAATGATAAATACCCACAACATTTACAAGTATTACTTTTGTAGACTTGGTGAAAAGACGTTTTTAAGCGCACCAATTATTCCGGGCACTAGAAAGACAATGCCGAATAAGATAGTAAGTAAATTGAAATTTTTTGTTTCATAAAAGGTAAACCACTCTTTGAAAATTGGAGATTCCGTAATTCGTCCAAATAACGTTCCACTAATATCTCGATAATTAGGAATCCACCCTGTTGCTTCTAATGTAATAAAGGTTATTTGTGACAATACAAATACACCAATAGAAGTAACCCAAGGTTTTTTCAAAAATGGAGTATGATGTTGTTTATTAGCCAGATAATTTCCCTCCCTCTATTTAATTCTATTTTTAATTATACGTAAAATCAAGGGTTAAATACCAATATTAAACAAACAACCTTAACACCGTTCTCCTTTTCTATTCCATCCAACATGTTTTGTTGTGTGGAACAAAATCCTTGTAATGAACCACCAACAATGGCTTAGATACATACAACCTATTTACACCCTTTCATCATTCCACTTATGATTTTAGCAAGAAAATTTAATGAAAAAAGACGTGCTTGCTAACCCTCATTTCACTTATTTTCTTGTTAAATTACAATACTTCCCCCTACACCAATCCTTTTCGTTGCTTCACAACAACTAAAGAAAGTTTACTAATGCAATTTCTTAAGAAATCTTCATAAACATCCTCAATAATTATTAATTATTTCCATTTACAATAATGATACTGCCACATGATTCTATAAGCAGTAACGTATGAAAAGGAGATATAAATATGAAAAAACGAAATTTATTTATGGTGATTACTTTTCTTTACACAGGTCTGATTTTATACTTCATGTTCTTAGGCTTTAATCGTCTAGACGGTTATGAAGAATACAAAAGCGCCGGCTACGAATTTCTGCTCGTCCCATCAGACGTTCCTTTGAATTTTCCTAGATTTACGTTTTCTTGGTTATACAATTTCGGAAATATAGCAGCATTTATCCTCTTTGGTATCTTATTACCTTTACTCACTCAAATTGATTATAAAAAATTTATTGGATGGTTCATTATTGTTATTCTTGGATTGGAAACGATTCAATCTTTAACGTATCTCGGGACTTTTGATGTAGATGATGTTATTTCAAATAGTATAGGTGCAACAATTGGATATGTTGTATACAAAGTTGGGTTCACTTCAAACCTGACTTTTAAAAAACTCATTGCTTCATCCTTAACTGCCATTATACTGTTAGTTGGTGTGATGATTGTCTCTGAAATTTTAGATAAACGAGTAAGTCCGGTACAACCTTTGCATGCTATTAAAGAAATCACAGGAGCTAAACCACTAACGAACGAAGTACCGACTTTCACTGTAGCTGGTAATAAAATAGAACCTTAATTCAATTTATATAGTAATAAAAGAAATACTACCAAAACCTATACTTATACTATTAAAGATAAAGAGGAGCTAGTATTTTTTCTAAACATTGGCATTCCCGATCAAGCGGAATTCAAAGGTGAAGTGACCATAATTACGGACGGAAATGTAATATTCAAAAAAAATGAAGTGAATTTGAAAGAAGAATCCGAAACAATTGAAATGCCATTAGAAATTCCGTTATATTACGAAGCTAAAAAAATGACCATTGTGATCACAGGTAATATTATGTTATGGGATGTAGGCTTCACCGAACTGAAGCATTGGTGGGAATAGAGTGATTCATTTCGTCATTGGAGTAATTGCATATTTCTAAACAATGCAGAAGAATGTTCTTATAAATACCATTCTGGACGTTCTCTTACATTTCATAAACAAAGTGAAGCTTAGGCTCAAAATTATTTGAGACTTGTGCTTCACTTTGTTTATTGCCTATTTTTATTTCAACGTTGTGGAATCTTAAAAATCTTCGTGACAATTAACTTTGAAAGGTACTGAATTACATATATCAATCGAGAATCCCGTCAAACATACAAACCTCTTTGCTCCTAGTTTACATACATTTGATTAATCAAACTCTAAAACGTTTTTTTCTATTACTACTTTGTAAACATCTATTGTACTAATTAAAACCGTTTTATAATGTTCTGTTTCAGTAAATGAATACCAAGGCTTCTCATTGAACCCATTAGAAATTTCTTCTGTAAATGTTTCTTGTTCAATATTATTTTTGATTTTATACTCTTCTTCATGACCTTCGTTATAGTAAACCTTCACTTTATATTCATACTCCATAAGTCAACACCTCCCATCTATCTATATAATGGATTGGAATGACAAGAAATATGAGCATAATAAAAAGCCTATGTATGACAAATTATATTTCTGTGCCTATGTTTTGTTAAATTGATCTTACTGCACAGTATGGTACTCCAAATTTATAGATCCTTAAATGTTATTAAAGATATAGGATTAAGAGCTCAAAATAAAAACACAGCAACAACCGTATTGAACACCAACGCAATTTTATAATGAAACTTAATTTTAAATAAAGACACAAGTAAATCCATACGAACCCATACCATTATCACGATTAATATGAATGTAAATATCTTAGTATTATATCCCAACAACTTTCGATCTAATACTTAATAAACTATAAAAATAGCTCCCCTTATCAAATAAATAAGAGAGCTTTATAAATATCTATTACTTATCTCCAACTGGTTTTAATAAATTCACCGGAAGCCTACCTAGATATCGGACTTCTCCCTCGAATATCACTAATAGATAACCATTAATTTCAATACGGTCTGATGAAAAAATGCTTCTAACTCAGTTAATTTCTTAATCGAACGATAAACTGTCTTTGTACTGAAAGAAGACACAAAATGGTTAGTAGTGTGTACCCGTAGTTAAATAAAGTAAATTAAGTTAAAATAATGACTAATATCAGTATTCAAATTCGCTATTTCCCATAAGTATGTTATATTGGTAATTAATTGGATGATGCATAAGGGGGCTTACTGTTTTATGAATGAGGAAAAAGTAAAGAAATTACAAAAACCATCCACTATTATTTTGGTTTTACTGGGCCTTTGTATGGCACTTAGTAACAATATATTATTTTTTCCATTTTTTTTAATTTTACTTTCTCTAAGCTTATTTTTGATTAGCTTACGATTATACTTTAAAAAATATAATCCAATTCTTCCCTCATTTATTATAATCATTTGCATTTTTTTGATTATAATAGCATTCCAAAGTTTTTTTGAATAATTGAAAAAGGATACTAAATTGCAAAAAAATATTATTTTTATTAACTTTAATTGTATCATTTGCACTTTATTCTGAAAGTACATCCGCTGCAAGTAATCAAGAGGATGAAATTGAAACTATTAGAAACTATATATATGATTCAAAATTCTAATTAGATTTTTGAATTAGTTCGGATTTTTCGTTCACTAAGCTGCTATGGTAGCACTTCGATTAGCAGAAGTTGCGGGTTTAAAGGTGTAATCATTTGATTTTAAAAACAACGCTCTATACATTGATAAGACCCTTCAATACGACATTGAAACAAAAAGTTAAAAATTTTACTTCCTAAAAATAAAAAACCTAGATTAGTTAACGTACCTAAAGGGTTAATGGTAGAGCTAAGAACGTTCCTGGAGAAGCATTTGATGTTAAGAAAAGAAATGGGCTGTGCTTGGAATCCATTGAAAGATGATGATGGAAATGACATAAACTTTATTTTTACAAATTCTGATGGCTATCCGTCAAAACCTGCCGCTATAAATACGGCTTGAAGAAGACTTATTGAGAAATACAATCTTCCTAAATTAAATTTTCATGCTTTACGACATTCCTGTGCTTCGTTATGTTTAGTAAAAATGTCAACTTTAAGGTTATTGAAGAAAAATTAGGTCATTCTAAAATAAAAATGACGATTAACAGGTATAGTCATTTAATTAGTAAAGATGAAAATAAAGCTAGTGACTATTTTGATGACTTAATTAAGTTGGTCACTTTTTGGTCACTCGCTCCATTTTCAGACTCATTTCTGCACACATAATTCTTTAAAATTACACCCTTTGCAGTGCCATTTTTCAGTGGTTTGCTCAAATTCCTCAAAGTCCACGGGTTCATTCGAGAAAATATCCGCCTGATATTTTTTCATTTCCAGCACACTTTGCTGAAACGTATGTAAAATATTATCCATATCATATGCTGTAAAGGTGTATTTTTTTCTTTTGCCTGTCAATAAATATTCATTATAGACATCAATCTGGTCTAGAGATACACGATATTTCTGCTGAATATAGTAAGCATAGAGTGCTAACTGTTGGCGATCATCATCAGACTCTCCCCCTGTTTTCCAATCGATAATAATCCACTTATCTGTCATCTCATCAAAATAATGAAAATCCATTACGACAAAAACTTGTACACCCTCGATTTTCATCGAACGAAATTGTTCAGGCTCACCGATTCGTAGCGAACCTTTTTGTGCGGTAATTTGCTGGAATGTTTCACTATTAAGAAAGTTATCAAACACAGCCGTCATACGCTCCTTATAGTTCTGTACAAGTTCAGGATTTAACTTTCCTTCGTAATAAATTTCTTGCATCATATAAAATTTATTTGGCTTATGTCTCCATAAATCTACATGACGTGTAGAATCGATAAAAGCGGCATTAAGCTGGCCACGTGCACGATTTACGAGTTCTGCAACAGTCGGCGCCTTGCCGGTTTGTAAATAATCATTGATCGATTGCTCTATTAAATGATGGACGATTTGCCCAAATAAAATCGGCATCGATTGAAGCTTTTTTAAGCGATAGACATGTTGATGATATGGCTCCACATTATAACTGAGCCAGCCATTATGAGAAAAATAATATTCATATCCATATTTCCGTGCGCAGCTTGTTAACGTTTTATGACGTGACAATGACCACGAAAAAGATGGATAAGGTGTGATTTCAAACATGATATCGCCTCCTTAAATCTGTTTTATCAATTTCGCCTTGGCGTAATTACCGCTGACGCTTACTGAAAAGAAATTACATCTCCAATTATCTCATCACCTTCAAAGGTGGATGTCTTCTACTGAATAAAGATAAAATCATAGACGAGCTGTACTAGTAGCATAATAGTTACAATCCGCAGCAATAGCTTTACTTGATTTGCCTTAACCTTTCTGGCAAGGAAAATGCCTATTTGTGCACCGATTACAGAACCAACCATTAATACGATTGTCAACGGCCAATCAATTTTACCTGTGGCAATATACGTAATCGAAGCTCCTGAGCACATCGCAAAAACACCTACACGCGACAAACCTACTGCTTTCATATAAGAGATTTTCTCATGTGCATATGTATAAAGTGCTAGCGTACTGCTACCAGGGCCGAACATACCATCATAAAAACCAACCCCAAAAAGGATTGGACCGTTTTTACGATTCATTGTAAAGCTTTCTTTTTTTCCAAATTCAGCCCCACCTAAAAAGGACATAACAAGGGCAAAGCCTAATAAAATGATTGCGATAAACGTTAATGTTTGACTGCTCATAAATGATGCAAATAGACCTCCAAGTGTACCACCTATTATGGAAACAAGGAATACTGAGCGCATTTCTGACCATAATATTTCTCTTCTTTTATAAATTGTGTAAAAGCTTGAAAAGGCACTGACCATATTAGAAACCTTATTCGCACCGATCGCTGAATGAACTGGTACCCCTACTAACATCATTGTCGGTAATGTTATTAGCCCTCCACCTCCAACTAATGTCCCAATGATGTTGCCAATGATTCCAATTAGTAAAAACAACAAGTACTCCATCTAATCCTTCTTTCTATGTCACACATGATGGTATTCTTATGATACAGTATAACAGACTGCACTTTTTTAATTGAACTATGAGGTGAACAAATGCTAGAACAACAAAAAACACCTACACCACGCTTTTGTAAATCGCTAACGCTTATTGTTACGACTATTTTTTTAGCTGGCATTACGGCAACACTAATCCAATACAATAAGCTCCCCGCTTCTATACCGGTTTTGCAAAGCTTTAAGAGTGAACATGCGCAATTTGGCCCTAAAATCACCATTTTTTATTTACCATTCATTGCCTTAATGCTATTTTTGCTTTTACAATACTTAGAGATGAAAGCAGCTTATCCTATCCTACGTAAAAATAAGCCTACCTTATCTCATATTCAGCGACAAAACGGAATCATTACCTTTTGTCTCATCAAAAATAGTATACTCTTATACTTTACATATTCACTATTCAATGATTTAACAGTTGCATTAGGCCACGAACGCATTTTACAGCAGTGGCATGCTTATGTATTTCTGTTTGTACTAAGTACAATATTTATAATGGGGATTGTGCGTGGAATGTTATTGAATAATAAGGAATAAGGTACAACTCGCCTCCATACTGCGTTTATAACTAATTAAAACCACCCTATACCTTTGCAATTATCTCTTTTGTAAAAGTAAAGGTGGTTTTATTTAAATCCCTCAATAAAGGATAATAATTAAAAAAAGTGTTGCACTAATAATACTTATTTTTATTGTTTCTACTTTATATATGGAATATGTTCGTATCCCTCTTATTATGAAATACCAAAAAATTAAACCATATAAAAGCGCAAATGTAATCATTAATGGCTTATACAATGGACCGACCCAGGTTGCCCAAGCAAATACGCTAGAAAGCATCGAAAGCACAAGTACTAACAGCCACCATACATGCTTAGATGGTGTAGATCCTTGTAGATTATGACGTTTATAATAGTTCGTAGAGAATATATTTACAGCTATCACGATAAGTGGAAGAATAAAAATCCAAGGCTTTGTTGTTACAGTGTATAATCTCTGAAATACTATATCATACGTTACAGAATTTCCAGCAAAAAACTGGCCAGAATCAACATTTAGCATGCCTGTATCTGAAATCTGATAGTGCTCTTCTTCGCGATCTCTAACAACGATTACATCTGTAATATAGTTACCTAACTTTCCATCAGCCTCTTCAACATACTGTGTTAAATCTTCAAAAAAGTTATAAACTATTGTATCTTCAACCTTCTCCGTAGATGTATATAAACTCGAACTTCTCGCAAAAAACTTCCCTTCTTTTCCTCCGAAATGCTTATATATTGCTTGGATGGATTGGCCAACAGTTTGGGGAGGTGAAGAATTTTGTGGAGTCATAATAAAAAATAGAGCAATCATGGCAATCGTTAATAGTAGAACACTCTCTTTCCATAGCGGTAAGCCTTTTTTTTCTCTGTGCTGAATTCGTTCATAAATACGAGATTTTATATCTAGGTCCTCCGGTAATTTATTGAGTTTCTTCAGTCGATTGTTTAAATCCAAATTCATCACCTCCAAGTACTTTCTCCAAAGCTTTCATAGCATTTCGCTGAGTATTCGCTATTTTCACTGTAGACCATCCTAAAATTTCACTAGTTTCGGCTAAACTTAACTCCTCAATTTTTCTATAAATAAGAACCTCTCGATATTCAGGTTTTAATATTTGAATTGCTTCATATAATAGTCGTCGATCCTCAGACTGCATAATCCAATTATGTGGGACATATTGCGTCTCCCGTTTTTCATGTTCTTTTTGAAATGGTAACCATTTAATAAGTGCCTTTTTTCTATAGGTGTCATAGACTAGGTTTCGTGCAATTCTCCTTATGTATGTGCCTATTGCAGCTTCGTTTCTAAAATGTCCTTTATAAACCCGGATAAATGTTTCCTGCGTTAAATCCTCCGCTAAGTTTGGATCCGAGACCATATAATAAATAAATTGATAAATGCGCTGAAAATATTGTTCATACAGCTCATCAAACTCCATCTTCTCACCTCTCTTACTTTATTAGACGAATGAGTAAACAAAATTTGTATGTTTAATGTGAATTTTCTATGCTAAAAAATAAGCTACTTGACACCAAATAGCATCAAGTAGCCTTTATTTTTTACAGATCCATTTTCATCTGTTCATAGGTATGTATTAACACATATTTTTGTACGCCGCGCGCAAAGGCGATGCTTTCTTTCTGATACTGATTAAACGCGGCTTCATTTTTCACCTTGTGCGCATAAACCGCTTCAATTGCTGGCTGCATCCACGGCTTTGTGAGCTGATCGCTTCGCATGTCTGTTGTTCGTTCTTCAAGTGCAGCAATATAACATTTTGCATAGCTAGTTAATGGCTCTTTATTTATTTTATTAGCCGCATCCTTTGCTTCCTCTAAATTATCTTCCAAGATCGCCTTAATAAATTTACAGTTATACTTCATTGCTGGCTGTTTATACTTTACAATTGCTGCTTCTAATGAGTGTAACTGGTCTTCCTTTGTACCATAAGCAACTGTATATAGATAGGAAAAAAAAGGATGCTTCTTGCGATCTTTTACTAAGTTATCTACCAATTTCATATTATTAGTCCACAATACTATATGTATATGTCTATAAATCATTGCAATCGCAATAAGGATAAAAACGCCAAGTGGAATGGATGGGCGGACCCCAGCTAGTGATAGTAATAGTGCCAACATAAATATGACAAAATAAAATATGGCTAGTTTTGTAATTTTCATAATTCCTCCTAGTGTAATTTCTTTCGCATTTTTCGAGAAAAAATAAAGCCTGCTCCAAGGAAGAATATAAGCGCCATAAATTTCATGAGAGGAATAATAAATAACTTGCTAACTACAAGAACAACAAGAATATAATAAACCACCATTGCCAGTAATAATAGTGTTAGTTTATTCACTGTTTTCCCTACTTTCATTCAGTGCTACTTCAATGGCCGCTAACGCTTTCGGTCCCATCCCGTGTAATTTTTTTAGCGTCAATAAATCAACCTTTTCCAATTGCTCTAATCGTGTATATCCTGCCGCATTTAATGCACGTATAGCAGGCTTCGCTACACCCTTTGGCCATTCCGTCATTTATGCTCGTCCTTTCCTTTTTCGTCTATTAAGGATCTCTGTTCCTATAATACCTATTATTAGTATAGCGAGTGAGGCGACATGATAATCAACGAAAAAGGTCGTAAAAGCTATATTATAATAATGGCAAATGGCAGTGATAATACGCCCCCCCATTAATATTAAACCGATAATCAAGCATCCTTTTACTACTTGCTCGATGAATTGCATTTCTATCACTCCTCTGCTTTATTATGCAATCGAACATGATGAAATGCAAATGGGCAAGGTATTTAGAGTAGATTAAACATGGCCATTAAGGAGGCCAACAGATTGCCAATGCCATGTATGCACCAGCTTGTTATGATGGAGCCATTGGATTTTCTTTCATTGATCCACCCCATTAAATATCCTGCAAAACCGGTTGCTAAAACAACTAACACTACAACACCGAATGGAATAATAGAGTATAAGATCCATCCATGTAAAGTACCAAATATTAAACTTTGCATGATATTTCCTATTTGAAAACCAAACTTATGCATGAATCTTTTCAGTAAAAAGCCTCGGAAAAACAACTCCTCTGACAAACCTGTTTGTACAATAGCATAGAAAAGTGCTGATAAGAGTGCTGAAAAACCAAGCCTTGTAAAACGATTTGACGCTAAAATTGAACTATCTAGGTAGAAATAGGTAATTGTAAAAATTGGTCCTAAAATTAAAACAATAATGACTAAAAGCCATACCGAATAATTTCCTTTGTTTTCAATGACAGGCTTTTGAAGTCCGAGCCATGCAAAAAATGATTGCTCCTTTTTGGCTGAGATCAACCACCAAATGAACGGTATAACTGAAAATAAAATGACCTGAAAAACTGCATCTATTACACTTTGCAAAACCATATTTTTTCCCCCTGTTCATAATGTTTTATATGAAGAATGACAAACGATAGTGAAAGGTTCCTCTCGGATGGAGAAATCCGCCGTTATTCTAGCTGCCCTTCTTCAATGTTAAGCATATTAAATAGCGGAGTTAAAATCAAGATTAATTTAATGATAATCATTAAATAATTAACTTTTATAACTAAATATTAAATGCTAATCAGTATTTACCCATAAAAAATACGACTAGAAAAACACTAGTCGTTTTCATTCTTTATTCGGATTTCGCTCAATAAAATCTGTAATTTCATCTTTTAATTCATAAACTAAATCAAAATAATGATGTTCGTTCAGCGCCCCCTTCTTTCTCCATTTTTGCATTTCTTGATAGTGAAATGTCACAAAATAATTTATTATTTCACGTTGGTCAATACCTTCCCTTTTTGCCATATCGACAATCGAAAGTCCTTCTTTCCAATATTGATCATACACTTCTTGCGTAATCCCAAGAACTTTACAAATAGCAGCATAATCGTACTTTACATGGTAAACAACCTGTCCTTCCTCACCATTTGCATGTTGTTGAATTACGTTATTTGCATAACCAATTGGTGTAAAACTCACCATAACTATGCTTATTAGAAAAAGCTTTTTGAACGTTACTTTCATATAAACCTCCTTAATGTTTCCATTAGTGTGTGAGGTTTAAAAAATCATATTCCTTGTGAATCACAATGCTTTTCGAAATGAATAGCACCATTTTTCATATCCTAATCGATCCTCATAAAAGCGATGTGCATTACTCCTTTGGATACCTGACTCTAAGACAATATAGTGCCCCCCATTATCTTTGCCCCATAGATGAAGATAATGTAAAAGTTTCTCACCATAGCCCCCTGAACGATATTGCTCATCCGTTACTAAATCATAGACAAAAATATGGCGTTCGCTGTAAAAATTGACTCTCCAACTTAATCCGGTGACAACAATCATTTTCTTATTTTCAAATAATGCAAATAACATATAGCCATCTTGAGTCATTTCCTTTAACAATTGGAGATACTTTTCTACGGTTAATTCCGTACGGAGCTGCACGATAACTGCATATGCATCCATCCACTCCTGCTCCGTTGTTAATTGTTTGATGGTTACAGTCATTATTCGAACCTCCATTTACCAATATTTAATATAATGAAATACTCCATTATCAATTCTCATCCCGAGCTTCTCATATAGTTTTTGAGCACGTACGTTGTCTGTCGCTGTTTCTAAACCTAGATAACACGCATCGTTTCGTTCACAATACGAATAGCTCTGTTCAATTAGGGCCTGTGCTACACCTTGCTTCCTAGCATACTCTGCCACAAATAGATCGTTTAAAATAAATGCTTTTTTCATTGCAACAGATGAAAAAGTAGGATAGAGCTGAACAAAACCAACTGGCTGTGCGTTTATATAAGCTAGAAAAATGACCGACTCTTCCTTATTTAAGCGCTCTAATAGAAACTGCTCAGCCTGCTCTAAGTCAGATTGTTGACCATAAAATTCCCGATAGGCATTAAATAATGGCAGTACGTCTCCAACTGTTGCTAAAGTTACTGTAAAAATATCCATTCACTTATCTCCCCATTCCTTTTTTATATGTCATTCATGTATTATGATAAATAACAAACTGACATTCAAAAAGAAACAGTTCTAGACATTTCACCATGTCAAGGAGGGACATATGGAGGATTTTATTTTCTTATTCATTGATGAAGAGGCAAAGTATAAACAAATTTATCAGCAGATTAAATTGTTAATCGAACAAGGGACATTGAAAACAAATGATTCTCTTCCTTCTATTCGGAGGCTAGCCGAAACTTTACATGTCAGTCGGAATACAACGTTAACTGCCTATGAGCAGCTCGTAGCGGAAGGATACATACGTGGCGAAGGACGAAAGGGTTATTTCGTCAATGATTTTGAGCAAGTGTTTCTACAAGAGGAACGACCAAGCCTTACTCAAAGTACGAAAAGTAACCGTGAAAATATCATCATTGATTTTCGTGCTGGCGCTGTCGATCAGCAGCATTTCCCTTTAAAAATATGGCGTCAAATGGCCAATCAAGTGTTACATTTGAACGAATGCTATCAATATGGCGACCCTTTCGGGGAGCCCCTTTTAAAGGAACAGCTTGTTCATTATTTACTTCAAGCTCGTGGGGTTCATGTAAACGAAGAAGACATCATTATCGGTAGTAGCACGCAACAAATGTTAATTTATCTAGGCTTTCTATTAAAGCAAGATTTCCAAAGTGTTATTTTAGAAGATCCTGGCTACAACGGTGCACGAGAAGCGTTCAAGCTACATGACTTTCTTATAGAGACATTACCTGTGTTGGAAAGCGGTGCACAGCTTGAGCATTTAGTTCATTTACATTCGCGTTTACTCTATGTCACCCCTTCGCACCATTTCCCATATGGGGTTTCCATGAGCATCCAGCAGCGACAAGCATTAATTCAATGGGCCAAAAACGTCGATGGATATATACTAGAAGATGATTATGATGGTGAATTCCGTTATACACAACAGCCGTTTCCTGCTCTCGCCTCCATCGACAAGTCACGTGTTATTTACATGGGGACATTTTCAAAATCATTTTTACCAGCGATTCGTTTAAGCTATATAGTGCTACCAAAAGCACTTGTTCAGCCATATAAAAAACGATTTGCACATTTTGAACATAACGCCTCGTCCTTACATCAATTAACAATGGCTAAATTCATGGAACTAGGTGAATGGACCCGACATATTAAAAGGATGCGTATCACCTATAAACATAAAATAAATACACTCGTGGGAGAAATTACTAAACAATTTGGAGAAAAAATTACGATTCTTGGAGAGCAATCTGGACTTTATATATTGGTCAAGGTGCATACCAAATTTTCAGAAGAACAGCTCATCCAAAACGCACAACAATACGGAGTAAAGGTCTACCCTACAGGCCCCTATTATCTACAACAGACAAGTTCAGCGCCAATTATTCAATTAGGCTTTAGTAAATTAAAAACGGAAGAACTTATCCTCGGTGTGCAACTACTAAAAAAAGCTTGGATTACAAAATAAGTAGCCATAACTGCAATGGTTATGGCTACTCATGTTTTCGAAAATCATATATTTCATCTGGCACATTCAATGTAACTCCGTTAATACTGACCGTATCATCGTCGCTCCATTTAATGTAAGCTTCATTTTTTCGATATTGCCAATATATTTTTTTAGAATTTTTCTGTTCATGATTCAATTATGCCTTGACATAATTGCGTCCGGAATCGGCTTTGTGCATGCACAAAGAACTCCTTTTCTGATTCCATGACATCCTCCGGAGACATTAACTTCTTTCAGCGGATGTATGTCCCCCTGAAAAGTGACTTAATACTGTATTCATCTCACTATCACGATAAAGATAGGTGACTTCTGCTGAAAGAAATTAAGACTAATTCTCCCAATACCGCATATGAAGTCGTCTCACCCGCATCTGAAACATAAGCTTTCACTGCATAGGTTCCTTGTGGCGATGTAGATTCAGCAATCAAATCTTGTTTACATCTAGACCAATCGAAAAATAACCAGTAAATACCGTCCCCTATAATACTTGTAAAAAAACAAAATCCAAATAAGTAGCACTAGAAGAGTTTGTTTGTATACTTTCTGGCGTTGCAGCTGCTCGGATTCATTCATCGGTATCCCCCAATCTGTTTATATAAGAAACGATTTAAACGATGCAGTGTTTCCTTAATAAGGTAATAAAGTTCTCCAGAGCAGTTTTTTCGCTGTCCCGATCAATTCCCTCCTGAATCCATAAAAAATGGATCTGCACAGCATCTCACTGCACAAATCCCTTTATTTTCTTAAAAATAATCAATAAACGTTGGAATGCCAATTGGTAGTACTGTCTCTAGTAATGCTATTTCAATGGCATTGCCTTGTAAACGCTCAATTTTTTCTAAATAGCTTGGTCGTTTATAACCTAGTAACATCGTGGCAAGAGTTTGGACCGTTAGTTGAACAGCATTTTCAGACTGCACCTCACTCACCATTTCGACCGTGACTTTTCCATCTTGCTTTGTGATGACAAATGTGCCATTATTCCATGCCACAATGCGATCAGTTACAGCTAGTCGAAGCTGAAAATCATTTCCCGTGAATGGATAGCGTAGCAGAAATTCTTTTACATCGACAATTCGTGCCATAAAATAAGGGGACACTTTTTGAATAATTTCACTATCTTCTAGTAAAAAGGCAACGGCTTCATTGCCAGTTGTTTTACCATAGACATTATAAATCATAGAGCTATGTGCTGAGACAAAATTCCATAAGCCTTTACGCGCCTCTTCCTGCAAATAGACAATCTCATCGATGTAGTAATTTTCCTCCATAATGCGGTAAAACATATACCCCTGTGGCAGATCATCCTCATCATAATATACGGCTGCCTGAAGGTTCACATCACTATCAATAAATTTTTCTTCCCAGAAATCTTCTTGAAACTTTTCATTCCAAGCAATGCTATTTCGTACCATGACACCGTGCGTCTTCTTGGCATAGCGTGCATAAATGTTTACAACATCTTCATGCTTCGAATCGACACGGCGGATTTTACCGTTTAAGCCTTTATGGTGAGGAAGCTGCGTATCCTTAATCTGAAATTCCACAATATCACTCATAATTTCCCAGCCCTTTTTCCGGTAATATGGGATTGAATATGGAAATAAATAGGATATACTTTGTCCTTCATTGCGCATTCGCTCCAGGCTCTCAATAATAAGGCTCTCCATCAATCCATGCCCAGAATATTCCGGGTACGTTCCGACCGCAGTAATGCCTCCCATTTCATAGATCCTACCATGAACATTTACCTCAAAAGGTAGACTTAAAATTTGAGATACAAGATGGGAACCATCGAACCAACCAATGGCATGTCCCTCATTAAATTGTTTACTTTTGGCATTTACAAAGCGACGATCCTTATGAATGGACATGGACATTTGAAAAACATAATTAAGCAAATCGATAGACTGTGCCATTTCATCTAATCGTATTTCTCGCATGACTAAGCCTTTACGTTGATTCATGATTCTCTCTCCTCATCAAATAACTCTGAAAAAATGGATTCCGGTGCATTTAAAAAGCGCTTCGTGACGATGTAATGAATAGTATCCTCATAGCGAATAGACTCAATGTCCCCATTATCAAAACTATAGATAGTCGCATTTGGATAGCCAAGTAATATAGGTGAATGAGTGGCGATAATAAATTGGGCCTCATGCTCCAAATCCTTCATAATTTTTAGGAGACTAAGCTGCCTAGTCGGTGACAATGCCGCTTCAGGCTCATCCAATAAATAAATAGCTTTCCCCTTAAAGCGATGCATAAATAGCGATAGAAAGGACTCACCATGTGATTGATGATGTAAAGACTTACCACCAAAAGCGGTATATTTTCTTGGATCTTCTAACAAATCAATATGACTTGCAAATTGATAAAATGTTTCAGATCGTAGGAAAAAACCATTCGTCACTTTCGGCATCCATGACAAACGGATATATTCCCCTAGTGAAGACTCCGCCTTATGTACTTCATATAAATTTTGACGACCACCACCCGCTGTATTAAAATCACAGCGATCCGCAATTGCCTCCAACAGTGTTGATTTCCCAGAGCCATTTTCCCCAACAAAGAAGGTCACATTCGTAGGAAACTCTAGCTCTTGTAAATCCTGCAAACTTGGTATATTAAAGGGATACTGGTCTTTAACTTCAATATCCCCCTGTAATACCTTACATGATTTTAAATACATTTTGTTCCCTCCCTTACAACTATTATAACGCGCTTATGCTTTTTTCCAAATATAAGCTACGATATCAAGGACTTAAAAAAAGTCCATAGGTTACAAAAAAACAGAGTATTAGAACAAATCATAAACTCATCATTTCACTTAACCTACAACCGTACCTAATCACAAGCTATAATAACTATAGGATGCTCATTAAAAACATTGCCGTAACTACAATTTTATATGAAATATTTCCTGAGAAATAAATAAAAAATATGTCGAAAGTTGCAATTAAAAATAATAAAATTATGGCATAAAATAGCGATTAAAAAAAATCATTGTAGTAGCATGAACTGTCTATCTCATCTTAAAACATTCAAAGAACAACCCACTTTGAACTGCTATTTCCCGCTATAGCTAATATTAATTTTGTACTTACAATAAATATACCTATAACAATCACTCGTTAATCTAGGAAATAGCTTCCCATAGGTTCATTTTTTTGTTTACGGATCTTTATTACGATTCCTAATTCCTCGGGGTAAAACAATAAATTAATACAGGTGTATACTAACTATAATCTTGGTATCAGAGTTATTCCTTGAAAAATCTGAAATAATGACCATTTAATTGAAGGCTTTCTATTTCAATTTCCCAAAAAAATAGACAAACCGAAATTCTCAGTTTGTCTACAATATTAGTAATTTTACTCTAAAGCTTTGGAAACAAATTTAAACATATAAGAGTTCATCTTAGGTCCTCCATTCATAGGGTTCCCATTAATAACGAATGAACCTCTATGGACACCTACAATTTGATTGTCAGTATTTAATAATGCTGAACCTGATTGTCCTGGTGCAGTATCAATTGTATAAAAGGCTACAGATGCATCCTCTCTAGTAATATTTCCTCTCGTACCAAATTGAGAAATTTCACCACTTGCCTCCATTAAGTCTCCCGGATAACCATAAATACCGATATTTTGATAAAGAAGATTATTCACCTGTTTGATTCCAAAAGTACCTGCAACATCTCCCGCCTGTTTATTGTCTTTTGATACATCTAAAACAAGAATAGCGAAGTCTTCAGAGCTCGAACCAGTTGAAGCCCAATTAGCAGCTACATAATAATCATTAACATTATAAGAACCAAATAATCCAACAGTATTACTTACACCAGGGTAAACCTTTGCACTAGTTATAGTTTCTTTTGTTTCTGGATTTATAACACAATGTCCATTTGTTAGGACTTTATTTTTCCCAATTAAAGAACCTGTACAAGAACCACCTTTTCCATCAGGCCAATTTATTTCAATATACGTAATTGCACTGTATGGCATTTCTTTAGTATTCTCTACTTTTTTTCTACTATCGTCACCGATGACAATCCGTGGTGATATTTGTAATGGTTCTCTAGCTGTAGAATCATTAATAACAACTGGTGGTGGTGTAATATCGATAAACGAGTGACCTTCCATTATGGAATCAATCTGAACGGGAGAAATTTCACCCGTTCCTTGAACGCTTGGTATTTCATCAATTAATTGTGAATTACTGTCATTAAACTCTTCATACTTAATGATTTCACCTTTCGAGTTTACCATGTCATAAGGATGAGATACCTTACTTGGGTCAAATAAAAATTCACCTAAAGACTCCTCGGCAAAAACATTCATAGGAACTAACAAAAAGATAAGCATAAAGAACAATTTAAAAGTAATTTTTTTCATCTTATTCCTCCTTTTGATTTAATCTATTTGTAGTTTAATAGAAATATCAGGAAAAATAAAGTAAAAATTTAGAAAATAAAGAAGATTATTAAAACAAAGATAATTCGGAATATATCGGAAACTATTATAAATTGCTTTAACTCGCCATTTATGTTTGAAATAAAATCAAATTTTTTTCGAGTAAAAATATCTTCGCTATATTTCTAATTTAGATTTTTTGATGTTCTGAACACAATAGTTTGTTTCATAAATGACTACATAGCCAATTTCACTTGTGGCTTTTTCTTACTTGCTACTAGTTTACTCATAGCCTCAACAATCAAAAAACAACAAAACAAGCATCCAAACACCGTCCATAAATTTCTTTTTAATGCCAAGATACTTATGGTATCTTGGGAGAACACTTAAAAGCATTGCTACCATTTTGAAATGTTCTATATTTTAAGCTCTTCTCATACATTGTGTAAAACCTTCTACCTTGCAAATACCTCCGTAAAAAATCTACCCCTCTTCATCCCATAAGTACAATTAATGTCATGTTTAAATGGAAGGTACAGCTCACGTTTTTTTCGTTAAATAACAAGTTATAAGGAGAAGAAAATATGTATGTAACTCATTTTTACGAAAACAAGACATCCGTTTTAAGCCAGCTACTAGTAAGTCTTCCTACTGTCGAAGACAATATTAAAATTAAAGGACGTAAAGCAAAAATTGTTCAGATTACACAAATAGACGACCACAACTATCACGTAAGGATCATTTTTGAAAAAATACCTAAAAAACAACCATTAAAAGAAATTGGGAAGAAAAAGAGATAGCTCTTCCCGTTTATTGTACTGACGCTATCGTTTCATGGTAGCGTTTTAACTTTTTAAAAGCAGGAATCGAACTCCACAAAACTTTCATCGCAAAATGTTCTCAATGAATATAATTATTTCAAAATTAAATATTTGACTTTTCAATTGATAACGATTATCATTATCGGTAGATTATTTCTTTTCTCCGAAATGCTTAATTCAGAATCCCCCCTATTTTTTTGAAATAAGCATGTATCAAACGGATATTCTTACATCAGACTAAGAATATCCGTTTTTTAACACCTTTGTGCAAGTACAAAGCCGAATCGGAAACAATTATGCCAATGCATAATTAATTATTATTAATGGACAGATTTACATAAATAAAGGAGCTGTTTTACATGGATTATCGTATTGAAAAAGACACTATGGGTGAAATTAAAGTACCTGCAGATAAAATTTGGGGTGCTCAAACGCAGCGCAGTAAAGAGAATTTCCAAATCGGTACAGAAAAAATGCCAATTGAGCTAATTCAAGCAATGGCCATTTTAAAGAAAAGTGCCGCGATCGCCAATAATAAACTAGGTAAACTTTCCGATATTAAAGCAAATGCGATTGCGCAAGCAGCTGACGAAATTTTAAATGGTCAATGGGACGATCAATTCCCTCTTGTAGTTTGGCAGACTGGTAGTGGTACTCAGTCTAATATGAACGTAAACGAAGTAATTGCGCACCGAGCAAATCAAATTTTACAAAATGCTGGTGAAGCTGATCGTATTCATCCTAATGATGATGTCAACAAATCTCAAAGCTCAAACGATACTTTCCCAACAGCTTTGCATATTGCAGCAGTGTTGAAAGTGGAGGATTATTTACTGCCTCGTCTACGCTTACTAAAAGCAACATTGGATGACAAAGCAGAGAAATTCAAAGATATTATTAAAATTGGCCGTACTCATTTACAAGACGCAACACCGCTTACTTTAGGTCAAGAAATTAGTGGCTGGGCAGCAATGCTTGCTAAATCTGAGCATATGATCGTCCAAAATATTGAATATATGAAGGAACTAGCGATTGGTGGCACAGCAGTTGGTACGGGTATTAACGCACACCCTGAATTTGGTGAGCGTGTAGCATCGGAAATTAGTAATATTACTGACAAACATTTTACTTCAGCCGCAAACAAATTCCATGCACTAACAAGTCATGATGAAGCCGTTGTCGCACATGGCGCGTTGAAGGCTCTTGCAGCTGACTTGATGAAAATTGCCAATGATGTTCGCTGGTTAGCAAGTGGTCCTCGTTCAGGTATCGGTGAAATTACGATTCCAGAAAACGAGCCGGGCTCTTCGATTATGCCTGGTAAAGTAAATCCAACACAAAGTGAAGCGATGACAATGGTTGTTACACAAGTCGTTGGCAATGATGCAACAATTGCCTTTGCCGCTTCCCAAGGTAATTTTGAGCTAAATGTCTTCAAGCCAGTAATTATTTATAACTTCTTACAATCGACTCGCCTACTAGCAGACACAATGAAATCATTTAATGATCATTGCGCTGTTGGAATTGAGCCAAATAAAGAAGTGCTAGATCATAACTTACAAAACTCATTAATGCTTGTAACTGCCTTAAACCCTTACATCGGTTATGAAAATGCGGCTAAAATCGCGAAGAAAGCCCATAAAGAAGGCACAACATTAAAAGCTGCAGCAATTGCATCAGGGTTACTAACGGATGAACAGTTCGATGAATATGTAGACCCTGCGACAATGATTTATCCGAATGTAAAGTAATAGGCATGTAAGTCAAACGCAAAACGTTGGTATATCAACGTTTTTAGATATCAAGCTCCATTTTATAACTTGTATATTATGGTTGTTTCTGCGCTACATTAGAGCAAATAATATTCGGCGAGCGTGTTGTACAAAAATATATGTAAATGAGCAGGATTGGGGATAATGCCCCAATCCTTTTTATTTTTCATCGTATGCCCTCATGCAACTATTTTATCTAATTAGTGCATTATTTTAGTAGCCCCCTATTCGTAGCTCCCTATTTTTAGCTAGACATGACACTAAATATTGTTTTATGATAAATCGATTAAACAATTATCTTCTGATAGTAGAGGGGTGTTCTTGGATGACAAATAACAAAATGAATCCGAAGGTTGATGAATTTTTAAATAAAGCTAAAAAGTGGCAGGAAGAATATTCGGTGTTGAGAAATATCGTTCTTGACTGTGAGCTGACCGAAGAATTTAAATGGATGCATCCTTGTTACACGCTTGAGACCAAAAATGTCGTGTTAATACATGGATTTAAAGATTATTGTGCGCTACTTTTTCACAAAGGTGCCTTGTTAAAAGATACCCACGGGATTTTAATTCAACAAACGAAAAATGTACAGGCCGCGCGCCAAATTCGTTTCACTAGCGCTCAAGAAATAGTTGGAATGGAAACCATTATAAAAGATTATATACTTGAAGCCATTGACGTTGAAAAAGCAGGTTTAGAAGTGCCAATGAAAGAGCATAAGGAATACATCATTCCTGAAGAACTTGACAATAAGTTTAATGAAATGCCTGCCTTAAAAACGGCGTTTGAAAGCTTGACGCCAGTGCGACAAAGAGCATATATTTTACATTTTTCTCAGCCTAAACAAACCAAAACTAGAGTATCCAGAATCGAAAAATACACGCAGCACATTCTCGAAGGTAAAGAATTAAATGATTAAAT
>Ga0209676_1001110_pt1 | contig 29893 bp, 27 predicted proteins | sample AraplaCvi_mLB_r2_FD_184282 | JGI IMG/M metagenome (GOLD analysis project Ga0209676, IMG submission 184282) | Arabidopsis root microbial communities from North Carolina, USA - plate scrape MF_Cvi_mLB_r2 (SPAdes) (version 2) | ecosystem: Host-associated > Plants > Roots > Endosphere | place: USA... | reverse complement strand
GTAACGTTCGCACGCGCCACTGCCAACAGGCGTCGTGACACACGAAAAGCCCAGCCTTCGCGCTGGGCTTTTCTGCTTTTCGGCCCAGCGAACCTCCTCCCACCGGAACGCAGTCGATGACCCTCAAGCATTTCCTCAACACCCAGGACTGGTCGCGCGACGACCTCGACGTGCTGCTCGCGCAGGCCGCGCACTTCAAGCGCAGCAAGCTGGGCGACCAGCTGAAGGGCAAGTCGATCGCGCTGGTGTTCTTCAACCCGTCCATGCGCACGCGCACGAGTTTCGAACTGGGCGCGTTCCAGCTCGGCGGCCACGCCGTCGTGCTGCAGCCGGGCAAGGATGCGTGGCCGATCGAGTTCAACCTCGGCACCGTCATGGACGGCGACACCGAGGAGCACATCGCCGAAGTCGCGCGCGTGCTCGGGCGCTACGTCGATCTCATCGGCGTGCGCGCGTTCCCGAAGTTCATCGACTGGCAGTACGACCGCCAGGACATCGTTCTCAACAGCTTCGCAAAATACTCGCCGGTGCCGGTGATCAACATGGAGACGATCACGCATCCGTGCCAGGAGCTGGCGCACATCCTCGCGTTGCAGGAACACTTCGGCACGAACGACCTGCGCGGCAAGAAGTACGTGCTGACCTGGACCTACCATCCCAAGCCGCTCAACACGGCGGTGGCGAATTCGGCGCTGACCATCGCCACGCGAATGGGCATGGACGTGACGCTGCTGTGCCCCACGCCGCAGTACGTGCTCGACGAGCGCTACATGGGCTGGGCCGAGCAGAACGTCGCCGAGAGCGGTGGTTCCTTCCGCGTCAGCCACGACATCGAAAGCGCGTACAACGGCGCCGATGTCGTCTACGCGAAGAGCTGGGGCGCGCTGCCGTTCTTCGGCAACTGGGAGCCGGAGAAGCCCATCCGCGACCAGTACAAGCACTTCATCGTCGACGAGCAGAAGATGGCGCTGACCAACAACGGCGTCTTCAGCCACTGCCTGCCGCTGCGTCGCAACGTGAAGGCCACCGATGCGGTGATGGATTCGCCGCAGTGCATCGCCATCGACGAAGCCGAGAATCGCCTGCACGTGCAGAAGGCGATCATGGCTTCGCTGATGCAGAAATGAGCGCAGTGACGCCAGGAGCGCGGTACCGCGCCCGGCGTCCGCGCTGACAGAAACCAACGCATACCCACTTTCAAGAACCCCACTTCGAAGGCTTTCCCCATGACCACCCGCGACATCGTCCTCGCCTTTTCCGGCGGCCTCGACACCAGCTTCTGCGTTCCGTACCTGAAGGAGCGCGGCTGGAACGTCCACACCGTGTTCGCCGATACCGGCGGCGTCGACGCCGAAGAGCGCGCCTTCATCGAAGCGCGCGCCGCCGAACTCGGCGTTGCTTCGCACGTCACCGTCGACGGCGGCCCGGCGATCTGGGAAGGCTTCGTCAAGCCGTTCGTGTGGGCGGGCGAGGGATACCAGTCGCAGTACCCGCTGCTGGTGTCGGATCGCTATCTCATCGTCGATGCCGCCCTGAAGCGCTGCGACGAACTCGGCACGAAGGCCATCGCGCACGGCTGCACCGGCATGGGCAACGACCAGGTGCGTTTCGACCTGGCGGTGAAGGCGCTGGGCGACTACGAGATCGTGGCGCCGATCCGCGAGATCCAGAAGGAACACACCGAAGTCCGCGCCTACGAGCAGAAGTACCTGGAAGACCGCGGTTTCGGCGTGCGCGCCAAGCAGAAGGCCTACACGATCAACGAGAACCTGCTGGGCCTGACGATGTCCGGCGGCGAGATCGACCGCTGGCAGGCGCCGGGCGAAGGTGCGGTGGGCTGGTGCAAGCCGCGCGCCGAGTGGCCGGCGCAGGCGCTGCGCGTGAAGATCGGCTTCGTCAACGGTGAAGCGGTCACGCTCGACGGTGCGAAGATCGAAGGCCACACGATGCTGGCCAGGCTCAACGGACTGTTCGCGCAGTACGGCGTGGGTCGCGGCCTCTACACGGGCGACACGACGATCGGCCTGAAGGGCCGCATCATCTTCGAAGCGCCGGGCCTGACCGCGCTGCTCGCCGCGCATCGCGCGCTGGAAGAAGCGGTGCTGAGCAAGCAGCAGAACCGCTTCAAGCCCGACGTCGCGCGCAAGTGGGTCGAGCTGGTGTACGAGGGCTTCTTCCACGATCCGCTGAAGACCGACCTGGAAGCGTTCCTCAAGTCGAGCCAGTCCACCGTCAACGGCGAAGTCACGCTGGAGACCAACGGCGGCACCGTCACGGCCGTGGCCATCGAGTCCAAGCACATCCTCAACGCCAAGGGCGCGACCTACGCGCAGGCGGCCGACTGGGGCGTGGCCGAAGCCGAAGGCTTCATCAAGCTGTTCGGCATGAGCAGCACGCTGTGGGCCGAGGTCAACCGGAAGGGTTGAGGAACGCGGTCGCGGAGCGGGCGAGGTCGCCCGCTTCCCATCACTCACTCCCGCTCAAAGAACATGCTCGATAAAACCCTCAAGCATCTGGAAGCGCTGGTGTCGTTCGATACCCGCAATCCGCCGCGCGATATCGGCACCGGCGGCATTTTCGATTACCTGCGCGCGCAGCTTTCCGACTTCCGCATCGACGTGATCGACCACGGCGCCGGCGCCGTGTCGATGCTCGCCGTGCGTGGCAACCCCACGCGCCTGTTCAACGTGCACCTGGATACGGTGCCGTCGTCGGAAGCGTGGACCGCCGACCCGCACGTGCTGCGCGTCACAGGCGACCGCGCGATCGGCCTTGGCGCATGCGACATCAAGGGCGCTGCCGCCGGTCTCGTCGCCGCCGCTTCGATGACGCGGGGCGATGCCGCGTTCCTGTTCTCCACCGACGAGGAAGCCAACGACGCGCGCTGCATCGCGGCGTTCCTCGCAGGCAACCATCCCTTCCAGGAGGTCATCGTCGCCGAGCCGACCAAGTGCGAAGCGGTGCTCGCGCATCGCGGCATCAGCTCGGTGCTGATGCGCTTTCGCGGGGTCGCAGGCCACGCGTCGGGTGCGAATGCGATGCAGGCCAGCGCGCTGCACCAGGCGATCCGCTGGGGCGGCCACGCGCTCGATCACGTCGAAAGCCAGGCGCACCAGCGTTTCGGCGGCCTGACCGGCCTGCGCTTCAACATCGGCCGGGTGGAGGGCGGCATCAAGGCGAACATGATCGCGCCCAGCGCCGAGCTTCGTTTCGGTTTCCGTCCGCTGCCGTCGATGTCCATCGACGCGCTGCATGAGCGCTTCGGCACGCTGATCGAAGCCGGCGCGGTGGAGCGCTACGAGGAAACCTTCCGCGGCCCGTCGCTGCCGTCGGGCGACATCGCCGACGCGGAGAACCGTCGCCTGGAAGCGCGCGACCTTGCCGATGCGCTGGGCCTGCCGATTGGCAACGCGGTGGATTTCTGGACGGAGGCTTCGCTCTTCTCCGCCGCCGGACTCACCGCGATCGTGTACGGCCCGGGCGACATCGCCCAGGCGCACACCGCCGACGAATGGGTCGCGCTGGAGCAGTTGCAGCGCTACACCGAATCGGTAACCCGAATCCTCGAAACTGCATGACGACGTCCTGAAACCCCGCTGTTGGAGCCCCCTTGAGTCAAGGGGGCGGCCTCGCCGCGCAGCGGTGAGGCGGGGATCTGGCGCTAGACCCTGAGGGCGTCGCGAAGCGACGTCCGCCGGCCCGAAGGCAATGCAAGAAGACACCGATTCCGCTTAAAGATGAACGACACACGCGATATCCAGACCCGCCAGACCATCGTGCGCCTGCTTTCGAGCATGGCCAGTGCGAAGGAGATCTCGCAGTACCTCAAGCGCTTCTCGCAGCTGGACGCCAAGCGCTTCGCCGTGGTGAAGGTCGGCGGCGCGGTGCTGCGCGACGATCTGGAAGCACTGACTTCCTCCCTGGCGTTCCTGCAGGACGTGGGCCTGACGCCCATCGTGATCCATGGCGCCGGCCCGCAGCTGGACGAAGAGCTGTCGGCCGCCGGCATCGTCAAGCAGACGATCAACGGCCTGCGCGTGACCTCGCCGGAAGGTCTCGCCATCGTGCGCCGCGTGTTCCAGTCGCAGAACCTCAAGCTCGTCGAGGCCTTGCAGGCCTTCGATGCGCGCGCCACGTCGATCGTGTCGGGCGTGTTCGAGGCCGATTACCTGGACCGCGAAACCTACGGCCTGGTGGGCGAGGTGAAGCGCGTGAACCTCGCGCCGATCGAGGCGAGCCTGCGCGCCGGCTCCATCCCGGTGATCGCGAGCCTGGGCGAAACCGCCTCCGGCCAGATCCTCAACGTCAACGCCGACTTCGCCGCCAACGAACTGGTGCAGAAGCTGCAGCCGTACAAGATCGTGTTCCTCACCGGAACCGGCGGCCTGCTCGACGACGCGGGCAAGGTGATCGACTCGATCAACCTGTCCACCGAGTACGACCACCTCATGTCGCAGCCGTGGATCAACGGCGGCATGCGCGTGAAGATCGAGCAGATCAAGGACCTGCTGGACAAGCTGCCGCTGACCTCGTCGGTGTCGATCACCAAGCCGTCGGAGCTTGCGAAGGAGCTGTTCACGCACAAGGGCTCGGGCACGCTGGTGCGTCGCGGCGAGCGCGTGCTGCAGGTGTCGCAGTGGAACGAACTCGACCTTGAGCGTCTGCGCGGCCTCATCGAATCGGCATTCGGCCGCCGCCTGCTGCCGGACTATTTCGAGCGCACGACGCTGCATCGTGCCTACGTCAGCGAGAACTACCGCGCCGCGGTGATCCTGACGAGCGAGGACGCCGGCATCTACCTCGACAAGTTCGCCGTGCTCGACGAAGCGCAGGGCGAGGGCCTGGGGCGCGCGGTGTGGCATGTGATGCGCGAGCAGAACCCGCGCCTGTTCTGGCGCTCGCGCCACGGCAATCCCGTCAATCCGTTCTACTACGCCGAGTCCGATGGCTGCCTGAAGCAGGAGAAGTGGAAGGTGTTCTGGTACGGCATGGAGTCGTTCGACGAGATCGCCCGGTGCGTGGCGCATTGCGGCGGCCGGACCGCTACGCTGAAGGACTGAACCTCATGACGAGTGCGAACCTCGATCACTGGCGCCACGTCCCGAGCCTTCGCGGCCGGCACGTCGTGCTCGAACCGCTGCGCGTCGACCATGCCGGCGGCCTGCGCGCCGCGCTCGGCGACGGCGAGCTTTCGCGTCTGTGGTACACCAACGTGCCCGCGCCCGCGGATGTCGAAAGCTACATCGCCGGCGCACTCGACATGCAGGCGCAAGGCAAGGCGCTCTCCTTCGCGGTGCACGATGGCGAAGGCGAGGTCGTCGGCTGCACGCGCTTCTACGACCTGGATCCGGCCGTGCCGCGCGTGCAGATCGGCTACACCTTCTACGCGCCGCGCGTGCAGCGCACCGGCCTGAACACCCAGGCCAAGCTGCTGCTGCTCACGCACGCGTTCGAGACGATGGGCTGCATCTGCGTGGGCTTTGAAACCAGTTGGTTCAACCACGCCTCGCGCAACGCCATCGCGCGGCTTGGCGCGAAGCAGGACGGCATCATCCGGAGCCATCGTCGCCATGCCGACGGCAGCGTCCGCGACACGGTGGCCTTTTCCATCATCCAATCCGAATGGCCGGCAGTGAAGCGCAACCTCCAGTACCGGCTGGAACAGCACGAGCAAGGGAGCGACCGGGCGTGAGCAAGTCCGTCAACAGCAAGTCCGTGGGCATCGTCGGTGCGCGCGGTTACGTGGGCGCCGAACTCATCCGGCTCATCGCCGGGCATCCGGAAATGGAGCTGGCGTTCGTGTCCTCGCGCGAACTCGTCGGGCAGCGCGTCGCCGATCAGTTCGAAGGCGTGGCGGGCATCGATCCGGAACTGCGCTACGTCGCCCCGTCGAACGAGGAGCTCCCTGGCCTTGGCGCCGACGCCATCGTTCTCGCGATGCCGAACGGAAAGGCCGCCGCGGCGGTGGCCGCATTCGACGCGGCCGGCGTGGATCCGGTCATCATCGACCTGTCGGCCGACTATCGCTTCGATGATGCGTGGTATTACGGCCTGCCCGAACTCACGCGCGGCCAGTACGCAGGGCAGCGCCGCATCAGCAATCCCGGTTGCTACGCGACGGCCATGCAGCTGGCCGTATCGCCCATGGGGGATGCGCTCGCCGGCCCGATACAGTGCTTCGGCGTGTCGGGCTATTCGGGCGCGGGCACTTCGCCGTCGGACAAGAACGACCCTGAGAAGCTGCGCGACAACCTGATGCCGTACGCTCTGACCAACCACATCCACGAGCGCGAAGTGACGCGGCAACTCGGCCATGAAGTGCAGTTCCTGCCGCATGTCGCGCCGCATTTCCGTGGCCTGACGATCACGGCGAACCTGCCGCTTTCCAGGCCGTTCGATCGAGACGAAGTCATTGCGCGCTATCGCGAGCGCTATGCCGGCGAGGCGTTGGTGGATGTCCTCGATGACGCGCCGTGGGTAAGCCGCATCGCCGGGCAGCATCACGTCGAGCTGGGCGGCTTCACGCTGTCGCCGGATGGTCGCCGGCTCGTGGTCGTCGCCACCGAGGACAACCTGCTCAAGGGCGCCGCGACGCAGGCGCTGCAGAACCTCAACCTGGCATTCGGCTTCGACGAGCAGCTGGGGATTCCGCGGGTTCGCGACGCGGGTTAGTTTGGTAGACGTCCCGCACACGGGGCGATGGGAACATCAAGAAACACCGAGGCCGTCATGTCCGATCTGTTGTGGCAAAAACCCGGCGTCAAGGTCGACGCGCGCATCCAGAAGTTCCTCGCCGGCGAGGACGTGATCCTCGATCGCGAGTTCTTCGTGTTCGACGTCGAAGCCAGCCGCGCGCATGCGCAGGGCCTGCAGCAGATCGGCATCCTCACCGCCGATGAACTCGCCGGCCTCGAGCGCGAGCTTTCGGTACTCGCCGACGACTTCAACGCGGGCCGTTTTGTCCTGGACGACCAGTACGAGGACGGCCATTCGGCGATCGAAGCGCGCCTGGTCGAGCGCCTGGGCGATGCCGGCAAGAAGATCCATACCGGCCGCAGCCGCAACGACCAGATCCTCGTCGCCACGCGCCTGTGGCTGAAGGATCGTCTCTCGCGCCTGATCGCGACGTGCCGCGAAAGCGCGCAGGTGGCGCTCGCGCGCGCCGAAGCCGAACAGGCTGTTCCGCTTCCCGGCTACACGCACCTGCAACGCGCCGTCGTGTCCTCGCTCGGCATGTGGTGGGCGGCGTGGGCGGAAGGTTTCATCGACGATGCGCAGCGCGCCGTGGACACGCTCGCGTGGGTGGATGCCAATCCACTCGGCAGCGCGGCCGGGTACGGCGTGAACCTCCCCCTCGCACGCGACCACACCACGCAGGCGCTCGGCTTCGGGCGCATGCAGGTGTCGGCCGCGTACGCGCAGCTCTCGCGCGGAAAGTTCGAGATGGCCGCCATCGAAGCGCTGACCTCCGCGCTGCTCGACCTGCGCCGCCTCGCGTGGGACCTGAGCCTGTTCACCAGCGCCGAGTTCGGCTTCGTCGCGCTGCCGTCGCAGTACACCACGGGCAGTTCGATCATGCCCAACAAGCGCAATCCCGACGTGATCGAACTGATGCGCGCCAGTTATTCCGCCGCGGCGGCCGCGCGCACGGAGATCGAGCAACTGCTGTCGTTGCCCTCGGGCTACCACCGCGACCTGCAGTTCTCGAAGGGCGCGATCTTCCATGCGTTCGGCCGTGGACTGGATGCGCTGGAGCTGTTGCCCGATCTGCTGCGCAACCTGGAGTGGAAGACCGATCGCATGCGCGAAGCGCTGGATCCGTCGATGTACGCGACGGATCTCGCGGTGGACATGGCGCGCCAGGGGCTTCCATTCCGCGAGGCCTATCGCCTGGCGGCCGATCCGGTGCGTTGGGCGCAGGGTGATCCGGAAGCCAGTCTGCGCGCGCGTGTGTCGCCCGGCGCCTCCGCCGAACTTCGCCTCGATGCGCTGAAGGTGCGTCTGGGCCGGCTGGACGGCTGACCTGCGGCACGTGCTGGCACACGTGCGCGGGGCAGGAGTGGTTCCAATGCAGTTGCAGTAGCAGTTCCGCATCACACGGTCCGTCCATGATGAAAGGAGTGCCATGCGCCGTTGGTCTGTCGCAATGCTCGCGTTCGTGTCGCCGCTCGTCGTCGCCCACGACCTGCCCACGCCAGCCGCCGTGGATGCCGAAGTAGCGCGCCTGATGCGCGAGAGCGGCTCGAAAGGCCTGGCCATCGCCGTCATCGACGATGGCAGGCCTGTGCACGTCGCGGCGCACGGCCTGCGCAACGGAGCGGGCGAACCGTTGCAGGTCGACACGATCATGTACGGCGCGTCGCTGACCAAGACGGTGTTCGCCTACACGGTCATGCGGCAGGTCGATGCGGGTCGCTTCACGCTCGATACGTCCATCGCCGACATGCTGCCGGAGTCGTTGCCGTCGTATGCATCGGACGACATCTCCAACCGCTATGCCGATTGGACCGCGCTGGACGAGCGCTGGCGCAAGCTGACGCCGCGCATCGTGCTGACGCATTCCACGGGGTTCTCGAATTTCGGCTTCCTCGAGCCCGACGTGAAGCTGCATTTCCATTTCGAACCCGGCGCGCGGTACGCCTACTCCGGCGATGGACTCAACACGCTCCAGTTCGCGATGGAGCGGGGCAAGGGGATCGACGTCGGTGCCGAAACGGCGAAGGTCTTCGATGAACTCGGCATGTCGCGCACGAGCCTGATCTGGCGCGAGGATTTCGCCGGCAACCTCGCCGACGGCTGGGACGAGAACGGCAGGATCGAACCGCACGACGAGCGATCGAAAGTGCGTGCAGCCGGTTCGATGGACACCACGATCGCGGACTTCGCGAAGTTCGCCGCGGCGCTCGTGCGCGGCGACGGCCTTGCCCGCGAAAGCCGCGCCGAGATGGTGAAGCCGCAACTGCCGATCACCACGAAGTCGCAGTTCCCGACACTGCAGCCGGAGCTGGCGTCCCGGCAGCGCCGCAAGGACCTGGCCGCCGGCATTGGCGTCGTCGTGTTCGACGGCCCGCAGGGCCGGGGCTTCTTCAAAGGCGGGCACAACGACACCACGGGCAACACGCTGGTCTGCGTCGAGAAGCACAAGCGCTGCGTGGCGATCCTGTCCAACGACGTACGCAGCGAATCCGTGTTCCCTCAGCTCGTGCATTTCGTGCTGGGCGACACGGGCGTGCCGTTCGACTGGGAATACGGCACGAAGTAGGCGCGCGGAGACCCTGCGATGAACACATCCGATTTCGCCGCGCAGACGTTGCCCCCCTGGCGTCGCGCCGTGCTGAAGGTGGGGAGCAGTCTGCTGTCGGGCGAGGACGGTCTCGATGCGCGCCATGCCGGCACGCTGGCGCGTTTCATCGACCATGCACGCTCCCGGCAGCGCGAAGTGGTGCTGGTGTCGTCCGGAGCGGTGGCGGCAGGCCGGCATCGCGTCGGTGCCGGTGGCGATGGTCTCGTGTTGCGGCAGGCGCTGGCCTCGCTCGGACAGGCGTCGCTGGTGACGTTCTGGCAACAGCTGGTCGATCGACCCGTCGCGCAGGTGTTGCTCACGCACGACGACCTTCGCAACCGCCGACGTTATCTCAATGCACGCGCGACGTTGCGCGAGCTGCTGCGCCTGGGCGCGTTGCCGGTGATCAACGAGAACGACGCGGTTGCGGTCGATGAACTGAAGCTCGGCGACAACGACAACCTTGCCGCCGCCGTTGCGTCGCTCGTCGATGCGGACCTGCTGCTGATCGCCACCGACATCGGCGGCCTCTACAGCGCACATCCGCGCGATCCCTCCGCGCGGCCGATCACGCGCGTGGAGACGATCACGCCGGAGCTGCTGCAGGCCGCAAGCGGCGGCGCCGGTGCGCTGGGCACGGGCGGCATGCGCACGAAGCTGGATGCCGCGGCGAAGGCAGGCGCGGCCGGGATCGCGACGGGGCTGTTCTGTGGTCGCGATGCGCAGGTAGTTCGCGCGCTTCACGAAGACCGGTTGCATGGCACGCTGGTGCTCGCCCAGGGCGACCGCCTGCGCGCACGCAAGCAATGGCTGCGGCACGCGCCGTCGTCCGGCCGCCTGCAGGTGGATGCAGGTGCCTTCGCGGCACTGCACCGGCAGGGTGCATCGTTGTTGCCGGGCGGCGTGGTATCGGTGGACGGCGATTTCCGCCGCGGCGACGTCGTCGAGATCACGGTCGATGGCGAAGCGGCATTCGCGCGCGGCCTGGCGCAGTACGGTTCCAGCGAGGTCGTTCGCATCGCGCGCCGGCACAGCAACGAGATCGAAGCCATCCTCGGGTTCCGCTACGGCGAAGCGGTGGTACATCGGGACGATCTGGTGCTGCTCGATGCCACTGCACACAAGGAAGCCACACCATGAGCGGTTACGTTCGACACCTTGCCGAGCGCGCACGTGAGGCGGCATCGTCCATCGCACGTCTCGATGGCGAGGCGCGCCGGCGATTGATCGAGCGCATGGCCGACGCGCTTGCGCATCGTCGCGTCGAAGTGCTCGCCGCCAACGCGCAGGACATGGAGCGCGGCCGCGCGAACGGACTGTCCGATGCGGTACTCGACCGCCTGAAGCTGGACGATGCGCGCATCGATGCGATGGCGCAGGGCCTGCGTGAGGTCGCTGCGCAGCCCGATCCGCTGGGCGTGGTGACGCAGCGCGACGTGCGGCCCAACGGTGTCGTGATCGAACGCCAGCGCATTCCGCTGGGCCTCATCGCGATGATCTATGAGGCGCGTCCCAACGTGACCGCCGATGCCGCGGCGCTATGCCTGAAGGCGGGCAACGCCGTGTTGTTGCGCGGCGGGTCCGAAGCGCGTGCGAGCAACGCGGCCATTGCCGCCTGCCTGCACGCCGCTCTGCGTGCGGAAGCGTTGCCCGAGGCGGCGGTGTCGCTGGTGGCCGATCCTGCGCGCGAACACGTGCTGGAGTTGCTGCATCTGTCGGATCTGATCGACCTTGCGATCCCGCGCGGCGGGGAGAGCCTGATCCATTTCGTCGCCGAGCATGCACGCGTGCCGGTGATCAAGCACTACAAGGGCGTGTGCCACCTGTACGTCGACGCCTCGGTCGATGTCGCGCAGGCGCTGGACCTGCTGGTGGACGGGAAGGCATCGCGGCCGGGCGTGTGCAACGCGCTGGAAACGCTGCTGGTGCATCGTGATGTCGCAGCCGGCTTCCTGCCTCGCGCGATGGAACGATTGGCCGCGCGTGGCGTGGAAGTACGCGGGTGCGAGCGCTCGCGCGCGATCGTGCCGCAGATGCGCCAGGCGATGGAAGCCGATTACGCCGCCGAATACCTCGATTTCATCATCGCCGTGCGCGTGGTGGACGATCTCGATGCGGCGCTGGCGCATATCGCGCGCTTCGGTTCGGATCACACCGAGGTGATCGCCACGACGGATGCATCAGCGGCGGAAGCCTTCGTTCGCGGCACGCGAAGTTCGGCGGTGATGGTCAATGCCTCATCGCGCTTCAACGACGGCGGCCAGCTGGGACTGGGTGCGGAGATCGGCATTTCGACCACGCGGTTGCATGCATACGGGCCGATGGGCGCGCAGTCGCTGACCATCGAGCGCTTCGTGGTGCGGGGGGAAGGGCAGGTGCGGCATGCGGAGTCGCGGGGGTAGCGCGACTGCGCAGGGCGCGGCCCCTCACTCTCGCAGACGTTGCACGCCCAGCCACCGCTCTCCGGGCGAAAGCGTCACCGGATCGACCACGGTGCCCGCCTCCACGCAGACGAAGCGCAGGTGTTCGCCCGCGCCGAGATCGCCCATCGACGCCGCCAGCGTCGCGCCGGGATTCCATACGACCGTGTCGACAAACCCTTCGGCTTCGATGTGCAGCGTCGATTCGCCATCGCGCAGTCGCAGTGCAGGCGGGGACGCGGCGTAGACGCGGTCGACTTCACCGTCGAAGCGCACGGGCGCGTTCCATGCGGGCATCGCCGCGTTCCTGCGGGCGCTGTCTTCGAAGGGCATTGATTCCAGGCCGTCCAGTTCCACCGCCGCCAGCTTCGCCACGCGCAGGTAGGTGTGCAGGGCGGCGGTGAAGGCGAATGGCGCTTGGCCCGGATTGACGATTTCCAGCCCGACCTGCAATGCGTCCGCGCCCAGCGCCACGTGCAGCCGCGCGCCGAAGCGGAACGGCCACAGCGAACGGGTGCGTTCGGTGTCGTCCAGCTCGAAGACCGCGGCCTCGCCGAACGGCGTTGCGTCCTGCAGGCCGGCGAACCGCCATTCCAGCAGGCGCGCGAAGCCGTGCTTCACCAGCGGTCCGCGTCCGCCGAACTGCGGGAAGACCACCGGAATGCCGCCGCGGATCGCGCTGCCGGGCTGTTGGCTCGCGTTCGGGCTCAGGTACAGGCGTTCGCGCCCCGGCGCGGGCTTCCACGACAGCACGTGCGCGCCGTGCAGGCTGACGTCGGCCGTGGCGCCACGAGGGTGGCGCAGGCGCAGGCAGTCACGGCCGTGCTGCTGGAAGGACTCGCTGGACAGGGTCATGGCGATCGGCCGAAGGGACTGCGCCGATGATGCCCGAGCCATCGTCCAGGCGTGCACGCGGATCGGAACGAATGCCCGCCGATCCGGCCGCAAATGAAAAACGCCGGCATTGGCCGGCGTTTTCTGTTTCAGCAAACCGCACTGCTGCGGAGTTGGTCGGGGAGACAGGATTTGAACCTGCGACTTCTACGTCCCGAACGTAGCGCTCTACCAGGCTGAGCTACACCCCGACTGCTGAGCCGCAAATTCTAGTCAGTTCGACGGGGGCGAGGCAAGGGGTCTCATGCAATTTCCTTCAGATCCCGTGCGCCGCGCTGGGGGAAGACCGGGCGCAACCGCTAAACTGTGGCGGTTTCCACCCCCTTCAGCGACCCGCCGCGCAGGCGCGGCCGCCCGATCCACTGGAGTCCCGCTTGATCAAGCCGCGTACCCCGCCCGGGGTCATGGAGCTGCTGCCTCCTGACCAGATCGCCTTCCAGCGCATGCTGGACACGATCCGCCGGAATTTCGAACGCTTCGGCTTCCTGCCGGTGGAAACGCCGGTGATGGAGCTGTCGGAAGTGCTGCTGACCAAATCAGGCGGCGAAACCGAACGCCAGGTGTACTTCGTCCAGTCCACCGGCGCGCTCGGCAAGGCCGAAAGCGGCGAGGGCATGCCCGAACTGGCGCTGCGCTTCGACCTGACCGTGCCGCTGGCGCGTTACGTGGCCGAACACGAGCATGAGCTGGCGTTCCCGTTCCGCCGCTACCAGATGCAGCGCGTGTATCGCGGCGAGCGCGCCCAGCGCGGGCGTTTCCGCGAGTTCTACCAGTGCGACATCGACGTGATCGGCAAGGACGCGCTGAGCGTGCGCTTCGACGCCGAACTGCCGGCGGTGATCCATTCGGTGTTCAGCGAGCTGGACATCGGCGCGTTCACCATCCAGCTCAACAACCGCAAGCTCATGCGCGGCTTCTTCGAGGCGCAGGGCGTCGCCGACGGCGAGCTGCAGGCGCTGGTGCTGCGCGAGGTCGACAAGCTCGACAAGCGCGGCGAGGACTACGTGCGCGAGACGCTGACCGGCGAAGGCTTCAACCTTCCGGCAGATGGCGTGGAGAAGATCCTCGACTTCGTGAAGGTGCGTTCGGCTTCGCACGCCGACGCGATGGCGCAGCTCGATGCGCTGGGCGAGGGCAACGATGCCCTGCGCGAGGGCGTGGCCGAACTGCGCGAAGTGCTGGAGCTGGTGCGCGCGCTCGGCGTTCCGGAAACGCATTACGCGCTCAACTTCTCCATCGCGCGCGGCCTGGATTACTACACGGGCACCGTCTACGAAACCACGCTCAACGACTACCCGCAGATCGGTTCGATCTGCTCGGGCGGTCGCTACGAGAACCTCGCCAGCCACTACACGAAGTCCAAGCTCCCGGGCGTCGGCATCTCCATCGGCCTGACGCGCCTGTTCTGGCAGCTGCGCGAGGCGGGCCTGCTCGGCAATGCGGCCGGCAGCACGGTGCAGGCGATGGTCGCGCTGATGGATGCCGATTCGCTCCCCGATGCGCTCGACGTTGCCCGTCGCCTGCGCGCGGCCGGCATCAACACCGAGATGCAGATGGAAGCGCGCAAGATCGGCAAGCAGTTCCAGTACGCCTCGCGCGCCGGCATCCGCTTCGTGGTGCTCACCGGCGAGGACGAGCGTACGCGCGGCGTCGTCGCGGTGAAGGATCTGCTGCGCGAGGAGCAGTTCGAAGTCGCGCGCGAAGACCTCGCGGGCACGCTGCGCGTCGAGCTCGAGCAGGCGCAGGTGCTGGCGCGTCGCTGAGCCTTTCTCCTCCCCTGTGTCGCCAGGGGAGGAAGCCGAAACCACAACGGAACATCCATGAAACCCATCCGACTCGACGGCCGTTCCCTCACCCGAGCACAACTGGTCGATGTCGCCTATGGCGCGCACGTCGAGCTGGCGCACGAACAGCTGCCCACCGTGGCGCGCGCCGCGGCCTTCCTGGCCGACCAGGTCGGTCGCGAGGAGCCGATCTACGGCGTTTCCACCGGTTTCGGCAGCAACGCCGACCGCCTGCTCGGCAATCATCGCCTTCGCGACGAGCTGCCCGGCAGCGCGCGTTCGAAGGAGACGCTGCACGAGGAACTGCAACGCAACCTCATCGTGACCCACGCGGTGTGCGTGGGCGAGCCGTTCGCGCCGGAGATCGTCCGCGCGATGCTCTGCATCCGCATCAACACGCTCATGCGCGGGCATTCGGGCATCCGCGTGGAAACCCTGCAGGCGCTGACCTCGATGCTCAACGCCGGCGTCGTGCCGGTGGTGCCGCAGCTGGGTTCGGTCGGCGCCTCGGGCGACCTTGCACCGCTTTCGCACCTGGCGATCGTGTTGCTCGGCGGCGGTGAAGCTTTCTTCGAAGGCGAGCGCATGCCGGGCGCCGAAGCGCTGCGTCGCGCGGGCCTGTCGCCGATCACGCTGTCGTACAAGGAAGGCCTGGCGCTGAACAACGGCACAGCGCAGATGCTTGCGTGCGGTGTCCTTGCGCTGGACAAGCTGGAAGACCTGCTCGACACGGCCGACCTTGCCGCGGCGATGACCATCGACGCCTTCGCCGGACGCCTGGGCGCGTTCGCCGAGGAAGTGCATGCGCTGCGCCCGCATCCGGGCCAGGTGCACAGCGCGGCGAACCTGCGCATTCTGCTTCAGGGCTCGACGCTGGCCGACATCCCGTACCACCTGGTGCCGAAGTTCCGCGCATGGCAGCCGGGCAGCTGGGATACCGGACAGGCGCAGGCGCTGCGTTTCGACATCGGCTGGGACTGGGTGCCGATGGCGCAGCGCCATGGCCGCGAGAAGTTCTATCGCCGCTTCCGTCCGTTCCGCGGCGGCAAGAAGCATCAGCCGCAGGACAGCTACTCGCTGCGCTGCATCCCGCAGGTGCACGGCGCCGTGCGCGATGCAGTGGCGCAGGCCGCGCGCGTGCTCGACATCGAACTCAATGCGCTGACCGACAACCCAATCGTCTTCCCGGATGCGAAGGCCGAGTTCGTCGAACAGCAGGTGATTTCCGCGGGCCACTTCCACGGCATGCCGCTCGCGCTGGCGATGAGCTACGTGAAGGCGGCGATCCCCGTGCTGGCGAGCATTTCCGAGCGTCGCCTCAACAAGCTGGTCGATCCGGCGACGAACGACGGCCTGCCGGGCTTCCTCATCGGCAATGAAGACTCCACCGAATCCGGCCACATGATCGTGCAGTACACGGCCGCCGCGATCGTCAACGACCTGGCCAGCCGCGCGCATCCGGCGTCGGTGTATTCGATCCCGACCAGCGCGAACGCCGAAGACCACGTGTCGATGGGCGCGAACGAAGCGCGCCATGTGCTGTCGATGGCGGACGATCTGGGCAAGGTGATCGCACTGGAGCTGTACACCGCCGCGCAGGCGCTGGACCTGCGCCGCGACATGATCAATGCCGCGCGCGATCTTGCCAGTCGCGCCGATGCGGCCGCGCTTGCGGCGAAAGTCGCCGGCGGCCCCACGCCGGGAACGCTGGAGTACGACGCCTTCCTCGACGAAGTCGAAGCGTTGCGCGCCGAGCTCGCGGCCGCGGACGAGTTCCAGCCAGGTCGCGCCGTGGCCGCCGCGCATGCGGCGATCCGTCGGGAAATTCCGTTCCTCGATCGCGACCGCGCGCTCGACGGTGAAGTCGCCACCGCGGTGCGGCTTGTGAAGGAAGGGGCGATCCTGGGCGCGGCGCGGGAGTAAGTACAGGCGGCTTGCGCGGCACTGCCGCGTGGCCTGCCGAACGCCCGGCCATGTATGGCCGGGCCGGGCTATCCGAAGCGAAAACATGGCGCCATGGATGGCATGCCGACGCCACGTACTCCAGCTACGCCATCTCCCCCTGCGAAGTCCGCACGCAGTCGCGCCCGGCCGCTTTCGCGCGATACAGCGCCTGGTCGGCCAGCTGCAGCAGCGGATCGATGCCCACGAACGTCGGCGTCCCGACCGCATGCACGCCGATGCTGCTGGTCACCGCGATCTCGTACGACCCGCTGCGGAACGGCGCATCGCGCAGATGCTGGAGCAGGTCTTCGGCGACCCGGGTGGCGGCGGTGAGATTCAACCCTGGCAGCACCACCACGAATTCCTCGCCACCGAAGCGCGCCAGCAACGCGTCCTGGTGTGGACGCAGTGCGTGCCCCAGCGTGCGCGCCGCCCAGCGCAGGCATTCGTCGCCGATCAGATGTCCGTAGCGGTCGTTGATGGCCTTGAAGTTGTCCAGGTCGATCATCAACAGCGACAGCGAGCGACCGTGCTCGCGCGCCTGCCGTAGCAGGGCGTCGAAGCGGTCGCGGAAATGGCTGCGATTGTGCAGCCCGGTCAACGCATCGCGCTGGCTGGATTCGCGCAGCCGCGCGTGTGCGTCCTCGAGCTGCACCAGCGCGCTGCGCAGCTCGGCCGTGCGCTGCTGGACCTTGTGTTCCAGTTGCTCCTTGGCATCGCCTGCGATGCGTTCGTTCTGGTCGCGGAACTGCGCGTAGCGATGGCCCAGCGCGATCGACAGCAACAGCATTTCCAGTGCCGAGCCGATCTGCACGCCGTATTCGGTGAAGAAGTTCTTCGGCGCCAGCCCGAAGGCGACGGCGACGAACAGGCCCGTGCCCAGCAGGAACATCGCCCACGCCAGCAGGAACAATCGCGCAGGCGCATAGCCGCGGCGCACCATCACGATGGATGCCACCGCGATCCACGCGATGCTGGCCAGTACCGCGGCACCGGCCACGGGCGTCGCGATGCGGTACGGCAGCCACATCGAGGCGATGCCGAGCAGGGCGAAGAATGCGATCAACGCCAGCCCGACCCGGTCGCCGAGCGGCCAGCGTTCGCGAAGCCCGAGAAAGACGCGTGCGAACTGCTGCATGCCGATCTGCGCCAGGCACGTCGTCAACGGGACCATGCGGTCGTTCAGCCAGGTCGATTGCGGCCACAGGTATTCGAAACCCAGCCCGTTGAGCGTGAACAGCACCAGCCCGAACGCAGAAAGATGCACCAGGTACCAGAAGTAGCTCGCGTCGCGCAGGCTCAGCCACAGCGCCATGTTGTAGAAGAACAGGGCCAGCAGGATCCCGTAGTACGCGCCGATGACGAACTGCGCATCGCGCGTGGTTTCGGCGAACGCGGGGATCGTGAGCAGCGAGAGGGGCAGCTGCATCGAGCTTTCGCTGCGCACGCGCACGAACACGTCCACCGGCTCGCCACGCGGCACCGTCAGCAGGAAGTTGGGATGCCGGTAGCGGATGCTGCGCGCAGCGAAGGGCACGTGGTCGCCGCCGGCCTGGAATGCGACGCGGCCATCGGCGTGGCGCACGTGCACGTCGATGCGGTCGCTGAGCGAGTAGTGCTGCACCAGCAACCAGCGTGTTTCCGGGTTGTCGCGATTGATCACGCGTGCATGGAGCCAGTAGGCGCCGTCCCGGAAGCCCAGCGAGGTGCGCCCGTCCGGGAGCGGCTGGAAGCGGCCCTCATCGAGCCATCGCATCACCGCGGGCAGGTCGGCGTGTGCCGACGGGTCGTGGACATGGCCGATGTAGGGCGCCAGATCGATTGCGCTCGTGCCGCGGCGCAGTTCGATCGTCTGCACGGACGGGCCCGCCGTCGCCGACCACGCGAGCAGGGCGAGCCCCGCAAGGCAGAGACATACCCAGGCAGGCGCACGCTCCATGTCGTCCTCTTGGCCGCCGGCAGTGGGGCGCCGGCGCCCGGTCAGTGGTCGGATCGGCGGCTTCGGGCCGCGGGCAGGGCGGACGAAACCTGCGCGAGCGCCCCGGCAGCGGCCGTGACGCGGTCGTCACTATCGCCGCGGACGGTGTGAACGGGGTGTTCACGGCCGCCCGGCCATGTGCGCCGGCGAGTTGACGGGCGGCACTTCCGATGTTCCAATGTATTAGCGCGTTAATACATTGAGTCAGCAAATGAAGCGTCGCCCCCTGGAAAACGAGCGCAGCGCCGACAACCTGGCCTTCCTCGCCACCGCGCTGGCCAGCCTGGGCACGGTCGAGGAGGTCCAGGCCTTCCTCGAGGACCTGTGCACGCCGGCCGAACTGGAAGCGATGGGCGACCGCTGGCGCGTCGTCCCGCTGCTGCAGGACAACGTTCCGTACCGCGAGATCCACGAGCGCACCCAGGTCAGCGTCACGACCATCGGCCGCGTCGCGCGCACGCTCGAACGCGGCGCGGGTGGCTACGGCGTCGCAGCCGCCCGACTTTCCACGCCCCCCGCCGCGCTCAACGCCGGCTGATCCGAGATCCGTATGAGTCCCTCCCCCAACACGCCGGCGCGTGACCGCCTGCGCATCGCCATCCAGAAGTCCGGCCGCCTGGCCGATCCGGCGCGCGCCCTGCTGACCTCCTGCGGCCTGAGCTGGCGCGAGAGCCGCGACCGCCTGTTCTGCTATGGCGAATCACTGCCGGTCGACCTGCTGCTGGTGCGCGACGACGACATCCCCGGCCTCATCGCCGAAGGCGTCTGCGATCTGGGCATCGTGGGTCGCAACGTGCTGCTGGAACAGGGCTACGACCGCGCCGGCAACGGCCACGCGCCTGCCTTCCAGGAGTGGCGTGCGCTCGGCTTCGGTGGCTGCCGCCTCGCGCTGGCCGTGCCGGACGGCTGGGATTGGCAGGGCCCGGAACAACTCGCCGGAAAGCGCATCGCGACAAGTTATCCGGCGACCTTGACGCGCTGGCTGGCGGAGCAGGGCATCGACGCGAAGGTCGTCCTGTTGTCGGGCTCGGTCGAGATCGCGCCGCGCCTGGGGCAGGCCGATGCGATCTGCGACCTGGTGTCCAGCGGTGCGACGCTCGCGGCGAACCAGCTCAAGCCGACGACGACGTTGCTGGAAAGCGAAGCCGTGCTCGCAGGCCCGGTGGACGCGCTGGACGCTACGCGCGGCGAACTTGCGCAGCTGCTGCTGCGCCGCCTGGACGGCGCCCTTCGCATCCGCCACAGCAAGCTGCTGCTGTTCCAGGCATCGCGACGCGTGCTGCCCGATCTGCTGCCGTTGCTGCCCGACGCTGAAGCGCCGACGGTGATGCGGCTGGACGAGGGCGACGACCTCGCGCTGCAGGCGCTCTGCCACGGCGCGGTGACGTGGCAGCGGCTGGAAGAACTCAAGCGCGCCGGCGCACGCGGCCTGATGGTGCTGCCGGTCGAGGGGATGCTGGCATGAGCGCGCTCCCCTTCACCGACGAGCTGATGCGCCGCGTCGACTGGCGCGTGCTCGATACGCGCACGCAATCGCAGCTGTTGCGCCGGCCTGCGCAGCTCACGTCCAGCACGACGGCCCATGCCGTCACGGCCATCATCGGCGAAGTGCGCGACAGCGGCGACGCGGCGCTGCGGGCGTACGCGGAACGCTTCGATGGGGTCGAACTCGTCGATCTGGTCGTCAGCGAGGCCGAGTTCACCCAGGCGCAATCGCAGTTGTCGCCGGCACTTCGCGATGCCATCGATGAAGCCGCCGAGCGTATCGCCGCCTTCCACCGTGCGGGCATGACCGCACCGTACACCGTCGACACCGCACCGGGCGTGCGCTGCGAGCGCGTGCTGCGGCCCATCCAGCGGGTCGGCCTGTACGTGCCCGCGGGCTCGGCGCCGTTGCCGTCGACCGCCTTGATGCTCGGCGTGCCCGCACGCCTGGCCGGTTGCCCGGACGTCGTGCTGTGCACGCCGCCGCGCCGCGACGGCAGCGCCGATCCCGCCGTGCTGTATGCCGCCAAGCGCTGCGGCATCGCGCGCGTGTTCAAGGTTGGCGGCGCGCAGGCCATCGCCGCGATGGCGTACGGCACCGCGAGCGTCCCGCGTTGCGACAAGCTCTTCGGTCCCGGCAATGCGTACGTGACCGAGGCCAAGCGGCAAGTCGCGATGGACATCGACGGCGCTGCCATCGACATGCCTGCCGGGCCGTCGGAAGTGCTGGTGATCGCCGATGCGGGCGCGAATCCGGCGTTCGTCGCGGCGGACCTTCTCTCGCAGGCCGAGCACGGCCCGGACTCGCAGGTGCTGCTGCTCAGCGATGACGATGCGTTGCTCGACGCGGTAGGCGGGCAGCTTGCGATGCAGTTGGCGCAGTTGCCACGTGCCGACATCGCGCGCCGTGCACTGCAGTCCTCCAGCGCCATCCGCGTCGAGTCGATCGGGCAGGCGCTGGAGGTCAGCAACCGTTATGCGCCCGAACACCTGATCCTCGCGCTGCGCGACGCGCGTGCAGCGTTGCCGCGCGTGACCGCGGCCGGTTCGGTCTTCCTTGGCGACTGGGCGCCGGAGGCACTGGGCGACTACTGCAGCGGCACCAACCATGTCCTGCCGACCAGCGGCGCGGCGCGCTTCGCCGGTGGGTTGAACGTGGCGAGCTTCCAGGTGGCGATCACCGTGCAGGAAGTCCAGCCGCGCGGCATCGAAGCGATCGGCCCGTGCGCGGTCGAGCTTGCGCGCGCCGAAGGGCTGGACGCGCACCTGCAGGCGGTTGCCCTGCGTCTGCAGGCGGTGGCGTCGTGAACGCCGCCGTCGAATCGAATACCGCCGCCAGCCCGCTCGCGCTGGTGCGCGAGGACCTGCGCGATTTCGGCGGTTACCGCTCCGCGCGCAGCGACCGGCTGCAGGGCGAGGTCTGGTTGAACGCGAACGAATCGCCATGGCCGAACCTCGCCGATCGCGACGGCTTGCTGCGACGGTATCCCGACCCGCAGCCGCAAGCGCTGCGCGAAGCGCTGGCCGGGCTGTACGGATGCGCGCCGAACCAGCTGCTGGCGGGCCGTGGCAGCGACGAAGGCATCGACCTTCTGGTACGCGCCGTGTGCCGGCCGGGCGGCGATGCCATCGTCGTCAGCACGCCGACCTTCGGCATGTATGCCGTCAGCGCACGCCTGCACGGCACGCGCGTGATCGATGTTCCTCTGCGTGAAATCGACGGCGAATGGCGCTGCGACTTCGCCGCCGTCGGCGATGCCGCACTCGCGCAGGGCGGGCGCATCGTGTTCCTGTGTTCGCCGGGCAATCCCACCGGCGCGCTGTTGCCGATCGGCGAGATCGCCGCGCTGGCGGCGCGTCTGGACGGTCGCGCCCTGGTCGTCGTGGACGAGGCGTACATCGAATTCGCCGACGCACCTTCCGCCGTGCGGCTGATCGCGGCCCATCGCAACGTGGCGGTACTGCGTACGCTATCGAAAGCGCACGCGTTGGCTGCCGCGCGGATCGGCACGGTCATTGCCGACGCTGAACTCATCGATGTACTGCGCCGATGCCAGGCGCCGTATCCACTGCCCGCGGCATGCACGGACGAAGCGTTGCGTGCGCTGGAGCACGATGCATCGCTGCAGACGCGTACGCGCATTGCGACGGTGCGAGCCGAACGTGACGCGCTGGCCGAAGCGCTTTCGCGCCTTCCCGGCATCGGCCGCGTGTACCCCTCGCGCGCCAATTTCGTGCTCGTGCGTTTCGATGATGCGCAATCCGCGTTCGAGCGACTGCTCGCCGCCGGCGTGGTCGTGCGCGACATGCGCGCCGCGCCGGGCCTCGACGACGCATTGCGCATCAGCCTGGGAACGCAGCAGCAGAACGCGCAGGTGCTGGCGATCCTCGGGGCGCGCGCATGAGTACGCCGATCCTCTTCGTCGACCGCGATGGAACGCTGATCGAGGAGCCGGCCGATTTCCAGATCGACCGCTTCGACAAACTGCGCTTCGTGAATGGCGTGATTCCGGCGATGCTGCGGCTGCGCGATGCGGGCTACCAGTTCGTCATGGTGACCAACCAGGATGGACTCGGCACCGATGCGTTCCCGCAGGCGGATTTCGATGGCCCGCACCAGCTGATGATGCAGGTGTTCGAAAGCCAGGGCATCGTGTTCCGCGATGTCCTGATCGACACGAGCTTTCCGGTCGACAACGCGCCGACGCGCAAGCCGGGCATCGGGCTCGCGTTGCCTCTGTTGCGTGATCGAAGCATCGACTGGACGCGCTGCGCGATGGTCGGCGATCGCGAGACGGACAACGCATTCGCGAAGAACCTTGGCATTCGTGCATTCCAGCTGCGCACGCCGCAGTTCGGCGGCGAGTGGGACTGGGCCTCGATAGCGCACGCACTGGCCGATGCGCCGCGTGTGGCGCGCGTGCAGCGCAACACCCGCGAGACGCGCATCGAAGTCGCGCTGGATCTCGACCAAAGCGCCGAGCCGAAGGTGTCGACCGGCCTTGGCTTCTTCGACCACATGCTGGAGCAGATCGGCAAGCACGGCGGCATCGCTCTGGAGCTGCGTTGCGAGGGCGACCTGCACATCGACGAGCACCACACGGTGGAGGACAGCGCGCTCGCGCTCGGCCAGGCGCTGCGTGAAGCGCTGGGCGACAAGCGTGGCATCGGGCGGTACGGCTTCACCTTGCCGATGGACGAATCGCTGGCGAGCGCCGCGCTGGACTTCTCGGGGCGGCCGTACTTCGTGTTCGAAGGCGAGTTCGCGCGCGACCGCGTGGGCGGGCTGCCGACCGAACTGGTGCCCCACTTCTTCCGTTCGCTGTGCGATGGCGCCGGTCTCAATCTCAACCTGCGCGTGCAGGGCGAGAACGACCACCACAAGGTCGAAGCCTGTTTCAAGGCCGTCGCGCGCGCATTGCGGCAGGCCGTGAAGCGTGAAGGAAGCGAGTTGCCGAGCACGAAGGGCATGCTGGCATGACCGACGTCGTGCTTATCGACTGGGGCGGCGGGAACATTGGTTCGGTGCGTTACGCGCTCGATCGCCTCGGCGTGCGCAGCGTGCTCAGTGCGAACGCCGACACGATCGCCAATGCGCCGCGCGTGATCCTGCCAGGCGTCGGTGCGGCGGCGCCGGCGATGCAGGCGCTGCACGAACTGGATCTGGTGGGCACCATCCGCGCGCTCGATGCGCCATTGCTCGGAATCTGCCTGGGAATGCAGCTGCTTTACGAGTCATCGGCAGAGGGCGAGGTCGAAGGCCTTGGCGTGCTGCGCGGGCGCGTGGAGCGCATCGCGCAGCGTCCCGGCGTGCGGGTGCCGCACATGGGCTGGAATCGCCTGCAGCGCGAGCGGGAGTCGCCCCTGCTCGACGGCATCGAGGATGGTCAATGGGCCTACTTCGTGCACGGTTTCGTGGCGCCGCTCAGCGAAGATACGCTGGCGAGCAGCGAGTACGGCGCCGGCTTCACCGCCGTGGCCGGTAACGGCCGTCGCTTTGGCGCGCAGTTCCACCCGGAACGCTCGGCCGCGACGGGCCAGCGGCTGCTCGCCAACTTCCTCGCGATGGAGGCGGCATGAACGTGCTGGCTTCCAGTGCGCGGTTGGCATCGTGCGAGCTTTATCCCGCCATCGACGTGCGCGACGGTCGCGTGGTTCGACTGCATCAGGGCGACTACGAGCGCGAGACGCGCTATGCGCCATCGCCGATCGAGCTCGCATCGGCTTGCGCCGAGGCCGGCGCGGGCTGGCTGCATCTGGTCGATCTGGATGCCGCGCGCGAGGGCGGATACACGCTGCGGCCTCTGGTGCGGGACATCGTGGCGCGCACCGGGCTGAACGTGCAGACCGGCGGCGGCGTACGCGGCGAGGATGACGTCGCGTTGATCCTCGATGCCGGCGCCCAGCGTGTCGTGGTCGGATCGCTCGCGGTGCGTGAGCCGGAGCGCGTGCTGCAATGGCTCGCACGCTTCGGCGCGGATCGCATCACCGTGGCGCTCGACGCGCGCCAGGATGCAACGGGCGCGTGGCGCCTGCCGACGGCGGGATGGACGCAGGACAGCGACGTCGCGTTCGACGGCCTCGTGCGCCGGTTCGCCGATGGCGGGCTGCGCCACCTGCTGTGTACCGATATCGCGCGGGACGGCATGCTCGCCGGTCCAAATCTTTCGCTGTATCGCCATCTTTCCGGGCTCGCGCCCGAGCTGCGCGTGCAGGCGTCGGGTGGCGTGCGCGACATCGACGATATCGAAGGCGCGCGCGATGCCGGGTGCGCAGGCGCGGTGCTTGGAAAGGCGCTGATCGAAGGCCGCTTCGCATTGAGCGAAGCGTTGCGCAGGACACGCGCATGCTGAGTCGCCGCATCGTGCCGTGCCTGGATGTCCGCGACGGTCGTGTCGTGAAGGGTGTGCGCTTCCGCGATCACCTCGACATGGGCGACATCGTCGAACTCGCGCTGCGCTATCGCAACGAGGGCGCGGACGAGCTGGTGTTCTACGACATCACCGCAAGCCCGGAAGGTCGCAGCGTGGACCGGCAATGGGTCGAGCGCGTTGCGCGCGTGATCGACATTCCGTTCTGCGTCGCCGGCGGAATCCGCAGCGTGGACGACGCGCGTGCGGCGCTGCATGCGGGTGCGGACAAGGTGTCGATCAATACGCCCGCGCTCGAGCGCCCGGCGCTGATCGGCGAGATCGCCGCAGTGTTCGGTGTGCAATGCGTGGTGGTCGGCATCGACAGCCTGCGCGACGAGGACGGGGAGTGGCGCGTGCGTCAATACACCGGCGACCCTTCGCGCACCCGCGCCTTGGCGAAGCGAACGCTGGACTGGGTCGCCGAAGCGCAGGAACGCGGCGCGGGCGAGATCGTGCTCAACTGCATGGGAAGCGATGGCGTGCGGCAAGGCTACGACCTGGAACAGCTGCAGGCCGTGCGCGAACGCTGCGCCGTGCCGCTGGTCGCGTCCGGCGGCGCAGGGGCGATCGAGCACTTCGCGCAGGCATTTCGCGAGGCCGACGTCGATGCGGCGTTGGCCGCAAGCGTGTTCCACTCCGGCGCCGTGCGGATTCCCGAACTCAAACGCCACCTGCGCGGGCAGGGCATCGAGGTGCGCGATGTCGCTTGAAACTTCATCCGGAGCGATCGATACGCTCGCATGGGACAAGCAGGGTGGGTTGCTGCCCGCGGTGGTGCAGGACGCCGACACGCTGCGCGTGCTGATGCTCGGTTACATGGACGCCACCGCGTTGCGCACGACGCTGAACACCGGCCACGTGACGTTCTTCAGCCGCAGCCGCAACACGCAGTGGACCAAGGGCGAAACCTCGGGCCATTTCCTCGACGTGGTGAGCGTCGATGTGGACTGCGACCGCGACTCGCTGCTGGTCGTTGCGCGGCCGCATGGGCCGACGTGCCATCTGGGCCGGGAAAGCTGCTTCGCCGATGCGCCGGCCGCATCGTCTTCGTTCGTCAGTGAACTCGATGCGCTGGTTGCGGGCCGCGAACGCGAACGCCCCGACGGGAGCTACACCACGCAGCTGTTCGACGGTGGCGTTGTCCGCATCGCACAGAAGGTGGGCGAGGAGGGAGTCGAGACCGCGCTGGCCGCGGTGGCGCAGTCGGACGAGGAACTGCTCGGCGAGGCAGGCGACCTGCTCTATCACCTGCTCGTGCTGCTGCGCGCGCGCGGACTGGGGCTGGGCGATGTCGAGGCGGTGTTGCGGGCGCGTCACGCCCGCTGAAGGCAAGCCCAGCGACTTCCGGAGGGCACGGCCGCGGACCATAATCGCGCGATCCCGCCGCGCCCGAGTCCGCCATGCCGCATGTATCGCCCGCCGTCCTTGTCGCCCTGCTGGCCGTTTCGGCCGGGGCGGCTGCGCAATCGACCGTCAGCGGTGTCGTCTTCGACGATTCCAACGGCAACGGACAGCGCGACGGCCACGAGCGCGGCATTGCCGAAGTGAAGGTGTCCAACGGGCGCGAGCTTGCGACCACCGATGCGCAGGGGCGCTACGAACTGCCGATGCGCGCCGGCAGCACGCTGTTCGTCGTGAAACCCGCGCAATACGCAACCGCGACCGGCGAGAACGGCCTGCCGCTGTTCTGGCACCACCTGTTTCCGGAAGGGTCGCCGAAGCTGCGTTTCGGGGGGATTGCCGCGACCACGCCTCGGGCGTCCTACGACTTCGCGCTGCATCGCCTGGCGCGACGCAAGGGTGAGCTGAAAGTGCTGGTTTTCGGCGATCCGCAGCCCAAGAGCACGGTCGATGTGGGTTACTACGAGCACGACATCGTCGACCCGCTGGTCGGCCGGCACGATGCGCAGCTGGGGCTGAGCCTGGGCGACATCGTCAACGACGACCTGTCGCTGTACGGGGCCGTGAATCGCGCGACGGCGAAACTGCGCGTGCCGTGGCTGCACGTCGCCGGCAACCACGATCTGGATGTCGATGCCTCGCGCGACGAGGATGCCTTGCTGGGCTTCCGCAACGTGTTCGGCCCGGATACTTATGCCTGGGAAGAGCCGCAGGCCAGTTTCATCGTGCTGGACGATGTGGTTTACATGCCCGGGAAGAAGCCGTCCTACGTCGGCGGATTGCGCGAGGACCAGCTGGCGTTCCTCGACGCCTACCTGGGTTCGCTGCCGATGGAGCGTCGCGTCGTGATCTCCGTGCATATCCCGTTCTTCGAACCCGTGCCGGGCGTGGAGACGTTCCGTCGCGCCGATCGCGATCGCCTGTTCGCGATGTTGAAGGATCATCCGAACGTGCTGCTGCTCAGTGCGCACACGCATAACCAGCGCCACTATTTCCATGACGCATCCACGGGATGGCACGGGGCGAAGCCGCTGCACGAGTACAACGTGGGTGCGACGTGCGGCGCCTTCTGGTCGGGCGTGAAGGATGCGCAGGGCATTCCGGACACGATGATGAGCGACGGAACGCCGAACGGTTACGCGTGGGCGACGTTCAAGCCGGACGGTGCGTACTCGCTGCGCTATCAGGTGGCGCGCGGTGCGAAGGACGAGGCGATCGGCCTGCATGCCCCGAAGGTACTGCGTCGCGGCGCATGGCCGGCGTTCGGCGTGTTCGCCAACGTGTACATGGGCGATGCCGCAAGTCGCGTCGAGTACCGCATCGACGATGGGCAGTGGAAGGCGATGACGCGTGTCGAACAACCGGATCCGACGCTGGTCGTGGAGAACGTCGCCGACGACACCGCGCCCGCGCTGCGTGGCTTTGATCGCTCGCCCGAAGCCGATCCGTCCACGCACCTCTGGCGTGGCGCGCTGCCGACCGATCTTGCGACAGGCGAACATCGCATCGAGGTGCGCGCATTCGATCGCTGGCAGGGGGAGCAGCGTGCGCAGGCGCGTTATCGTCTGGACGACGCCACGGAATAGCCGCCATGCCCGCCGAGCTTCCGACCGACCTGCCGATCAAGCTGTTCAAGACCGAAGCGGCATGGGAGAAGTGGCTCGCCGCGAACGGGGACGCGTCGGGTGCGTGGCTGAAGATCGCGAAGAAGGACACGGGCGCGACGTCGGTGAGCTATTCGCAGGCGCTCGACGTGGCGCTGTGTCATGGCTGGATCGACGGCCTCAAGCGCAGCTGCGACGCGCAGTATTTTCTGCAGCGGTTCACGCCGCGCAAGGCGAAGAGCCTGTGGTCGAAGCTCAATATCGCGCGCGTGGAGAAACTCGTCGGCGCAGGTCGCATGCAGGCGGCCGGTATGCGCGAGGTGGACGCGGCGAAGGCCGATGGCCGCTGGGCTGCGGCCTACGAGGCGGCGAGCGCGATGGAGGTTCCACCGGAACTTGCGAGCGCGCTTGAGAAGAACACGAAGGCGCGGAAGGCGTTTGAAGGGCTGGATCGAACGAATCGCTACGCGTTCTGCTGGCGCGTACACACGGCGAAGAAGCCGGAGACGAAGGCGGCGCGGGTGGAGAAGTTCGTCGGGATGCTGGAGCGTGGAGAGAAGATCCACGGGTGAGTGCAGCTTCGGCGGCGCTGTAAGGACCGCCATCCCGGCTTGGGCCGGGACCCAGGCTGATAGCGTGCAGGTGCGCCGATAACGGCGAACTCCACGGCAACCGTCGTCGCCGATTCGGCTTCGTTGCCCCTCACCACAACCCCTCTCCCGATGGGAGAGGCGCTAGAAGCGACGCTCAGCGAACCGGAGCGTCCGCGAACGTCTCCACGCGCACATGCCCATGCGTCGCATCGCCGGTACGGGGTTTTGCATAGTCTTCGAGACGGTCGATCAGCACCGTCTGCAATCCGGCCTCGCGCGCGGCGTCCAGTTCCTCCACCACGTCGGACAGGAACAGGATCTCGCCCGCCGGAATGCCGATGGACTCGACGATGTTGCGATAGCTCTGCGCGTCGCGCTTGCCGCCCATCTCGGTGTCGTACCAGCCGGAGAACAGTTCGGTGAGGTCGCCCGCGTCGCTGTGGCCGAAGAACAGCCGCTGCGCCGGCACGCTGCCGGAGGAATAGACGTACAGCGGCAGGCCCGCGGCATGCCATTGGCGAAGCGCCGGTGCGGCATCGGGATAGATGTGCGCGGTGAAGTCGGCGTTCTTGTAGCCGTCGGCCCAGATCATGCCCTGCAGCGCCTTCAGCGCCGTGTGCTTGCGGTCCTCGTCGATCCAGCCCTGCAGCACCTCCACGATCATCGCGTCCTCGCACATGCCGCCGTTCTCGGTCGCCACGACGTCGAGCCACTTGCGCACCGCCGGCTCCTTGCCGCGCGCGGCGACGAAGCGGGGCAGGGCGCGGCGCGCGTACGGGAACAGCACGTCCTTCACGAACGAGATGCTGCTGGTGGTGCCTTCGATGTCGGTGAGGATCGCGCGGATGGTCATGGATGACGGATCGATGTCGGGCGCGCGGCAAGGCGCGCCGGGAATGCGGAAGCCGCCAGCAAGGCGGCCGTGTGCGGTGGACGCGCCGCCGACGATGCGGCGCGGCGGCGATGTCAGCCCGCCTGGCCCTTCTCGTAACGCGGGAAGCGCTGGGCGATATCGGTGCCGGTGAAATGGCCGACCCAGCCGTCCGGCTCGGTGAAGAAGCGGATGGCGATGAAGCTCGGCTCCGGGCCCATGTCGAACCAGTGCTTCGTGCTGTCGGGCACGGCGATCAGGTCGCCCTGCTCACACTTCACCTCGTACACCTCGCCGTCGACGTGCAGGGTGAACAGACCGGAGCCGGCGACGAAGAAGCGCACCTCGTCTTCCTTATGGAAGTGCTCGTCCAGGAACTTGGTACGCATGGCCTCGCGCTGCGGGTTGTCCGGCGCGATGCTCACTACGTCGACCGTCTTGAAGCCGTGCTGCGCGATGAGGCGGTCGATGTCGGCGCGGTAGGCGTCCATGATCGTCTCGGGCGCATCGCCCGGCGCGACCGGCGCGTTGGCCTGCCACTGTTCGAAGGCCACGCCGATCTTGCCCAGCTCCGTCGCCATTTCGGCGTGGTCGGCGGTGGACAGGCGCGGATTGGACGGGTCGTTCTCGGAAAAGATGCGCAGGCGGCTCATCGCTGCAGTCTCCTCAGTTCAAGCTCGCAGCCGAGCAGGAATTCGAATGCTTCAAGGTGGCGCCGGGCTT
>Ga0209676_1001107_pt1 | contig 29919 bp, 22 predicted proteins | sample AraplaCvi_mLB_r2_FD_184282 | JGI IMG/M metagenome (GOLD analysis project Ga0209676, IMG submission 184282) | Arabidopsis root microbial communities from North Carolina, USA - plate scrape MF_Cvi_mLB_r2 (SPAdes) (version 2) | ecosystem: Host-associated > Plants > Roots > Endosphere | place: USA... | reverse complement strand
TTTCATTGCTTTTTCACGGTTTTTAATTTGTGAACGCTCATCCTGCATGGAAACAACGACACCTGTTGGTAAATGGGTCATACGAACCGCAGACATTGTTGTATTAACGGATTGACCACCAGCACCAGAAGATGCGAATGTATCTACACGAATATCTTTTTCATGAATTTCAACGTCTACTTCTTCTACCTCAGGTAAACATGCTACTGTTGCTGTAGATGTATGGATACGTCCTTGCGATTCTGTAGCAGGTACACGTTGTACACGGTGTGCGCCATTTTCAAATTTGAATTTTGAATAAGCACCTTGACCGTTAATCATAAAGATTACTTCTTTATAGCCCCCCATTGGGTTTGGAGTGGCTTCCATAATATCAATTTTCCAGCCTTGTGTTTCCGCATAACGAGAGTACATTCTGAATAAATCGCCAGCAAAAATATTTGCCTCGTCTCCACCCGCTGCTCCACGAATTTCCATAATAACGTTTTTATTATCGTTAGGGTCTTTGGGAATTAATAAAATACGTAAACGTTCTTCTAGCTCTTCTTGCTGTTCTTTTAATAGGTTAAATTCTTCCTTCACCATTTCGTGCATATCAGAATCTTTTTCACTATCTAACATTTCTCGTGTATCTACTAATTGCTCTTTGACACTTTTATATTCACGATAAGTCTCCACAGTTTCCTGGATATCTGATTGTTCCTTAGAATATTCACGTAACTTCTTACTGTCATTAACAATATCAGGATCGCTTAAAAGCTCTGTTAGCCTTTCATAGCGATCCTCCACTGCTTGTAATCGATCAAACATGGATTTCACCTCTATTTAGTTTCTTAAAATGCTCCCACTATTCAAGAGCTGCTTTCATCAAAAATACGCTAAAGCGTAATGGTTATTTACAATGTTTATGTCCACTACTTAGTATAAAAAACTTTTCGCATATACGCCACTTTTTCTTAGCGCTTCCTACTGTGATCTTCCATTATAACGAAGGGTGAGCATGACATTTACGGCACACTGGATAATAAGAGTCGTTTCCACCGATTTGAATTTGATCTCCCGTATACACAGGTTGTCCATTTTCATCTACTCGTAAATTCATGGTTGCTTTTTTATGGCAGAACCAACAAATGGTTTTCATCTCTTCAATTTTATCGGCATATGTAAGCATATATTGGCTGCCTTCAAATAGTTCGTTTTGAAAATCATTTTTCAAGCCAAAGCCCATTACTGGAATATCTAATTCATCCACAATATTAGCTAGTTGTAGCACATGGGCTTTTTTTAAAAATTGAACTTCATCTACAAGTACACAGTATGGTTTAACGGCATTGTTTTGAACAAGTTCAAGAATATTTGTATCTTCATAAACAGGAATGGCTTGCTGTCTTAAACCTACTCGACTGGAAACAAAACCAACCTCATCACGTGTATCTAAACCTGATGTAAACATCATTACAGGCTTTTGCTGTTCTTCATAATTATGGGCAACTTTTAAAATCTCTATTGATTTTCCACTATTCATTGCACCATGTTTAAAATATAGCTGTGCCATACTGTCTTCTCCCTTTCTTTTTGTCGATCTGGATTTTGAAAAGACTTGCATCAACGTGTATTATCTGAAAAAAATACCTGCCAAGCACATGCTTGGCAGGTATTAAACTAACATTAGTTTTTAAGACCGTATTTTTTGTTGAAACGATCCACGCGACCATCAGCAGACGCGAATTTTTGACGGCCAGTATAGAATGGGTGACAGTCGTTGCAGAACTCGACAACGATGTTTTCTTTTACTGAACCAGTTTTGAAAGTATTACCACAAGAGCAAGTTACTGTTGCTTCTTTGTAATCTGGATGAATTCCTTGTTTCATATTCGTTTTCTCCTCTCGCCCTGAACCATCTGGAACAGAGTATTATCGAACTGTACCTTACATAGCCCGAATATGTCGGCTACATATGTACACGTTACATACTTTGCAATATTACCATATGAAATATACATTTGACAATAGTTTTGAATGTATTAACGATTAGTTATAAAAAAAATTTAAACACTTCTCCGATTGCAGTGTCTATCATAAATGAGAAAACAATCGAAGATAAAATAACTGTTACTACTAAATAGAAAACAAAACCATAAAAACTTTCAATGTTTTTAGATTTATTACTTAACAACTTAATCATTACAAACATAGGGATAATACCAATAGCTAACGCAAATCCAAAAAATCACCACCAACTATTGCTAGTCGATGGTGATTTTTATTGAGTTAACCTCGTACTTCACGATAGTCATTATCCACTAATCCTATTTTTTTATTTCGTTCTTTGAATCGAATATTGTGAGAAGACACGTACGCCACTTTTGGTGCATCCGGCTCTAAATAAAGCTTTGCACTATTCAATGCTAGAATACCATCCGTAAATGCACCTGCTATTAATCTTACCTTAGAAGGATGATCTACAAAATCTCCTGCACCATAAACACCTTCTATATTTGTTTCACGCTTTTCATTGACAATAGCTACTCCGTCTTGAATATTTAAGCCCCACTCTTCAAGTGCGCCATAATCACATTTTAAGCCATGATTAACGATGACTGCATCCACTTCTAATTGTTCGACTTCGTCTGTTTCTTTATTGGCGATTGACACGGACTGTATTAAATCACCATCTCCATGCAATTGCACCACTTCGTAAGGTGTCTTTATAGTTACAGAGGATTCGCGCATTTTTATAACATTTTTTTCATGACCACCAAATTCATCACGTCGATGAACAATTGTTACACTAGCAGCAATTGGCTCTAGCTCATTTGCCCAATCTACAGCAGAATTACCACCACCAGAAATTAAAACATGCTTATCTCGGAAAATTTCTAATTCCTGTACTGTGTAATATAAATTTGTCACCTCATAGCGATCTACTCCAGCTATCTCGAGCTTTTGCATAGAAAGTACTCCATATCCAACTGCTAAAATGACCGTTTTTGAATAGTGTTTCTCGCCTGTTGAGGACGTTAACATAAATGTCCCATCACTTTGCTTTTCTAATTTTTCAACTTTTTGATTTAATACTATCGTTGGATCAAATGTTTTTGCCTGTTCAACTAATTGTTCAATTAGCTGTCCACCTAATATTGGTGTTACAGCACCTACATCCCAAATCATCTTTTCAGGATAAATTAACATTCGACCACCAAGCTGAGAGCTATATTCTATAATTTTTGTCTTTAAGTCGCGCATCCCACTATAAAAAGATGTATAAAGACCTGCGGGTCCTCCACCAACAATCGTTACATCATACATTTCTATCGTCATATTCGGCATTCCTCATTTCATCTTTTATTTTTCACTCTTTTTCTTTTCTAACAGCATATTTGTCACTTCTTCTACTTGGGCAAGTACAGCAATCGGGTCAAACGCCCAAAACCTTTCTGCATCTAAATAAAATACATTGTTATTTTTCACTGCATCCATTGACTTCCACAAAGAATCTTCTCTGTTTAACTCCGCACCATTCGATTCATCTAAGAAAATATAATCTCCCGCATATTCAGGTAATACTTCATAAGAGACTTGCTTGTACGTGTCCCCAGTTTCAATTAACTCCTTTTGAATACTTTGGGGTGCCTTTAGTTGCAATTGCTTATAAATTGCTTGCCCACCACGATAAATACCATCACCGTATAAATAATAATCTTTGCTGTATGCCCCAAAAATAGAATACGTTTCATTTGGATTTAAAACTTTTGCTAGCTTTTCACGATTTTCTGAGACTTTCTCTGCAAACATTTTCAGCCAAGCTTCTCCTTCAGCTTGTTTTCCTAAAATTTCAGCAAGCCCTTTTACTTCTTCTTCCACACTATGGTAGGTTTCATAGGGCAATACAACAGTCGGTGCTATTTTGGATAGTTTTTCATACGATTCTGCATTCGCTTCAGCTGTAATAATTAAATCTGGCTTCAAAGCTAAAATAGATTCAGCTGCACTTTCCCCTGTATTTTCTATATCATCAATTTGGTCTTGAATGTGGACATTGTCTAAATCTCGTTGTGTCGCACCTACTGGCTTTACCCCTAATAGTAATGAAGTTGGCAAATATGCATCCACTACAAGTCGCTCAACTTTTGTAGGGATTTCAATTTCTCCATTAATAGTGGATATTTTTTTCGTCGTTGCTTTAGGATCACCGTTCACCGAAGTCTCGTCATTGCTACTACATCCCACAAGCATAAGTGCTACTAAAATTAAAAATATAGTCCGTTTTTTTATCATTTCACTCCTCCTTTAATAAAGATTTTCATTCTCAATTTAAAAATTTTGGCTCATCACCATTACGTGTGGTTGATTTCCGTTCCAACTGGGCGCTTTCCTGAGGGCGTCCGATGAGCAGTTTGTTGTTGCTGTCGCTATGCTTTCGCACAGTTAAAACATTTGCTGTCGCTACGTTAGCACTACGCTTTCGCACAGAAAACATCCGCTTCGCTACAGGGTCTCGGGCCAACACGATGTTGGTCAAGCGTTTCCTTTTATTCCTTTAAACGTGCTAATAAATATAAGAAATATGGTGCTCCTAAAACTGCTACAACAATACCGGCTGGTATTTCTGATGGCTCTAAGATTAAGCGACCGATTGTATCGGCCATTAAAACTAATAATCCCCCTAAGAGTGCGGCAGCTGGCAGTAAAAACTGATGTTTAGCCCCAACGAGCTGACGTGCCAAATGTGGAGCAATTAATCCAACAAATCCAATCCCCCCACTTACTGACACACTTGCCCCAGCTAATCCTACAGAAGCAGCAAGAAGCCAGCGACGCTCCCTTTCAATAGAAGCTCCCAAACCGACTGCTGTTATTTCTCCTAGATTCATAACGTTCAATACGCGGGATTTTGAATACACAAATGGTAGTAAAATTAGTAACCATGGCAATAAAGATAGTACGAATCTCCAATTTGATCCCCAAATACTACCCGCTAGCCACGTTGCAACGAATTGATAATTTTCAGGTGTTAAACGCAGTGTCAACACAATCATCGCTGAGCTAATACCCGCTGCTACTGCAATCCCTGTTAATATTAAGCGCATTGGGGTAATTCCTTCATGACGTCGATAAGAAAGTATATAAATTAAAACAGCTGTCATCCCTGATCCTACAAATGCTAACACTGGCAGTAAAAATACAGGTGCTGCTTTAGTAGATGGAAAAAATGAAATATAAAGCATAACTGCAAGTCCAGCTCCTGCATTTATACCCAAAATGCCTGAGTCAGCTAGAGCATTTTTAGAAATGCCTTGTAAAATAGCCCCTGAAACTGCTAAGCCCATCCCCACTAAAACTGCAATAACGATACGAGGCAGCCTAAATTCAAACAAAATAAGTTGCTGTTGGGCATCACCCTGACCAAAAAATGTTCGAATAACCTCCATAGGTGTTAGCTTTATAACCCCTGTATTCATACTAATGACAAATGTGATGACTATTAGTAAAGCTAGCGTACCTAGAATTAAGAAGTTTTTCTTTTTAGCTTTTTGTTGAGTTACTGTTAAAAAACTATTACTCATAGTTCTTTTCCTCCTTTACGGGCTATGTATAGGAAGAAAGGTACTCCAATAAAGGCAATTAGCGCTCCAATTGGTGTTTCGTAAGGTGGATTGATCATCCTTGCAACAAGATCAGCCAACACCACAAGCAATGCTCCATAAATTAATGAACAAGAAATAATCCACCGATAATCGTGTCCAACTATGTATCTCATAAAATGCGGAACTATTAAGCCAACAAACCCGACTGCTCCAACGACTGACACTGCTGCTCCTGCCAACACTAAAACAATCACCATTCCCCATATTTTTACTACGGTAGTACGTTGTCCAAGTCCTACGGCAATTTCTTCACCTAAACTTAGTAATGTAATAGAACGTGATAAAATTAGAGCACCAATCATTGCCGCCAGTATCCATGGCGATAATATTTGAAGATGATACCACTTTGTACCTGAAACACCTCCTGCATACCAGAAGGCTAAGTCTTGTCCAATACGATAATAAAGAGCAACGCCTTCCCCTAGCGCACCTAATAGAGCACTTACAGCAGCACCTGCCAACACTAATCGCATCGGCGTTAGGCCACCTTTTGATAGCGAACCTACGCCATAAACAATCGCAACACCTAAGCCTGCTCCAACAAATGACCATAAAACTATATACATGTACGATAAATTAGGAAAAAAAGCAAAGCAGATTGCTAGCATAAACGCGGCACCAGAATTTAACCCTAATAATCCAGAGTCAGCCAATGGATTGCGTGTCATGCCTTGCATAATCGCACCTGCGACCGCAAAGCATCCACCTACTAATCCTGCGCCTAACACTCGTGGTAATCGAATATCATGTATAATTTGATGTGTTGTTACATCCGGTGAAAAATGAGTAATAGCTGTCCATACAGTACTCAATGATATATCTGCGGCACCAAATGAAATAGACAAACCGATTGCAAATATTAACCCTATCACCCCAACAATTAAAGCTACTACACCACGGACTGGATGAGATCGCTGTTGTAGTTCATCTATATCTCTGAGCCCTCCTACTCCTGTCGACGTAGTCATACACTTCCTCCTTAATCCTTACGATTTCAATTTCCTACTTAACGCTATTTTTTCATGTCGTGCAGCTGGTAAGATAAGCAGATTGGATGTTTACTAAATGGGCAGACAGCCATTTCTGCATCAATATTGAACACCTTTTGTAAATTTTCCTTTGTCATCACTTCATTTGGCTGACCATTCACAATTAATTGTCCATCTCTCATAGCAATCATAAAGTGAGAAAAACGAGAAGCATGGTTCAAATCGTGTAATACCATCACAATCGTTCGTCTTTCCTCTTTATTTAGTTTTTGTAACAGTAATAAAATATCAAGCTGATGTGCTAAATCTAAATAAGTAGTAGGTTCATCAAGTACTAAAATATCTGTTCCTTGAGCTAATGCCATGGCAATCCATACTCGTTGACGTTGCCCACCTGATAGTGCTTCTATCGGACGATCACTAAACTCGCTAAGGCCTGTAACATCAATGGCCCAATGAATATATTCATAATCTTCCTTGTTCAATGTACCAAACCCTGTTTGATGAGGAAAACGACCATAGGATACTAGTTCAAAAACTGTTAATCCTCCCGGGGCTGTTGCTGTTTGAGGTAAAATTGCCATTCTTTTCGCCACTTCTTTTGTCTTTAATTGATGAATTGCTTTTCCATCTAAGTAAACTGCTCCATCTTGGGTCCGTAGTACACGTGCAACGGCCTTTAATAAGGTAGATTTACCACAGCCGTTTGGACCAATAATCGTTGAGATTTGCCCTTTTGGAATTTCCACACTTAAATCATGTACGATGAGCGTCGAGGAGTAACCAATAGCTACGCGATCTATTTCAAGAACTGACATAAAACCCTTCCTTCCTTTTATCAATTTCACCTTGACGTCATTGCGCTGAGTGATGATAAAATGACAAATTATTAGCTTAGATTTGTAAGCCAAATTGCGCTGTATACAAACCATAATAAGCATTTTTTCTATCCATTAATTGCTCATGAGTACCTTCTTCTATAATTCCTTTTTTCGATACAACGACAATTCGATCAGCATCCTTTATCGTTGCTAAACGGTGTGCAATTACTAATGTTGTACGGCCAATTGCAAGCTCGTTTAAGGCTTGTTGAATTGCCTGCTCGGTTTCTGTATCCAAAGCAGACGTTGCTTCATCCAAAATCAATACTTTAGGGTTTTTCAAGAATATACGTGCAATCGATAATCTTTGCTTTTGTCCGCCTGATAATTTCACGCCACGTTCACCAACTAATGTATCCATGCCATCAGGTAGCGCTTTAATGACATCTGTAAGCTGCGCTCGCTGTGCAGCAAACCAAATATCTTCCTCATTCGCGTTTAAATCACCATAAGCAATGTTTTCTCGAATTGTGCCATCAAACAAAAAGACATCCTGTTGAACAATTCCTATATGTGAGCGTAAAGATTGCAGCTTAAAATCTCGTATATCAATGCCATCAATTTTTATTGAACCTTCATTTACTTCATAAAAACGTGGCAATAAACTGCAGATGGTAGATTTTCCTGCACCAGATGGACCTACTAGCGCAACTGTTTCACCAGGATGGACCTTTAAATTAATATGACGTAAGGCATGATTATTTTCAGAGTAACCAAACGATACATTAGTAAATGTAATTTCTCCTCCAATTTCATCGATAGCTTTTGCCTCTGGACGATCTGCAATTTCAGGTGCTGTTTCTAGAAATTCAATGTATCTTCTAAACCCTGCCATTCCTTTCGGATAACTTTCAATAAACATATTAATTTTATTGATTGGGTTTAAGAGAATACCTGATAATAAAATAAATGCAATGAATTCACCATTTGTTAAGTGGCCTTTTAAAACAAAATATGCACCTACAAATAGCGTGAATAATGACAAAATTTTTGTAAGAATACCTGAAATCGCTTCATTCCAAGCCATTACTTTATAAGAAAAAAGTTTTGTCATTCGAAATCTTTCATTATTTACTTTAAAGCGTTTAATCTCATGCTCTTCATTCGTAAAGGCTTGTACAACACGAATACCACTTACATTGTTTTCAACACGTGCATTAAAATCTGCAATATCCCCAAACATTTGACGGAATGCTTTGGACATTAACTTCCCAAAAATAATCGTTAAAATTAAAATGATTGGAACTAGTAGAAAAATTAGTATTGTAAAGGTTGGATCAATGTAAAACATAACTCCGAATGTACCTACAATCGTCATTGCAGCAATAAACATATCCTCTGGTCCATGATGCGCAAGTTCACCAATGTCCATTAAATCATTCGTTAATCTTGAAACTAGGTGCCCTGTTTTATTGTTATCGAAGTAACGAAACGAGAGCTTCTGAACGTGACTAAACGCTTCCCTTCTCATATCCGTCTCAATATTGATTCCTAACATGTGTCCCCAATACGAAACGATAAAATGTAAAATAGAATTAAAAATATATAAAACGAATAATAATAAACTAGCCATAATAATCCACTTTAGTTCACCGTCTGGTAGAATATCATCAATCACCTTATTTAAAACGATTGGAAATGCTAATTCGATAAGGGCTACTAGTATGGCACAGGAAAAATCCAAAATAAATAATCCTTTATAGGGCTTGTAATATGAAAAAAAACGCTGTAATAACATTGAGGAAGCCTCCTATTATCAATATCATTCATAGTGTTCTAGTAAATAAGCTACCCAAGCATACACAGGTAGCTCACATATCTTTTCTACTATGTATTACTTTTGTTGAGCCTTTGAAAACTCTACTATTTTGTCAGCCATATCTTCGGCTTGGTGTAATCCAGAAAGTGGATCAGAAGCAAAATAATATTCTGGTGCTAATTCTATTGTTTTATTATTTTTTACAACATCTAGATTTTTCCAAGTGGAAGGGAATTTCTCTTCTTTATTAAAGAAATTAATAACAAAAACATAGTCCCCAACATAGTCTCCTACCACTTCATAGGAAATTTCATAACGCCCACCTGTAGACTCTTTTGTATCAAAAAGCTCCTGTACTTTTTCCTGAGGCTTCATATTAAGTATTTGATAAAGTGCTCTACCACCTGACACACTTGAATTCCCTACAACCGTTGCATTTTTTTCGAATACGTCATAAATAGTAAAAGTAGCTCCTTCTGGGATAACGTTCTTTATTTTTTCCTGTGCCTGCGCTATACGTTTCTCAAAATCTTGAACAAAAGCGTTAGCTTCTTCCTGACGACCTAAATATTCTCCCATCGCTTCAATCTCCTCGGTAGCCGATTTATGCGCTGTTTCCGAAAATACAATAGTTGGTGCAATCTTTTCATATTTTTCTACATCTTCTTTATTCCATGTAATGATTAAATCTGGCTTTAATTCTAAGATCTTTTCTAATGATGCACTCCCATCTGTACCAATATTGGAAATATCCCCTTCCTTATAATGCGATTTTAAAAATGCTGCAAAGTCTAAATTAGCTGTCACTGCTCCTACTGGAATAACATCCAACGCTAGAATTTGTCCAAGATACCAGTCTGTCACTACCCGTTCTGCTTTTACTGGAATTTCTACTTGTCGTCCACTATCATCTGTCACAGTTCTAGTCTTTACTTCTTCTGACTTTGGCTCATTCTCTTTATGTTCAACAGATTGTTTTGTCTCTTCTCCACATGCTGCAAGTAAAACGAACAAACTTAGCAAAAATGGTATCTTTACATGCCTACTTATTTTTTTCATCATTATGTTATTTTCCTCATTTTCAAATTGTTTTGCTTGCGCGAGCTGATTCTTATTGTATTGAAAATGATTCTCATTTGTAATGGCGATTTCGGACAAGTTTGATGTATATTTCAGCCTAAAATTACTTGGTGCCATATTTGTTGCCTTTTTAAAAACCCGACTAAAATAATATTCATCTTCAAATCCAAGCGAAATAGCTATTTCTTTTATGCTGTATTGATTTTCTACCAAGTAATGCTTTGCCTTTTCTATTCTTAGCTGCTGTAAATAAATTTGTGGACCTACTTCATAACGAGCCTTAAAAATACGTAATAAATGACGTGCACTAATGTTAAGTAAATCAGCAAGTGCCTGTATGGATAAAGATTCATGTATGTTTTGCTCTATATACAGACGTGCTGCTTCTGCCCTATCAATGTCGTGCGGTTCCCCTTGCCCCTCAGCTAGTTCTCGAAAAACACGATAGACGAACTCATAAAAGGATGCTTTCACTGATAAATGCTCTTGAATAGAGCCCGACTGCCATTTGCTGTACATATCTTGCAAAATTGTATGTAAGGCTACTGGATTTGCAGGTATACAAGAGAAAGTCGTTTGGAATGGCTGATATTGTATCTGTAAATATTGCATAAAAGCATCTTTGTAAATTACATCCCCTTTATAGGAGATAAGGAAGTAGCTAATGCTATTTGGTGCCATAATATGAAGGGATTTGGACTTTCCAATATGGAAAATACTAAAGCGCTGTACATGATAAGGTTGCTCATCAATGACAATTTCTGCATTTCCTGCAGTCATGACAAGAAATGCGCTATTTTTTAAAACCTTTGTCATTCGAACATCGGTATTACTAACATAGTCAATTTGCTTTAACTGGATATTTGCATTTTGCCATAGAAGCATATAAGCATCATAATTCATTTCCGTCTCCTTTTAATAATAGAATTATATGGAACTATTATATTGATAATGATTCTCAATTTCAATTATTTTTGATTAAATAAAAAAATCACCATCGACTATTGCTAGTCAATGGTGATTCATGATTATAGTAGGCCTTTGCCTTTAGTAGCTTTTTTCATATCTTCATTTAGCTTATCAAAGAATTCTTCATTTGATTTTGTTGTACGTAATTTTTTCATGAAGCGCTCCGCGAAATCAGGTGCGTCCGAGAATGTTTTACGAATTGCCCATAGCTTTTCAAGTTGCTCAGGCTCAAGTAGAAGCTCTTCCTTACGTGTACCTGAACGGCGGATATCCAGTGCAGGGAAAATACGACGTTCTGCTAATTGGCGATCAAGATGAAGCTCTAGGTTACCTGTTCCTTTAAATTCTTCATAAATGACCTCATCCATACGAGATCCTGTATCCACTAAAGCAGTCGCTAAAATTGTTAAACTACCGCCTTCTTCAATATTACGTGCAGAACCGAAGAATCGTTTTGGTCGATGGAACGCAGCAGGGTCAATACCACCTGAAAGCGTACGACCGCTCGGAGGAATAACTAAGTTATACGCTCGTGCTAAACGTGTAATAGAATCCATTAAAATAATTACATCACGCTTATGCTCAACTAAGCGGCGTGCACGTTCTAACACAATTTCTGCAACTTTCACATGATTTTCTGGAACCTCATCGAAAGTCGAGCTCACTACATCAGCATTCACTGAACGTTCAATATCAGTTACTTCCTCAGGGCGTTCGTCAATTAGTAATACAATTAACTCTGCATCTGGATAATTGGTTGTAATCGCATTCGCGATTTCTTTTAATAATGACGTTTTCCCTGCTTTTGGTGGTGCAACGATCAATCCACGCTGCCCGAAGCCTACAGGTGCCACTAAATCCATAATACGCGTCGATAAATTGCGCTGTGTAGTTTCAAGCTTAATTTGTCGATCAGGATATAAAGGAGTTAATGCAGGGAAATGCACACGTTCCTTAGCTACTTCTGGGTCTTCACCGTTAACAGCGTCTACTTGTAGTAGTCCATAATAGCGTTCATTTTCTTTAGGTGGACGTACTTTACCAGATACCTTGTCCCCATTTCGTAGGTCAAAACGACGAATCTGAGAAGCAGAAATATAAATATCCTCTTTACTTGGAGAGTAGTTAATTGGTCGAAGGAAGCCAAAGCCTTCTTGCGAAACAATTTCTAGTACACCTTCCATAAAGAAATAGCCTTCTTGCTCCGAACGAGTTTTCAAAATAGCAAATATTAATTCTTTTTTCGTTAGCTTGCTATAATATGAAATTTTATATTGGCGTGCTAGGGCATAAAGCTCCTTTAACGTCATGTTTTCTAATTGAGCGATTGTCAATGCAGACATGTGCACAACTCCAGTCTTTTTCAAAATATAATTTTCATTTTTGGGGTTATCATAGAAGTTTTTGCGATAGGCCTATATCACCTTGGCGTAATTGTTACACTTTACTTCAATACAATAGCATTTTGCTACATGAATATAAAGTTAATCTTTTCGTACCTGTCAGCATTTTCAGTTGTTCGTTAGAAATTAAGCAGGGCGATAGGTACTTCAATTAACTAGGCAAAACATTGAAGTATAACTTAGCCTTATAAAACTATGGGATGGTTGAAAATTTAGAAGAAGGTACCTAGTGCAAAAAAAGATGCACTAGGTATATTTTAGAAGAAAATTTTATTTATAGCTAGGTTTTTTATCAAGAGCGTGACGACCTTCTACAAATCGGACAGTTCCAGATTTAGCTCGCATAACTACTGAATGAGTTAATGCGTAGGCTCCTTTATACTGAACACCTTTTAATAGCTCACAATCTGTTACAGCCGTCGCTGCAAAAATAGCATCGTCACCTTTAACTAGGTCATCTAAATAAAGAACTTTTTCTACGTCTACACCCATTTTTTCGCAGCGTTCTAACTGTTCAGCATCTTCTGGCACTAGCTTCGCTTGGAAGTCTCCACCTAGACATTTTAAAGCAACAGCTGAAATAACACCCTCTGGTGCACCACCTGTACCAAACATAATATCAATGCCAGTTTCATCAAAAGCAGTATTGATAGCTGCTCCAACGTCACCGTCTTGAATAAATTTAATACGTGCTCCAGCTTCTCGGATTTCATCAACAATTGCTTGGTGACGTGGTCGATCTAAAAGTGTAGCTACTACGTCCGAAATATCTTTATTTTTAGCTTTTGCTACTTGTAATAAATTATACGTAACAGAAGCGTTAATATCTACCTTACCAGCCGCTTCTGGTCCTACTGCAATTTTCTCCATGTACATATCAGGCGCGTTTAACAGATTACCTTTATCGGCAATAGCAAGAACTGTCATTGCACCATTTGTACCCTTCGCTACAATATTTGTACCTTCTAATGGGTCAACTGCAATATCTACTTTAGGACCACCATTGCGTAAGCCAAGCTCTTCACCAATATAAAGCATTGGTGCTTCATCCATCTCGCCTTCACCAATCACTACTGTAGCATGCATTGGAATTGTATCGAACATTACGCGCATCGCTGTCGTTGCTGCATCATCTGCCTCAATTTTTAAACCGCGGCCCATCCATTTCCCGGATGCGATTGCTGCTGCCTCTGTTACTCGTACTACTTCCATCGATAAACTACGTTCCATTGTCTTATTTGCCTCCCGTTATCGGCATGTTTCATCGCCGAAACATTCAAATTACCTCTATTGTAACATAGTTAGTTCAAAACTTTTAGCTCTCATTATTCCTTTGTCTCTGCTACGCGGGCCATTATTGTTTCACGTCGAATATCAGCGCCTAAATCACGTAATTTCTCAATAAGTGAGCTATACCCACGTTCAATATGATAGATATCGTGAATTTCTGTTTCACCCTCAGCTAAAAGCCCTGCTAATACTAATGCAGCACCAGCACGAAGGTCTGTAGCTGTTACAGTTGAACCTTGTAATTTATTAGGGCCTGTAATAATAGCTGTATTTCCTTCAACGCGTGCAATGGCATTCATACGACGAAGTTCATCAATATGCTTAAATCGAGCTGTATAAATCGTATCTGTTATCTTTGAGGAACCAAATGCTTGAGACATTAATACAGAAAGTGGCTGCTGAATATCAGTCGGGAACCCTGGATACACTAATGTTTTTACATCGACGGCCTGCAATGTGGAAAGGTCCGTTTTGGGCACAAAAATACTTTCTTCATCAATTTCGATTTTTACACCCATTTCACGAAGCTTTGCAATAATCGCCTCTAAATGCAATGGAATAACATTATCAATGGTAATGCCTTCACCTAAAGCGGCAGCCATTATCATAAACGTAGCAGCTTCAATACGATCTGGAATAATCGTATGCTCCGTACCATGAAGCTCCTCTACGCCTTCAATACGGATAACACTAGTACCCGCACCTTTAATATTAGCTCCCATGTTAGTGAGAAGAGTTGCTACATCAATAATCTCTGGTTCTTTTGCTGCATTTTCAATAACCGTACGTCCTTTTGCAAGAACAGCAGCTAACATAATATTAATGGTTGCTCCCACACTGGCAACGTCTAAAAATATTTTGGCACCAATTAATTCATCAGCACGTAAATAAATCGCTCCATGCTCATTCGTAACTTTCGCACCCAATGCTTCAAAGCCTTTAATATGTTGGTCAATAGGACGCGGCCCTAAGAAGCAGCCACCTGGTAAACCAATCACAGCTTTTTTAAAACGACCAAGCATGGCTCCCATTAAGTAATAGGAAGCACGAAGTTTTTTCACGTTGCCGTTTGGTAACGGTAAAGCAATCATTTCCGTTGGATCAATTGTCATTACGCCATCCTCAAATGACACTTCCCCACCGATTTCCTCTAATAATGCCTTTAACGTCCATGCATCAGAAATTTCTGGTAACCCTCCAATTGTCACTGGAGAGTTCGCCAAAATTGATGCTGGAATTAAGGCGACTGCACTATTTTTTGCACCACTAACTTTTATTGTACCCTGTAGGCGATTTTCGCCTGTAATTTTATAAACATCCATTTTGCGTTCTCCCTCATGATTGGAAAGTAATTTTTCTGCAATTGGCTCACTATATAATCTTATTATTCGCCTTTTCTCTTATTCCAATCCGTTAAAAATCCTTCAATTCCTTTTTCCGTTAGTGGATGATTGAAAAGTTGCTTTAATACTTTAAATGGAGTAGTTGAAATATGTGCACCTGCAAGTGCTGCAGCTGTTACATGTTGCGGATGACGAATAGATGCAGCAATAATTTGCGTATCGATATTATGGATTGTAAAAATATCTGCAATCGTTTCAATTAGTTCTACACCGTTTTGACCCATATCATCTAAACGACCGATAAATGGTGATACATATGTAGCACCTGCACGAGCAGCCATTAATGCTTGGTTGGCACTAAAGATTAATGTTACGTTCGTTTTAATACCTTTATCTGCAAAGAAGCGACATGCCTCTAAGCCAGCTGGAGTCATTGGCAGTTTAACTGTAATATTCGGAGCAATTTCAGCCAATTCTAAGCCTTCTTTAATCATACCTGCTGCATCTAGAGCGATTACTTCCCCACTCACTGAGCCATCTACAAGCTCTGAGATTTCACGAAGTCGATCATGGAAAGAAACATTCTCTTCTTTTGCAACTAATGATGGGTTTGTTGTAACACCTGATAAAATACCCCATGCGTGTGCTTCTTTAATCTCTTCAAAGTTTGCTGTATCTATAAAAAATTTCATTATTTTTTCCTCCTAATCACTGTTTTGGATCATTACCCTAACGTAGGGTTGATTTCCGTTCCGGCCGGGCGCTTTGCCGCTGACGCTTCGCTTTCGCGCAGAGCAGAGCTTCCTGGGGGCATCCGATGAGCCGCTAATCCCCAAGGAGTCGCCCAGCCTTCACTCCAATCAACTTATTTACATAGTATACGTTTTAACAAATATCATCCCTAACTTTTGGTAATGATCCTTATATTTGAATTTTTGCCTAAATTTTTTTATTTCAAAAACAAGAGAAGGTCGATAACAACATCAACACTTCTCTTATTATGTGTATTCATCTCTGTTTTTTTTGCGTATTAGATACTAAAATTATGCTTTTTGTGCACTGCCAAATTCACGGATTTTCCCAATAACTGTCGCTTTAATCGCTTCACGTGCTGGTGCAAGGAATTTACGAGGATCATAAACAACTTTATCGTTTTCAAGAACTTCACGAATTACTTTTGTAGCAGCAATTTGATTTTCAGTATTGACGTTAATTTTTGCTGTACCTAATGAAATGGAACGTTGAATATCTTTTGTTGGGATACCTGTACCACCATGTAATACTAATGGAAGGTCTGCTAAGTTTGAGATTTCTTCCATTTCTTTAAAGCCTAAGTTTGGTTCGCCTTTATAAGGACCATGTACAGAGCCAAGTGCTGGTGCTAAACAGTCGATATCTGTCATCTCAACCATTTTGCGGCATTCTTCTGGATCAGCGTACATAATACCACCGATTACGCCATCCTCGTCACCACCTACCGTGCCAAGTTCAGCTTCAACAGAAACACCTTTCGAATGAGCATACTCAACTACTTTTGAAGTAGTCGCAACGTTTTCCTCAAACGGATGATGAGAAGCATCGATCATTACAGATGTAAAGCCTGCATCAATAGCTTCTTTACATTTTTCAAAGCTTGAACCATGGTCAAGGTGAATAGCTACAGGTACCGTAGTGCCATAAGATTCCATTAAACCTTTTACCATGTGTACAACGGAAATAAATCCGCCCATATATTTTCCTGCACCTTCAGAAACGCCTAGAATAACTGGAGATTTTTCCTCTTCAGCTGCTTGTAAAATTGCTTGAGTCCACTCAAGGTTGTTGATGTTGAACTGACCAACCGCATAACCTTCTGCTTTTGCTTTAATTAACATCTCTTTCATAGATACTAATGCCATACTAAAAATCCTCCTCTTAGGACTATTCTTTCTACATAAATATGCTATTTAATCATAGCAAAAATAAAAGCCCCTGAAAAGCAGGGGCTTTTATTTTCTGCACGAAAGCGGAGTGAAACGAAGCGGCAGTGCCAACCGGAGTGCAGTGCAACGCAACGAAGGTTCTGCCCCTGAAAAGCAGGGGCTTTTATTTTCTGCACGAAAGCGGAGTGAAACGAAGCGGCAGTGCCAACCGGAGTGTAGTGCAACGCAACGAAGGTTCTGCCCCTGAAAAGCAGGGGCTTTTATTTTCTACGCGAAAGCGGAGTGAAACGAAGCGGCAGTGCCAACCGGAGTGTAGTGCGACGCAACGAAGGTTCTGCCCCTGAAAAGCAGGGGCTTTTATTTTCTACGCGAAAGCGGAGTGAAACGAAGCGGCAGCGTCCAACCGGAGCGCAGTGCAACGCAACGAAGGTTCTGCCCCTGAAAAGCAGGGGCTTTTATTTTCTACGCGAAAGCGGAGTAAAACGAAGCGGCAGTGCCAACCGGAGTGCAGTACAACGCAATGAAAGTTCTAAGACCCAGTAAGGTCAGATAGTCTTCCAAGAAGGTAGATGTCGATATTTTTCGAAAGTTGGTCGATAAACAATCAAAAGTTCTCGATAAACCTTAAAACTGCAGAAAAATAAAAGAGGATCATCGGACCCTCCTTGGAAGCTTCTCTGTAGCGAAAGCAAAGCGGCAGCTACAAAACGCCCAGTCGGAACGGAAATCAACCCCACGTTATGGTGATGAGTCATTTATTGTGGAAGCAAAATGATAGTAAAATGGTAGAAAACTTCTATAATAACCAAGAAAACAGGCGGTGTTGACCACTGCCTGTTCATCTAAGCGCTTACTATTTTATTAACCTCATCACGCACTTCAAAAATATCAAAAGGCTTAGTAAAATATCGAATGGCTCCTAAATCTAATGCCTCTTGTACAACGTCCAATTCACCATATGCTGTCATCATGAAAACCGGAAGTTGTGGCCATCGCTCTTTTAAGTGCTTTAAAATTTCAACGCCATCCATTCCTGGAATTTTCATGTCTAGCAGGACACAATCTATTTCCTCCTCCTCAGCATACTTCAGTGCTTCCATACCATTTGCAGCTAAATATGTACCGTAACCTTCTTTTTTCAACACTTCATTTAAAAGTAAACGAATTCCTGGTTGATCATCGACAATTAGTACTCGTTTCACATTTCATTCCGCCCTTTTTTAGTTATTATTTTTACGTAAAATTCTCTCTATTATGTATTATTCTCCTTTAACCTATTAATACCTTCTATTATTATAAATTATCTAATTTTGCTTTATGCTCTTTTCAAACCTATAATATTGATTGAGGTGGGACTATGTCAAAAATATTAACAACACAACTAAGTGGATTATTACAAAGAATAACACAAAATGAAGAGGAAGCAATTGAAGAAACAGCGCGATTACTTGCGCAAGCGGGTATTAGTGAAGGTAATGTCTATTTCGCATGCTTTGGCGAAATGCAAGTTGTCGAATTAAATGCATTTCAAGCTGTGGAACGTTTTACGAAGTTAGTCCCTTGGACAAAAGATACCGTGATCACAGAAGCGGATCGTGTATGCATTTTTACACGTAGCGCACACGATGAGGATGCATTAGCATTAGCACAGCAATTAAATAATCAGTTTATTCCATTTGCAGCCGTTGCTAGCGAAGTAGCTAATACCGAAAATCCACTAGCAGATTTAGCATATACGTATATTTCAACACGTATGCGAGGTGGTTTATTACCAAACGATTTAGGAAATCGCATAGTTGTGCCACACGCTATCGCTGCCCTTTTTGTTTATGAAGCCGTAAAAATTGCGTATGATGAAATGCTTGGTCTTGATGACGAAGAGCTATAAAGAATCTAAAAAAGAGTTGTCTCAACGCTAGAGACAACTCTTTTTTTTATAAGAATACTTTGAAGATTTATCAGAACAAAGTCTCATTTTATCGGAATATTTTCTCGTTTTATCGGAATAATCTCGTTTTGCCTAAGAGCTAAAAAAGAGTTGTCTCAGCACGTGAGACAACTCTTTTTTTGTATTATTTAAATGTTGCTCCGATAAAATCACGGAACAATGGCTGTGGACGGTTTGGACGTGATACTAATTCTGGGTGGAATTGGCATGCTACGAAGAAATTATTTTCTGGTAACTCGATAATTTCTACTAATTTACCGTCAGGACTTGTACCTGAGAAGACAAGACCTTCTGCTTCCATCGCTTCACGATATTCATTGTTAAATTCATAACGATGACGGTGACGCTCATAAACAAGCTCTTGACCATATGCTTGACTTGCCTTTGAGCCTTCTTTTAACTTACATGGGTATAAACCTAAACGTAATGTACCACCGATGTCTACACTATCGTTTTGATCTGGTAAGAAGTCAATAATTGGGTATTGTGTTTGTGAATCTAGCTCTGTAGAATGTGCTCCTTGTAAACCAAGCACGTTACGAGCAAATTCTACTGTTGCCAGTTGCATACCTAGGCAAATACCTAAGAATGGTACATTATTTTCGCGAGCATATTGTGTCGCTAAAATTTTACCTTCAACTCCACGATCGCCGAAACCACCTGGAACTAAAATAGCGTCAGCACCTTTTAATAGCGTAGCAACATTGTCAGCCTCTACATGCTCTGCATTAATCCAGTCAATCTCAATATCAGAATTAAATGCATAGCCTGCATGTTTTAATGCCTCTACAACAGAAATGTAAGCATCTTGTAATTCTACATATTTACCTACTAATGCTACTTTTCGTTTATTTGGTAAGCTCTTCACTTTTGCTACAAGCTCGCGCCATTCTTCCATATCCGCTTCTGGTGCTTCAATGCCAAAATGGTCAAGTACGATATCATCAATATCTTGTGCATGAAGGTTTAATGGTACTTCATATAAATGCTCTGCATCACGCGATTCAATAATTTCGTGTGGCTGTACATCACAGAATAAAGCTAGTTTTTCTTTCATATCTTGTGGCACTTCTTGCTCTGTGCGTACAACGATAATATTTGGTTGAATACCTAAAGAACGTAATTCTTTTACAGAATGCTGAGTTGGTTTTGTTTTAAGCTCACCTGCAGCTTTAATGTAAGGAATAAGCGTACAATGAACGTACATTACGTTGTTATGGCCTAAGTTCGTTTTCATTTGGCGAATTGCTTCAAGGAATGGTAATGATTCAATATCCCCAACTGTTCCGCCTACTTCTGTAATAACTACGTCTGCGTTAGTTTCGCGACCAGCGCGTTGAATACGATCTTTGATTTCATTTGTAATGTGAGGAATTACTTGTACTGTTCCACCGTTGTAATCGCCACGGCGTTCTTTTTGTAATACAGATTGATAAACACGACCTGATGTTACTGTAGAATGTTTTCCTAGGTTAATATCAATGAAACGTTCGTAGTGACCTAAGTCTAAGTCAGCTTCTGCGCCATCATCTGTTACGAATACCTCACCATGTTGATAAGGACTCATTGTGCCTGGGTCAATATTGATATATGGATCAAATTTTTGAATCGTCACTTCTAATCCGCGATTTTTTAATAAACGACCTAGAGATGCTGCTACAATCCCTTTTCCAAGTGAAGACACAACCCCACCTGTTACAAAAATATACTTTGTCATGAAAAAATTCCTCCTTATGTTGTACTAGAAATTGCTAGTAAGAAAAGTACATTCACGTCACATGCCAATTCTAAGCATTGATGCCAATGTTTTGACAGGCTAAGAAAATAAATATTTCTCATCCCTAAAATAAGAAAAGCCGAGAATGCCTACAAACTTGTAGTCGATTCGAAGCTGTAATCGTTTCTATCTCTTTTCTACTTTCCTTAATCAATTATGCCTCGGCATAATTGCGTCCGGAGTCGGCTTTATGCTTAGGCCTGCACGAGGGCCGACACGATGCCGGTCATTTCGGTAATGCCACAGGACGTGGCGTTTTTACCGATGCAGGTCAGTTAGCCGTTAGCGCATGGATGCGATGGTTTTCCGTGACATCCGCCGGAGGCTTTGACTTCTTTCAGCGGATGTTTGGACACCCGCTGAAAGAAGGAAGTTTTAACCTTTATTCAATCACCGCTTACTATACATCATGAATAATTTAGCGCCTTACTATTCATTCCGTAGTTATAAACATGGGAGAACTTAATTGAATAAAGTTAAAAAATAAAAAAACGCTCCTCCTGCATAGGTTTGCAGGGGGAGCGTATTACATACACGGTCTTTCTCCTTTAATAAGGAGCCCAAGTAAAAGATTAAACGTAACCGTGATAGAAGTCAAGATTTTTTACTACAAGGATAAAAGAAAGAAAATTTCAAAGAGTAATTATCATCAATTACGCCTCGATTTCCATGACATCCTCAGAAGGCTTACTACCTTATTTTAGCGGACGTTTGCTGAAATAAATTAGATTTCATCCTCTTCTTCGAGTTCATCTTCATCTTCATCGATAAAATCCTCATCGATTTCTTCATCGATGTCTTCTATATCATCTTCATCAAAGTCGATATCTTCTTTATCATCTGCTTCGTCTTCATCATCTTCGTCTAGATCTTCTTCAACGAATTCTTCATAATCTTCATCAAAGTCAATATCTTCTTCTTCTAAATCTTCTTCTAAATCTTCTTCATCCTCAAGAGATGCTTTAGATTTTTTCTTATGCGTTTTAACAGAAGGAGCTGTTTCTTCTTCAATCTGTTCAACTTTATACCATTCACGTAAGCCCCAGCCTGTTTCTTGATTAAATAAGAAGCGGCCATCTACATTTATATCTGTGTAAAATTGTAGTAAGCGAGCTTTCATTTCCTCATCACTATTGCCAACTAGCTCTTGAATAATTGTTAATAAGTCATTAAAAGACACTGAGGCACGTTTTTCATTTAAAATTGCATAAGCTAAGTTAATTAACGATTCTTCCGCTAATTGTTCTTTTGTCATTTCACGAAAATTCATTCGTGCACTTCCTTTCTCTCATCACATTGGACGTTTTAAAATTTATATAGCTTTATTTTCGGAGCGCAGCAAAAAAAGGCCGCACAAAAGTAACTTCCCATCATAAGCATAATACCCATTATATACAAAGTATTATCCTCATTGCTAGCTTCAATTACTGTTTTTTATATCACGCATCTTTTTTATCCCCAAGTAAAATAAATAGACAGATAATAATAGTAAAGGAACAGCGCCAATTTGCTTATCATACAGGAAAATAACTCCTACCACCAAAGCTAAAATAATGATGTAGTTAATAGCCGATTTCATCATCTATCGCGTCTCCCCTTTTTTTTACATTTCTATTATAACGGAAATAAAAAGAAGTGCCTAATCCTAAGACTAGGCACTTAAAACTATACAAACATTTTGTACAAAATAGAATAAATGTTAACGATCATTACATATTACGACGATATTGTCCGCCTACCTCGTATAAAGCATTCGTGATTTGCCCTAAACTAGCGACTTTTACGGTTTCCATAAGCTCCGCGAAAATATTACCGTTATTTACAGCTACATGTTGTAAACGAGCAAGAGCTGCTGCGTTCTCGCCTTCATGTTGCTTCCAGAAGGTTTGTAAATTACGAATTTGCGTCTCTTTTTCCTCCGTCGATGCACGCGCAATTTCCATATTGTTAATTTCATCTTCAGAAGGCGGATTCGGATTTAAGTATGTGTTTACACCAATGATTGGTAACTCACCTGAATGCTTTAGCATTTCGTAGTGCATAGATTCCTCTTGAATCTTACCACGTTGATATTGTGTTTCCATTGCACCTAGTACGCCACCGCGATCATTGATACGATCAAACTCTTCTAGTACCGCTTCTTCTACAAGATCTGTTAATTCTTCTACAATAAACGCTCCTTGTAATGGATTTTCGTTTTTCGCTAAGCCATGTTCCTTCGTAATAATCATTTGAATAGCCATAGCACGACGTACAGATTCTTCCGTAGGCGTTGTAATAGCTTCATCATATGCATTCGTATGCAATGAATTACAGTTATCCTGCAATGCCATTAACGCCTGTAACGTTGTACGGATATCATTAAAGTCAATCTCCTGTGCATGCAAACTACGTCCAGATGTTTGAATATGATATTTTAATTTTTGCGCTCGTTCATTGGCGCCGTACTTATCACGCATAACAATTGCCCAAATACGGCGAGCTACGCGTCCAATAACTGTGTACTCTGGATCAAGTCCATTAGAGAAGAAGAATGATAGATTTGGCGCAAAGTCATCAATATTCATTCCTCGACTTAAATAATATTCTACATACGTAAATCCATTTGCTAATGTAAAGGCCAACTGTGAAATTGGATTCGCACCAGCTTCGGCAATATGGTAACCAGAAATAGATACAGAGTAATAATTACGAACTTTATGATCGATAAAGTATTGCTGAATATCTCCCATCATACGTAATGCAAACTCTGTTGAGAATATACATGTATTTTGCCCTTGATCTTCCTTTAAAATATCTGCTTGCACGGTTCCGCGTACAACCTGTAATGTTTTCTCGCATGTTTCCGTAAATTCTTCAACTGTTAATGGTCGATCCAGTTCTTTCTCACGTTGTTTCACTTGCTGATCAATAGCCGTATTCATGAACATTGCCAAAATAACCGGTGCTGGACCATTAATTGTCATCGATACAGAAGTTGATGGTGCACATAAATCAAAGCCTGCATATAGCTTTTTCATATCCTCTAACGTACAAATAGAAACACCCGACTCTCCAACCTTCCCATAAATATCAGGTCGGTAATCTGGATCCTCACCATATAGCGTTACCGAATCAAATGCTGTTGATAAACGTTTCGCTTCATCATCCTTCGATAAATAATGGAATCGTTTATTCGTACGCTCAGGCGTTCCTTCGCCAGCAAATTGTCGCTTCGGATCTTCCCCTTCACGTTTAAATTGGAATACACCTGCTGTATACGGGAATTCACCAGGTACATTTTCTTTATAAACCCAGCGTAAAATTTCACCATAATCTACGAATTTCGGCAAGGCTACTTTAGGAATTTTCGTACCAGATAAACTCGTTGTCTTTAAAATTGTTCGAATTTCCTTATCTCGAACTTTCGTTACTAATTCATCTCCAGCATACGCTTCTTTTAAAGCATGCCAATTATCTAAAATACGTTTAGATTCAGCGGTTAATTCATCTCTGACACCTTCCGCTAAAGAAGCAAGAGATGCGATTAATGCATCATTAGGTGCCTTTTCCTTAATCGTTTCAATAGAGCCCTCTAATTGGAATAGACGGCGAGCAAATTCCACCTGTTGCTCTGATTTTTTATGATAGCCACGCACAGTGTCCGTGAGTTCTCGTAAATAATAACGACGGTCGTTTGGAATAATCACATCTTGCTTTTGAGTTTTAGCAAATTGCTCATAGCCCGTCTCCCAATGACTACCTGTCTTCGTATTAATGATATTTACTAATGCAGCAAATAAAGCATTCGTTCCTTTATCATTAAATTGACTAGCAATCGTACCGTACACAGGCATATTATCTAGTGATTCATCCCAAAGCTCTCGTGAACGTTGATATTGTTTCTGCACTTGACGTAGTGCATCCTCAGAGCCTTTGCGTTCAAATTTATTGATGGCAATCAAATCCGCAAAATCAATCATGTCAATTTTCTCAAGCTGTGTAGGCGCACCAAATTCACTTGTCATTACATACATAGATAGATCAGTGTATTTTGTAATTTCCGCGTCACCCTGACCAATACCACTCGTTTCAACAATGATTAAATCATAGCCCGCTACACGCGTTACATCTAGCACGTCTCCAATGGAAGCAGTAAGCTCTGTACGAGATCCACGAGTTGCTAAACTACGCATATATACGCGATTATTGAAAATCGCATTCATACGAATTCGGTCACCAAGTAGAGCTCCGCCTGTCTTTTGCTTTGTCGGATCGACTGACAGAATAGCTACGCGCTTATCCGGAAACTCTTTCAAGAAACGACGAATTAATTCATCCGTTAAGGAAGATTTACCCGCACCGCCTGTTCCAGTAATACCCAATACAGGCGTTCCTTTTGAGCGTTTGCGAGCTTCCGCTAGCATTTTTTTCGTTTCTTCATCATCATTCGATTCAGCCGCAGTTAATAAATTTGCTAAAATTTCAGGTGTTTCTGTCGATAGAGCATCCAGCTTTTCTTGATAGCTACCTATAGCAGTCGGGAAATCAGTTCCTTTAATTTTCTCATTAATCATCCCTTGTAATCCTAAAACACGCCCATCCTCTGGTGAGAAAATCCCTGCAATCCCGTAAGCATGTAGCTCTTTAATTTCACGTGGTAAAATAACACCACCGCCACCACCATAAATTTTAATATGTGGCGCCCCTTTTTCACGTAGCAAATCAAACATATATTTAAAGTATTCCATATGTCCGCCTTGATAAGATGATACCGCAATACCTTGCGCATCCTCTTGAATCGCAGCATTTACGACTTCTTCCACGGAGCGGTTATGTCCTAAATGGATTACCTCTACACCGCTTGATTGTAAAATACGTCGTATAATGTTAACCGAAGCATCATGTCCATCAAATAGACTTGATGCCGTAACAAAACGTACGTGATTTTTTGGACGATATACTTCTACCTTTGTCATATGAAATCCCCACTTTCTCCCCTTAATCAATTCCACCTTTGTGTGATAAAACATCTTTCTATTTATAAAAAAAATCGGTAATTGCAATGTCGCTCTATGCAATTACCGACAACCCCTTTACAGAACTTATTAAAACCCCTTTATGCCTGAAATGAACAATGTTATTTGCATTTCAATAAATTCGTCAATCGAGTGCTGACGATGGAGCGCCCATTTACGGAATGCCCAGCTTTGCCCAGAAACGACTAAATTATTTGCTGCTAAGTGAATTTGTTTATCTGTCATCGTTATTTCACCTGATTGCACACAGCGTTTTAGTAATCGCTCAAAAGTAGCAACCATTTCAAACTCTTTACTAAATACATAGCGTTGTGCTTCTTTCGACAGCGATTTAGTTTCCTGATACATGATTGTCAGCTCATCAACCAAACTATCAATTTGCAAGAAATACTCTCGAATCATTTCCTTTAGCTCTTCAATCGTTCCTGCCTTAATCTCAAAACTTGAAAGTCGCCCCATCGCATGGTGATAAATACTATCACATACAAGGTAAAGGACGTCTTCCTTCGTACGAATATATTCATATAATGTTCCGATACTAAAGCCTGCAGCTTTTGCGATTTCTCTCGTTGTGGCACGGTGAAACCCTTTTTCTTTAAATAATTTAATGGCTCCCTCTATCATCTGTTCTCGACGAATGGCGATGAGATTTTCATCTTTTACTGTTGACTGTACTTGGGGTCTCTTATCTTTTTCTGTCATACGTTACTTTGTCAACATACGAGAGATAACAAGTCGTTGTATCTCTTGTGTACCTTCGTAAATTTGTGTGATTTTTGCATCACGCATGAAGCGCTCAACTGGATAATCCTTCGTATAACCATATCCTCCAAAGACTTGAACCGCCTCAGTCGTTACACTCATCGCCGTATCCCCAGCCATTAATTTTGCCATTGCTGACGCCTTACCATAAGGTAAACCATTTGATTCTAACCAAGCAGCTTGGTATGTAAGCAGTCGAGATGCTTCAATTTGAGTTGCCATATCTGCAAGCTTAAAGGATACACCTTGGTTGGCAGTAATCGGCTTACCAAATTGCACACGCTCTTTACCGTATTCAACCGCTGCATCCAATGCGCCTTGAGCTATCCCCAGAGCTTGTGCGGCAATACCATTACGTCCTCCATCAAGTGTTGTCATCGCAATTTTGAAGCCTTCTCCCTCAGCTCCAAGCAGGTTTTCTTTCGGAACGCGACAGTTATCAAAAATAATTTCAGTTGTAGGAGATGAACGAATACCTAGTTTTTTCTCCTTCTTCCCTACCGAGAAGCCTTCAAAGCCTGCTTCAACGATAAAAGCAGATGTGCCATGTTTAGCTTCTGGATCTGTTACTGCAAATACAACATATGTATCTGCTACTCCACCGTTCGTAATGAAGATTTTCGAGCCGTTTAAAATATAATCATCGCCATCACTCTTTGCATATGTTTTCATGCCACCAGCATCTGAACCTGATCCTGGCTCCGTTAAGCCGTAAGCACCGATATGTTTACCTTCTGCCATTGGACGAAGGTATTTTTGTTTTTGTTCTTCATTACCGAATTTAAAAATCGGCCAACCCGCAAGTGAAGTATGTGCTGATAAAGTTACCCCTGTTGAAGCACATACACGTGATAATTCTTCAACTGCAATGACATATGCAAGATAATCAAAGCCTGCACCGCCATATTCTTCTGGCCACGGAATACCTGTTAAGCCTAGCTCTGCCATTTTATCGAAAATTGCACGGTCAAACTCTTCGTTCTCGTCACGTTCAGCTGCTGTTGGTGCTACTTCATTAATAGCAAAATCACGAATCATTTCACGTAATTGCTCATGCTCTTCTGTTAATTGAAAGTTCATTGTCCATTTCCCCTTTTTCGTTAGACTCAGTTTTGTTGATTTCTATATGTGATGATGTTTCGCGGGATTAACGGTCTTCCCTGTGCAATCGTCAATCATCCTTGAAAAATCAACTTCGCAATAACATCAGACTTTATTTAAGTAAATGTTTACTAATGACTAGCTTTTGAATTTCGCTTGTACCCTCGTATATTTCTGTCACCTTCGCATCTCGGAAATACCGTTCTACAGGATAATCTTTTGTATAGCCATAGCCACCAAAAATTTGTATAGCATCTATCGCTGTTTGCACGGCTGTACGAGAGGCAAAAAGTTTCGCCATCGAGGCCTCGGCTCCACATGGCAACCCTTTTGTGCGTAAATCTGCTGCTCGAAAGACTAGTAATTTTGCTGACTCTACGGCAGTTGCCATATCAGCAAGCTTGAATCCAACCCCTTGTTGCGCTGCAATAGGCTTTCCAAATTGAACACGTTCTTTTGCATACGCAGTAGCTGCCTCTAGCGCCGCTTCGGCAATGCCTAGAGATTGAGCTGCGATTCCAATACGTCCAACGTCTAAGTTAGCCATTGCAATTTTAAAGCCTTCCCCTTCCTCCCCAAGAAGGTTTGCGGCTGGAATGCGACAATTGTCGAATGTTAGTTGAACTGTACGTGAGCCGTGTAAGCCCATTTTTTGTTCATCTTTACCTATGATTAAGCCTGGTGTTCCTTTTTCAACTATAAATGCAGAAATACCACGTGTTTTTTCAGCAGGATTCGTTGAGGCAAAGACAATATAAACATCTGCTTCTCCACCGTTTGTAATAAACACCTTGGATCCATTGATGACATATTCATCTCCATCTCGCACCGCTTTGGATTGTAAAGAGCCAGCGTCAGAACCAGCGCTAGGCTCTGTTAAACAAAATGCCCCTAAATATTCACCCGCGGCAAGCTTTGGAACATAGCGTTTCTTTTGTTCATCGTTACCGAAATAAATGATAGGGTTTGTTCCAACCGAAGTATGCACGGATAAAATAACACCCATTACTGCGCTAACCTTTGATAGTTCATTAATTGCAATTATGTACGATGTGAAATCCATCGCTGAGCCGCCTAATTCCTCAGGCGTTGTAATCCCCATTAAACCTAATTCTCCCATTTGCGCAAGGAGTTCACGTGGAAACTCTCCTGCTTCCATACGTTCTACCCACGGTTCAATTTTATCCTGAGCGAAATTACGAACCATATCACGCATCATTATTTGTTCATCTGTAAATTGTAAATGCATCTATAATGTCACCTCTGTACGTTGTCCCGTAGCATTTCATTTGAATCGTCCCATCCCCATAGGATTATTCATAAACGTAAAAGCCTCTTCCAGATTTTTTACCTAGCCATCCTGCTGCCACATATTTACGAAGCAATGGACAAGGTCTATATTTACTATCACCTAAGCCCTCATGTAAAATCTCCATGATAGATAGACATGTATCAAGGCCAATAAAGTCTGCCAATGTTAATGGACCCATCGGATGATTCATGCCGAGCTTCATCACATCGTCAATGGCTTCTTTCGACGCTACACCTTCATACAATGCGTAGATTGCTTCATTAATCATTGGTAATAAAATACGATTCGAAATAAAACCTGGGAAGTCATTTACTTCCACTGGCGTTTTCGATAGTTTTACTGTCATGTCTTCAACTGCTTTGTAGACTTCATCACTAGTAGCTAACCCTCGAATAATTTCTACAAGCTTCATAACAGGTACAGGATTCATAAAGTGCATACCAATCACTTGCTCTGGACGATTTGTAACAGCTGCAATTTCCGTAATTGGTAAAGATGATGTATTCGTAGCTAAAATGGCGTGGGCCGGTGCAATCTGATCAATTTGCTTAAAGATGGATTGCTTCACTTCCATATTTTCCACAGCTGCCTCGATGATAATATCTACATCACTAGCATCCTGTAAATCTAGTGACATATTAATACGACCTAAAATGACTGCCTTCTCATCCTCAGTTTTACGCCCCTTTTCGACATCACGTGTTAGGTTTTTCGTAA
>Ga0209676_1001104_pt1 | contig 29955 bp, 19 predicted proteins | sample AraplaCvi_mLB_r2_FD_184282 | JGI IMG/M metagenome (GOLD analysis project Ga0209676, IMG submission 184282) | Arabidopsis root microbial communities from North Carolina, USA - plate scrape MF_Cvi_mLB_r2 (SPAdes) (version 2) | ecosystem: Host-associated > Plants > Roots > Endosphere | place: USA... | reverse complement strand
TGGCTGGGCTACTTCGGCCAGAGCTGGCTGTCGGCGATCGCCTACGGCAAGCCGTCGGGCTACTGGATCGTCCCGTTCACCGCCGCCTGCACCGGCTTCGTCGTCACGCTGGGCCTGCGCTACCTGCTGCGCGCGTGCTGGGGCCTGTCGCCGCGCAAGCTGCTGATGACGATGATCGTGCCGATCCTCGCCAGCTCGGCGGTGATGGACCTGACCACGCGCACGATGCTCGTGCGCTTCTGCGACACCTGTGCGCCAACCAGCCGCATGGCATACATCGCCTACTCGCTGACCTACATCTACGTGGTGCTGGCGTGGGTCGGCCTGTACTTGGGCATCAAGTACTACCGCCAGCTGCAGGACGAAACGCAACGCGCGCTAGCCGCCCGCACGATGGCGCACCAGGCGCAGCTGAAGATGCTGCGCTACCAGCTCAATCCACACTTCCTGTTCAACACGCTCAACGCGATCTCCACGCTGGTGCTCGATCGCGACAACGCCACGGCGAACCGCATGGTGCAGGGCTTGTCGTCGTTCCTGCGGCATTCGCTGGACAACGATCCGATGCAGCGCGTCACGTTGCGGCAGGAGCTGGACGCGCTCACGTTGTACCTGGACATCGAAAAGATCCGCTTCGCCGAGCGCCTGCGCATCGAGACCGACATCGACGAGGACTGCTGGCGCGCGCTGCTGCCGAGCCTGCTGATGCAGCCGCTGGTGGAAAACGCGATCAAGTACGCCGTCGCCAAGCAGGTCGCCGGCGGGCTGCTTCGCATCGAGGCCGAGCGCGATGGCGATCAGCTGGTGCTGCGCGTGATCGACGACGGCCCGGGGTGCTCGAGCCTGGAAGGCAACCAGCTTCCGCCGGGCAAGGGCGTCGGCCTGCGCAACACGCGCGAACGCCTCAACGTGCTGTACGGCGAGGAAAGCAGCTTCTCCGTACGCAACCGCGAGCGCGGCATCGAAGTCGAACTGCGCCTGCCGTTCGAAACCAAGCAGCTGGGTGGAGACTGAAGATGGATCGAGCGGTCGACAGTCGCGTAGTGGAACGCGAGCGCCAGTCCGAATCCGCCACGCACGGCACGCGCCTTCGCGCGCTGATCGTCGACGACGAGCCGCTCGCGCGTCGTGGGCTAGAAATCCGCCTGGAAGCGCATCCGGACGTCGAGATCGTCGGTGAGTACGGCGACGGCCTGTCGGCCATCGCCGGCATGCGCGAGCATCGCCCGGACCTGGTCTTCCTCGACGTGCAGATGCCGGGCATGGACGGCTTCGAAACGCTGCGCAGCATTCCCGCGCACGAGATGCCGCTCGTCGTGTTCGTCACTGCGTACGACCACTACGCGATCAGAGCTTTCGAGGCGTCCGCGACCGACTACCTGCTCAAGCCCGTCGAGGAGGGCCGCCTGGCGCAGGCGCTTGCCCGCGTGCAGCAGGCGCGTTCGCAGCGCGAGGCGAGCGGCCACTGCGCGCATCTGCTCGGCCTGCTCGGCGAGCTGAGCGGTCGACCGCTGCTCGACCTGGACGAAGCCTTGAAACCCGATGCGCTGGAACAGCTGCGTCGCGACGACAAGCTCGCCGTGCGCGATGGCGGCCGCACCGTGCGCGTGGACCTGTCGAGCATCCGCTGGATCGATGCGGCCGGCGATTACATGTGCATCCACACCGACGGTCCGGCCGATCGCGCCGCGCCGCAGGGCGAGACGCTGGTGCTGCGCGCGACGATGCGCGATCTCGAAAAACAGCTTGATCCGCAGCGTTTCCCGCGCATCCACCGGTCGACGATCGTGAACGCGCGCCGGGTGGTGGAGTTGCGGCCGCATACGAACGGGGAAGGATTCCTGCGGCTGGATTGCGGGCAGGAGTTGAAGTTGTCGCGGACGCATCGCGACAAGCTGGCGCTTTTGATCTGAGCTGTCGCTGTTGATCTTGCTCTTGCTCTGGGTCTTGCTGTAGCGCCTGCTGTTGCTCGCGCTCTCGCAGAACAGCAAAGACAAGAATCACGAGCAACAGCTTCCGCCCTGAAGGGCGGGTTACTTTTGTCTTGGCAAAAGTAACCAAAACCGTTCGCTCCTGACGCGAGCCGCCGCTACGCGGCGGTGCCCTGCGCTCCTCGCCGGAAAAGGGACGTCGCCCGAACTCGCTGCGCTGCGCTACGCTCAGACAGCGGGCGACTCTTCGCCCTTTTCCGGCTGCGGTGCTCGGCTCGCTTTAAGTCGCTGGTAAGAGCAGGGCAAAGCAACAGCAACAACAACAGCAAGCGGCAGGGCAGCGGCAACAGCAACAGCAACAGCAGGCTCCGCGACGTTGGGTGCGATGAAGGCATTGCTTTGAGCCCCTCTCCCATCGGGAGAGGGGTTGGGGTGAGGGGCAACGAAGCGTCAGCGGTGAACGGCCGTTGCGGCACAGCGCTGCGTAGTTGCTTCTAGACAGAACGCAGAAGCAAAGATGATTCCAGCTTTCGCTGGAATGACGGTGACGTTGTTCATCGCGACGAGGAGTGCCCGGAAACTACGGGCCTGGATCCCGGCTTTCGCCGGGATGACGATGGAAGCGGGCTACGGGCTACGGATGAAGAACGACGCATCGGACGCCACGTCCGCCGCGCGTGCTAGACACAGCGCAACGCACAAAACCCGCCACGACCACGTGTAGCCCGTACGCCCAACACCCCTGCCATTGGTTGGGTGCACACCACGCCCCACGTTGCACCCAAGAAACACGAATACCCATCCAGGAACGCTTCACCGCGACGACTCAACGACTGAACGCAAAGCCCGGCCACGTGTGACTTCCGGACCATCCCGGCAAAGTCGCACGGGCGCATCGTGCGCACCGCACTCGTCCCCCGCGTGGAGCCGCACGATGAAACTCACCGAAGCCTCGTTGCGCAATCCCGCCGCGGTCGCCGTCGCCGTCGCGATGGTCTGCGCCTTCGGCCTGCTGTGCCTCCTGAAGCTGCCGCTGCAGCTGTTCCCCGACATCGAACGCCCGCAGATGTCGATCCAGACCAGCTGGCGCGCCGCATCGCCGCAGGAAATGGAATCGGAAATCGTCGAGCCCATCGAAGCGGTGATGCAGGGCCTGCCGGGGCTGGCGGAGATCGAATCCAACATCAACGCCGGCAACAGTTTCATCAACCTGACCTTCGCAGTCGGCAGCGACATGGACGCGACGCTGGTCGAAGTGCTCTCGCGCATGAACCGCCTGCAGCCGCTGCCGCGCGATGCGACGCCGCCGGTCGTGCAGGCCGGCGCCGACAACGCCAATAACTCGCTCACCTATTTCTTCGTGCAGCAGCTGCCGGGCACGCCCGGCGACATCCTCGACCAGCGGCAGATGATCGAGGACCGCATCGTGCCGCGGCTGTCCGCCGTGGAGGGCGTCGCGGGCGTGGAAATCAACGGCGGTGCGCCGGAGGAACTCACCATCACGGTAAACCTGGAGCGCGCCGCCGCACTGGGCATCCAGATCCCGCAGATCGCCGACGTCGCCGCGCGCGCGACCGACGTGTCCGGCGGTGTCGTCGAGGCCGGTCGTCGCGAATACGTTCTGAGGTTCGCCGGGCGCTATTCCCCCGAAGCGCTCGGCAACCTCATCCTCGCCTGGCGCGACGGCCGGCCGGTGCGGCTGGGCGATGTCGCCAACGTGGAAGTGAAGCGCCCCGAGCAGCGCTTTTTCGCCTACCAGAACGGTAATCCCGCGATCGGCCTGCGCATCCTGCGCGAGAGCGGCGCGAACGTGCTCGACACGCTCGACCGCGTGAAGGCGGTCGTGGAGGAAGTGCGCGCGAAGGAACTGGCGCCGCTCGGACTCGACATCCGCCAGAGCTTCGACGCGTCGGTGTTCATCAACCGCGCGATCGGCCTGCTGTCGGGCAGTCTCGGCGCAGGCGTGCTGCTCGCGGTGGGTTGCCTGTGGTGGTTCCTGCGCGACGTGCGCGCGACCGCGCTCATCGCCTGCGCGATTCCGATTTCACTGCTGGCGACCTTCATCGTGCTCAAGCTCACCGGGCGCAGCCTCAACGTGATCTCGCTCGCCGGCCTGGCGTTCGCGGTCGGCATGGTGATGGACGCCGCGGTCGTGGTCGCCGAAAACATCGTGCGCCTGCGTGAGGAAGGCGTGCCCGCGAAGCAGGCCGCGCTGGATGGCACGCGGCAGGTCGGCGGCGCGCTGGTCGCGTCCACGCTGACGACCATCGCGGTGTTCCTGCCGGTGATCTTCATGGAAGACGTCGAAGGTCAGCTGTTCGCGGACCTCGCGCTGACGATTTCCATCGCCGTCGGCATCTCGCTGCTGATCGCCGTCACCGTGCTGCCGGCCGCCGCGAGTTCGTGGCTGCGCACGCGCGAGGACGTGCACGAGCAGAAGCAGCATCGCTTCTGGATCGGCGTCAGCGACTGGGCGATGCGCGCCACGAGCAGCCGCCGCAACCAGCTCGCGTGGGTCGGCGCGCTGGTCGTCGCGCCGATCGTGCTGACCGTGGTGCTGATGCCGAAGATCGACTACCTGCCGCCGGTGAAGCGCGCGGCGGTGGACGCGATCTTCAACTTTCCGCCCGGCATGAGCCCGGAGCGCGTGAACGCCGAGATCGCGCCGACATTGCTGGCGCGCATGAAGCCGTACATGGACGGCGAGAAGGCGCCGCAACTGAGCAACTGGTACCTCAACCTGTGGCCGGGCGGCGGCACGGTGGGCGCACGCGTGGTCGATCCGGACGACATCGGCGAACTCGAACGCATCGTGCGCGACGAAGTGGCCGTCGGTTTCCCCGACACGCGCGCCTTCGCCAGCGAAGGCGAGTTGTTTGGCAGCTTCGGCGGTTCGGCGCGCGCCATCGCGATCCATCTCCAACACGCCGATGGCGATGCGCTGACGCGCGCGGCGGAAACCGGCCGGAAACTGCTGTCGGAGAAGTTCGCCGGCGCGAACGTGCAGGCGTGGCCGAATGCCGACGCCGGCACGCCGGAGCTGCGCATCAACCCCGACGATCGCCGTCTCGCCGAGGTGGGCTGGCGCCGGCCGGATCTTGCGACCGTCGTGCGTGCGCTCGGCGACGGGCAATGGCTCGGTGAATACTTCGACGGCGACCGGCGGCTGGCGATCATCCTGCGCAGCGATCGCGAGGATGACGTCGAGCGCCTGGGCGCCGCGCCGCTCGCTACGCCGAACGGCGGCGCGCTGACGCTGGCGGAACTGGCGCAGGTCGACACCGTGCTCGCGCCCAACCAGATGCGGCGCGTCGATCGCCGCCGCACGGTGACCCTCACCGTCGACCCGCCGCCAGCGATGTCGCTGGAAGAAGCGCTGGGCATCGTCGAAGGCGACATCGTGCCGGTGCTGCGCGATGCGCTGCCGCAGGATGCCGCGATCCGCGTATCGGGCAGCGCGGACCGCCTCGGCGAGGTCGTGCGCAGCATGGGCACGAACTTCGCGATGGCGCTGGTGGTGCTGTTCCTGCTGATGGCGGCGATGTTCAGGTCGCTGCGCGATTCGGCCTACGTGATGGCGACGCTGCCGATGGCGGTGTTCGGCGGCGTGATCGGCCTGCGCGTGCTGGACCTCATCGCCGGACAGACGCTCGACCTGCTGTCGATGATCGGTTTCATCATGCTGCTGGGCATGGTGATCAACAACGCGATCCTGCTCGTTGCGCAGGCACGCGAAGGGCAGGCCGCGGGCGCGACGCTCGACGAGGCGCTCAAGCAGGCGCTGGACCAGCGGCTTCGCCCGATCCTCATCGGCGCGTTGACCGGCGTGCTCGGCGCGCTGCCGATGGCGATCAACCCCGGCCCGGGCGCGGTGATCTACCGCGGGCTCGCAGCGGTGTCCGTCGGCGGCGTCGCGCTGAGCCTGGTGTTCATCGTGGTGCTGGTGCCGGCGCTGCTGCGACTTGCCGAGTCGCGACGCGAACGCATCGAAGCCGGCGCGCCCGCGCTGGCCTGAACCAACCCATCCCTTCCCCCGGAGGCATGCAATGAAGTTCAAGTCCCGTAAGCCGTCGTCCCGCCTGCCCGGCCGGATCATCCTGGTGCTCGCGCTGGTGCCCGTGCTGCTGGTTCCGCTGATCCGCTGGGAGGTCGAAGCGACGCCGCCCGCCAAGCCCGCCACGCCGCCGGCGGTGGTCGGCGTTGCCAACGCGGTGACCACCGAACTCGCACCGATGCACTGGGCGCCGGGCAGCGTGATCAGCCGTCGCGACGCGAAGGTCGCCAGCGAGCAGGACGGCCGCGTCGTGCGCGTGGCCGAAGTCGGGCAGAAGGTGCGCGCAGGCGAACCGCTGGCGGTGCTCGACGACAGCACGCTGGCCTTGCAACAGCAGCAGGGTGAGGCGGACGTGGCGCGCATCCGTGCGCAGCTGGACATGGCGGCGCGGCAGGAACAGCGCTATGCGCAGCTCGCCGCGCAGCAGAACATCGCGCGTGCTCAGTACGAACAGACGCGTGCCGATCGCGACATGCTCGCGCAGGACCTTGCGCGTGCGCAGGCGCTGCTCGCGCAGACGCGGCTTCGCCGCACGCAGATGGTGGTGCGCGCGCCGTTCGACGGCGTGGTCGCCGAGCGTTCCGTGCAGCTGGGCGAATACGTCGGCATCGGCGATCCGGTCGCGCGGCTGGTCGACACCGGCGCGCAGGAAGTACGCGTTCGTGCGCCGGTTGATCTGGCGCAACACCTCGCGGTCGGCATGCCGGTGGAAGTCAGCGTCGGCAAGCGGGGCGCAACGGAGAAGGCAGGCACCCGCACGCATCCGGTGAGTGCGCTGGTGCCGGTCGGCGACGAGGCGTCGCGCCAGCTCGAACTGCGCATCGCGATGGAGGACGGCGAACTTCCCGTCGGCACCGCGGTGGATGTCGGCATGCCCGATTCGGGCAGGCGTTCGGTCGTCGCGGTGCCACGCGACGCGCTGATCCTGCGTCGCGATGGCGACTACGTGCTGCGCGTGGCGTCGAACAACACGGCCGAACGCCTGCCGGTGAAAACCGGCACGGAGGTCGACGGCCTGGTGGAAGTGCAGGGCGCGGTGAAGCCGGGCGACCGGCTGATCGTGCGCGGCGGTGAGCGGATCGAAGCCGGGCAGGCGGTGACGATCCAGCAGGATCTGTCGCGGGCGACGGCGGCGAGATAACGCCGCGGTTTTCGCGGGTGGACTGCACGGCCCCTCTGCTGAAGGGTGGAGGGGTTTTTTGTTGCTGTTGTTCTTGCCGCTATTGTTGTTTTGCGCTTGCAATTTGCTCGTCATCCCAGCGAAAGCCGGGATCCATCTTGATCTTGCTGCTGCGGCTGCAATCGCCGTTGCCGTTGCTCTTGCTCGTCATTCCCGCGAAGGCGGGAATCCAGGGACTTTCCGCACTTTTCCCGTAGCTCGGCAAAGCAAAGAAGAATCACGAGCCCAGCTTCCGATCGCCTGCGGCGCTCGAGTCACTTTTCTTTGCTTGCCCAAAGAAAAGTAACCAAAAGAAAGGGCCTTCCATTTGCCCAAATCAATCCCACGACCGGAAAGCGAGTAGGCGCGTTCGCGATTCGCCATCCATGGCTCAGCGCTCACCGCCGCACATCCTGTGCGGCGCCCTACGGGGCTAGCAATGAATGGGCTGTTCGACAGCAAACAGCAACAGCAAATGGATTCCAGCTTTCGCTGGAATGACGGCGCGCCTAAGCCCCTCTCCCTCCGGGAAAGGGGTTGGGGTGAGGGTCGGGGCATGCGATCACGCTGGCGCTTGCGAAAGCTCGTTGCTTGTAGCTGCCGAAAGGAAGGCTCACCCCTCCGTCGCAAACGCCTGCCACGGCCCGTCCACCCACTCGCGCATTTCGCGCAGCGTTTCGATCGCCTGCGCCAGCGGGGCCGGACGATGGATGCCGAAGCCCTGGACCTGGTTGCAGCCGTGCATGGCCAACCATTCGTACTGCGCGCGCGTTTCCACGCCTTCGCCGACGACCTCCAGCCCGAGGCCATGGCCGAGTGCGAGCAGTGCCTGGCAGATCGACGCACTGCGCTCGTCGCGATGCACGTCGCGCACGAAGGACTGGTCGATCTTGATCGCATCCAGCGGCAGCTGCTTGAGGTACGACATGCTCGAAAAGCCCGTGCCGAAATCGTCCAGCGACAGGCAGACGCCGGCCGACTGCAATCGCCGCAGCGTCTCCAGCGCCTGTTCCGGACGCGTCATCAGCACGCTTTCGGTCAGTTCGATGTGCAGCGCGCCGCGCGGCAGTTCGTATTCGCGCAGCACGCTTTCGATGTCGTGCGCGATGTCGCCGTCGAGGAACTGCATCAGCGACACGTTCACCGCCACCGGCAGTCCGGGGAAGCCGGCGCGTTCGAGCAGGCGGTGCGCGGCGGCCGCCTCGCGCAGTGCCCAGCGGCCGAGCGGGACGATCAGGCCGGTGTCCTCGCACAGGCCGATGAACTCCGACGGCGGCAGGTAGCCGCCACCGCGTTGCGGCCAGCGGATCAGCGTTTCCAGGCCCGCCGGGCGCGAATACGCCACGTCCCACAGGATCTGGAAATGCAGTTCGAATTCGCCCGCGTCGATCGCGCGGTGGATGCGGCCGGCCAGTCGCAGGCGATCGCTCGCGTGGCGCGCCATGCCCGGCTCGAACACGACGATCGGCCGATGCTCGGTGCGTGCGACGTGCGCCGCCAGCCCCGCGTTGCTGATCGCCTGCACCGCCTCGTCATCGCCGGTACGCATGTCGGACACGCCGATCCACGATTCCAGCCGGTGCAGCGTGTCCTCGCCAGGAATCGGTCGCGCGAGTTCCTGCTGAAGGCATTCGAGTGCTTCACCCCAAGCCTCCACCGGATGCACCGCGAGCGCGAACTCCTCGCCGCGCACGTGCCCAGCCACGCCGAAGCGCTCGCCCAGGCGCGCGATGCGCGTGGCGATGACGCGCAGCGTGTCGTGTCCGGCTTCGCGGCCGAGGCTGTCCTCGATCAGTTCCAGCCCGCGCAACTGCACGCACGCGATGCGGCACGGGCCAGACGGCAACGCGTCCACGCGTTGCGCCAGCGCGTCGGCGTTGAGCAGGCCGCTGGTCATGTCGTGGCTCGCGCGATAGGCCAGCTCGCGCTGCTGCGCCATGCGATCGGTGACGTCCTCGGCGAGCACCAGCCGCGCGGGATTGCCGCGGAAATCGATGTCGGTGGCGTGGATGCGAACTTCCAGCAGGCGGCCGTTCTTGCGGCGATGCACCCACAGGCGGATCTCGTCGCGATCGCCGGGACGATGGTTCGCCAGGTCGTTGGCGACCTCTTCGCGATGTTCCTCCGGGCGGATGTCGTAGATGGTCATCGCGAGGAATTCCTCGCGCGAGTAGCCGTACTGGTCGATCGCTGCCTGGTTCACTTCGAGGAAGCGCAGCGTGCGCACGTCGAAGACCCAGAACGGCAGCGGATTGCGCTCGAACAGCAGGCGGAACTGGCGTTCGGCTTCCTCCAGCGCCAGCTGCGCCTCGATGCGATCGGTGACGTCCACCACGGTGCCGGCCATTTCGACCGTGCCGTCGTCGTCGCGCGTGGCGGCACCGCGCGCGGATATCCAGCGTACGCGGGCGTCGTCGCCACGGACGATGCGATAGTCCAGCGAGTACGGCGCGCCGCTCCGCCACGCCTCGTTGAAGTGCTGGGACAACCGTTCGCGGTCGTCCGGATGCACGATCGCGTAGAACTCGCCGATGGTCGCGGCCGATTGTCCTTCCGGCAGGCCGAGCAGGTCGCTGACCGGTTCGGACCAGCAGATCGTGCCGTTGCGGTCGGCGATCCACGTGCCGGTACGGCCAAGCTGCTGTGCGCGGCGCAGGTTGTCGGCCGCTTCGGTCAGGCGTTCGACCATCTGCGCGTTCGCCCGCGCGTTGCGACGGACCACGCGCACCACGTACACCAGGCCGCACAGATAGAGGAGGTAGAGCGCGATGCCGGCCGCGACCAGCCGCCACCACGGCGCGAGGATGTACCCGCGCGCAATGGCCACGTCGACATGCAGCGGGTAGTCGGGCACCAGGCCGCCGACGGTGATGCGCGCGATGCCGTCGCGGCGGTCGTCGTCGTCCTCCTCCATCAGCGTGGGTTCGATCCGGGTCGGCACGACGGTGTCGTCGGGCTGGCCGATGTACTGCTCGCCACGCGTGTCGGCGACCAGCCGGCCATCGGCGCCGGCGAGCTGGATCAGGTGGATGCGGTCGGCATCCAGGTGCATGACCAGTTTCTGCAGTTCCGTCGTGCGCAGGCGCGCGACGATCCATCGTCCATCGTCCATCGGCAGGGCGAGCGGCAACAGCCATTGGCCGCGATGCTGTGCGAGCGGGCCAACGAACATCGACTGCGCATGCGGCTGCGGCGTGCGGAGATCCGGCCAGTTCGGCAGGTCCGGCTCGCCGCGGCCGCTGCTGATCGGGCGGCCCTGCGCATCGGTGAGCTCGAGGCTTTCCAATTCCTGCTGGCGCTGCGAGACGCCGGCGAAGAATTCGGTGATCAGCTGCGGCAGGTGTTCAGGTGCGGCGACCGCCACGCGATCGACGTCGCCCGAGATGCCGCGCATCGCGCGTTCGAGGTTGCGCAGCTGCAGCCAGACCAGGCGCTCGGCGCCCGATGCCAGCGCGAGGTTCTGCCGTTCGGCCGCTTCGAGCCGGTTGCTCCGGTCGGACGCGGCGACGGCGAACAGCGTCGCGGCGAGCACCACCGCCAGCGCCAGTCCGAAGCCGAGCACGGCGGCGGCCGATTGCGTGCGGCGACTGGCGGGACGGGAGCGTTCGTCGGGAGGCATCGCGTCGCGTGTTCTTCCGGCAGCGGTCCGGGACCTTTCGGTGCGTTCTATTCAGTGCGTCCGACGGTGACAACGTTGTGAGCGCATCGCCGCGCGGACAGGGTTACATCGGCATCACCTTTCGATATCGGCCGAAGCGGGCACAACTTCAGTCTTCACGCGGGTAACGGCGCATCGCCCGGCTCGGCGCGCTCGGGAAGCAGCGCCAGCAGTTGCGGGATGCGATAGGGCTTGGGCAGGAAGATCACGTTCCCCGGAAGCGCCGGCAGCTGCGCGCGCGCGAAGCCCGACGCCAGGATCACCCGCGCATGCGGCTGCAATCGCGCGACGTGATCGGACAGCTCGATCCCCGACATCCCGTTGGGCATGCTCACGTCGCTGACCACGACGTCGAACGCCTCGCGCTCCATCGCGGTCACCGCCTGCGGGCCGTCGGCGGCGGTGCTGACGCGGTAGCCGGTCATGCGCAGCGCTTCGCCGATCAGCAGGCGCAGATCGTCCTCGTCCTCGACCAGCAGGACGCGTACCTCAGACATCGGTTCGTTCTCCGTTCGCGGCGTCGCCCCCGGGCGCCAGTTGTGCGGGAAGGTGGATGCGCACCTGCGTGCCCTGGCCGGGCTCGCTCTGCAGCAGCACGAAACCGCCGGACTGCGCGGCGAAACCGAACACCTGGCTCAGGCCCAGGCCGCTGCCCTTGCCGATTTCCTTCGTCGTGAAGAACGGCTCGGCAGCGCGTTCGAGTATTTCGCCGCTCATGCCCGAACCGTCGTCGATCACCTCGACCACGACGTACTCGCGATCGCCATCGTCGGGCGCTTCGGGTCGCGTGCATTTCGTTCGGCGCGTGCGCACCGTGATCGTGCCGCCGCCGGGCATCATCGCGTCGCGGCTGTTGGCGACCAGGTTGAGCACGGCGGCCTCGAACTGCGCGGCGTCCACTTCCAGCGGCGGCGCGTCGTCGGCCAGGTCGAACTCGAACCGGATCGACGCACCGCATGCGCGGCGGTAGAGCTCGGACGAACGCGACAGCAGGTCGTTGATGTCGTGGGGTTCCGGCGCCAGGTTCTGGCCGCGTGCGAACGCGAGCAGCTGCCGGGTGAGCAGGGTGCCGCGATCGGCGGCGCGCTGCGCGGCTTCGATCCACTCCAGCGTGCGCGCGTCCTGCGTGTTCTTCAGGCCGATCAGGTCCAGGCTGTTGACGATGACCGTCAGCAGGTTGTTGAAATCGTGCGCCAGGCCCAGGGTGAGCTTGCCGATGGCCTCGAGCTTCTGCGACTGGGCCAAGGCCTTCTGCGCAGCCTGCAGGCGCAGCATCGCCTCGTAGCGCTCGGTGACATCGCGCGTGACCTTGGCGAAGCCGATCAGTTCGCCGTCCTGCCAGATCGGATCGATCACCACGCTGGCGCGGAAACGCGTGCCGTCCTTGCGCAGGCGCCAGCCTTCGGATTCGAACTTGCCTTGGGTGCGCGCCGCTTCGAGGCCGCGCTGCGGTTCGCCGCGGACGATGTCCTCGGGCGTGTAGAAGCGGGAGAAATGCTGGCCGACGATCTCGCGGTCGGTGTAGCCCTTGATGCGTTCGCCGCCGGGGTTCCAGCTGCGGATGACGCCGTTGGGGTCGAGCATGTAGATGGCGTAGTCCGTCACGCTTCCGATGAGAAGCGCGAACTGGCGGGACTCGTCGTCGAGCCCGCGAACGGATACATCGCCAAAGTCCACGCCCGTATCACGCGGCGTGGGAATCGCGTCGACCAATGTCACTTCCCCCTGTGCGGCGACGAGCCTAGTGCGCCCGCCGTTAAATTTCCGTGCAAAACGCCACGTCCTGCGATCAACGCTCGGCCTGCGAGGGCGTCCCGTTGTCGGGCAGGTCGTACTCGGCGTCCAGCGCCGTGTCTCGCAGCGGTGGGGTGAGGTCCGCGCCCTGTCCGGGCTGATCGTCGCGGTCGTCGGGTTTGCGCAGCTCGCCCTTGCGGGTGTCGGCCTCGGGCAGTCCCTCGTGGTCGCGATGGAATTTGCTCATGGCGTGGGTCCACGGTGTTTCCAGGGTGCAAAGGTGACCACACCGGGCGAGGACGGCAAGTGAAGCCCGGCCCTTGCGCTGCCGCGCCGCGACGCTCCGACCCGATACGGCAAAGCGCCGCACGCGGCCTTCACCTGACGCACGCGCCGCCATCGGCTAGCATCGGCGCGCTTCACGGCGCGTGTTCAGGCACGCATGCAGTGAAGCTGCACGTCTCGAATCAGTTTGCCGGCGGGCCATTCGCCGGTACCCGGGGAAAGATGGAACCAGTCACGACTCGCATCCCGTGGGGACGATGGAGGCTGCCGCTTCTGGCGGCCGGCATCGTCCTGATCATGGTAGCGCCCTTCCTGCTGCTGCAGCGCCTGTCCGAGCAGAACCTCGCGGCGGCGGACGCGGTGTCGCACACGCACGAGGTGGAGGCATCCGTGACCTCGCTCGCGCTGAGCGTGCGCGACGCGGAATCGGCCGCCATGTCCATCGCACTGGGCCACGACCGGCCGCTGACGCGCCAGCGCTATGCCGAAAGCAAGGCCGCCATCAGCCCGAACCTCGACAGGCTGACCGTGCTCACCGCCGACAACCCCGCGCAGCAGGTGCTGATCGGCCGCCTGCGCGAGCTGGTCGAGAACCGCATGGACGTCATGGACGAGCTCCTGCGCGACACGGCGAGCGGCGGTGCGGTCCATAGCGCGCAGATCCTCGCGCCGCTGGCCGATCGTTTCGCGATCCGCCCGGCGCTGGAGGAAATGCGCAGGAACGAACGCGACCTGCTGGCGCGCCGGAACTTCGACGCCGACCAGCAGCGCCGCCACGCCACCTGGCTCGGCTGGGCCGCGATGACCGCGCAGCTGGTCCTGATGGGCATCGTGATGCTGCTGCTGGGGCGGCAGATTTCCAGCCGCATCAACGCGGAGAAGCGCTCCACGCAGGCCAGCGCCCGCGCGATGGCGGTGCTGCAGACGGTGCGCGAGCCGATCGTGCTGTTCGACGACGACCAGCGCATCGTGATGCACAACGCCGCGTTCGCCGAGATGTACGGCATCGAGGGCGACGGCATGTCGCTGTCGCTGTCCGACATCGGCCACGGTGCATGGGACGATCCGGTCCTGCGCCAGCGCCTGCGCGACGTGCTCCAGCGCGGCCGCGAGCTGTGGGACTTCGAACAGGACCAGAAGCAGCCGGACGGTCCGTCGCGCACCGTGCTGCTCAACGCGCGCCGCATGCCGCTGCCCGATGTCGACGACCACGTCGTGCTGATGACGATTTCCGACGTCTCCGCGCAGAAGGCCACCAACCAGAAGATCGCCGAACTCAACCGCCAGCTGGAAGGCAAGGTCGAGCAGGTATCGGAAGTGAACCGCGAGCTGGAGGCCTTCAGTTATTCGGTCTCGCACGACCTGCGCGCGCCGCTGCGCCACGTCGCCGGTTTCTCCGACAAGCTCGCGCGCCATTTGTCCGAAAGCGCCGACGAGAAGACGCACCACTACCTGGACGTCATCGGCAGTTCGGCGCGACGCATGTCGCAGCTGATCGACGACCTGCTGGTGTATTCGCGCCTGGGCCGCAGCGCGCTGCGCCTGCAGGCGGTGGACATGCAGTCTGTCGTGGCCGAAACGCGTGCGATGCTCGATGCCGGCGCCGAAGCGCGGGCGCCGCGCGTGGAATGGCGCATCGCGCCGCTGCCGATCCTCGTCGCCGACGAAAACATGATGCGCCAGCTGTGGACCAACCTGCTGGGCAACGCGGTGAAGTATTCCTCGCGCCGGGACGTCGCGACGATCGAGGTCGCCCATCGCATGCTCGACGACGGCTCGCACGAATTCAGCGTGCGCGACAACGGCGCCGGCTTCGACATGGCGTACGCGAGCAAGCTGTTCGGCGTCTTCCAGCGCATGCACAAGGCCACCGAATTCCCCGGCACCGGCATCGGACTGGCCAGCGTGCGCCGCGTGCTGGCGCGTCACGGCGGCCGCATCTGGGCCGAATCCGCGCCCGATGCCGGCACCACCTTCCATTTCACCCTTCCCGCGGCGCTGGATGCGCCCACTTACGAGCGAACCGCCGCATGACCGACTACCGCACCATCCTCCTCGCCGAAGACAGCCAGGCCGACGCCGAAATGGCGATCGACGCACTGCGTGAGGCCAACCTCATCAATCCCATCGTGCACGTCGAGGACGGCGTCGAGGCGCTGGATTACCTCCTGCGTCGCGGCAAATTCGCGGATCGGGGCGAAGGCATGCCTGCCGTGCTGCTGCTCGACATCAAGATGCCGCGCATGGACGGCCTGGAAGTCCTGCAGGCCATCCGCGAGCACGATCACCTGCGTTGCCTGCCGGTGGTGATCCTGTCGTCCTCGCGCGAGGAGAGCGACCTGGCCCGCAGCTGGGACATGGGCGTGAACGCCTACGTGGTCAAGCCCGTCGATGTCGACCAGTTCTTCCAGGCGGTGAAGACGCTCGGCACGTTCTGGGCCGTCATCAACCAGGCGCCCGAGCGCGCTGGACAACAGCCGGTCTGAGCATGCAGTCCAACGGGACGCCATCGTCGCTGGGCCCGCTGAGCGTCCTCATGGTCGAGGACTGCAGCGAGGACGCCGAACTGCTCAGCGAGCAGTTGCTGGAGTCCGGGCTGCAGGCACGGTTCCATCGCGTCGACAGCGAGCCCGCGCTGCGCGAGGCGCTCGCCCGCGAGCGCTTCGACGTGGTGCTGTCTGACCTGTCGCTGCCGGGCTTCTCCGGCATGGAAGCGCTGCGCATCCTGCGCGAGCGCGATGCCGAGCTGCCCTTCATCTTCGTCTCCGGCACCATCGGCGAGGAAACGGCGGTCGACGCGCTGCATCGCGGCGCGAACGACTACGTGCTCAAGCAGAATCCCGCGCGCCTGCCCAACGCGGTGGCGCGCGCGGTGCGCGAAGCGCGCAACGCACGCGAGCGCGAGCTTGCCGAAAAGGAGCTGATGCGTTCGCAGCGCCTGGATTGCCTCGCCATGCTGGCCGCCGGCCTGAGCCACGACTTGCGGAACGTGCTGCAACCGTTGCTGATCGTGCCGGATCTGCTGAACTCCTACAGCGACGATCCGAACATCCATCGTCTGTCGTCGCTGATCGCCGAAAGCGGGCGGCGCGGCCACGAGATGGCCGAATCCATGCTGGCTTTCGTTCGTGGTTCGCATCGCGCGAGCGAGGACGTCGCCGTCGCACAGCTCTTCCAGGCCGTGCAGCTGCTGCTTCAGGGCACGCTGCCGCGCGACATCCAGCTGGTGTGCGAGCCGCTGGAGGAAGACCTCGTCATCCGCTGCAACCACATCGAATTCCAGCAGTGCCTGGTGAACCTCGCGCTCAACGGCGTGCAGTCGATGAAGGAACGCGGCGGCGAACTGCGGCTGTCCGCGCGCCGCGTCACGCGCGAGGGCGGCGATCAGTTGTGCATCCGAATTTCGGACCGCGGCTGCGGCATGGATGCGAACACACGCGCGCGGCTGTTCACGCCGTTCTTCACCACCAAGCCCGACGGCACGGGGCTCGGGCTGATGTCGTGCAAGCGTTTCGTCGATTCGCTGCAGGGCCGCATCGTGGTGGAAAGCGAAGTCGGGCAGGGCACGACGTTCGAACTACACCTGCCGCTGCGCGCGCCCGGTGCCGATGGCGATGCCGCAGGCGAGCGTTTCGCCGTGGGCAATGGCCAGCGCATCCTGCTGGTCGATGGCGATGGCACGCGCCTGTCGCTGCTGGCGAACGCGCTCGACAGCCAGGGCTACGAGCCACAGATCGCGGTCGATGGCGCTGCGGCGCTGCGTCTGCTCGCTCGCGAAGGCCTGCCATCGGTGGCCATCATCGACAGCGACATCCTGATGCTCTCCGCCGTCAGCCTGCTGCTGGCGCTGCGCGATGCGGGCTTCGATGGCCCGGTGATCACGCTGGGCGACCCGGCCGATCCGTTGCGACACGACGCGCTGCCGTCCGATGCGGTCGCCGCCGTATTGCAGAAGCCGCTGCAGATGAGTGCGGTGTTCCGCGCGGTGGAAGTGGCGCTGCGGGCGCGGGAAGCGGCGTAGGCTGCTGTGGTTCTGGAGGAGTTCGGGAGGTCGGGACGTCGGCCCGAATATTCGCGAGGTCCATGCCGCGAAAGACGGTCGGGCACTCCAACCACGTTGAATCACACCAGCGTCATCCTGGCGAAAGCCGGGATCCAGGCCCGTGGCGTGCAGGCATTCCGACGCTGGTGAACCACACCATCGTCATGCCAGCGAAAGCTGGATCCATCTTGCCGTAGCTGTTGTCGTTGTCGTCGCCGCTGTAGTTGCTCTTGCTCGTCATTCCCGCGAAGGCGGGCCGCTTCTGGGCCGCCGAATGGCGGCACCATCCATGGGCTTTTCATGCTTTACCCGAAGCCCGTGAGAGCAAAGAAGAATCACGAGCCCAGCTTCCGATCGCCTGCGGCGCTCGGGTCACTTTTCTTTGCTTGCCCAAAGAAAAGTAACCAAAAGAAAGGGCAGTTCCCCGACAAATCAATCCCACGACCGGAAAGCGAGTAGGCGCGTTCGCGATTCGCCATCCATGGCTCAGCGCTCACCGCCGCACATCCTGTGCGGCGCCCTACGGGGCTAGGGGCGAATAGGCTGTTCGACAGCAACAGCAACAGCAACAGCAACAGCAACAGCAAAAGCAACAGCAACAGCAGATGGATTCCAGCTTGCGCTGAAATGACGGCGCCTTAGAGCCCCTCTCCCACCGGGAAAGGGGTTGGGGTGAGGGTCGGGGCGGGCGAGTACGTTGGCGCTCGCAATGCTCGTCGCCATAACGCGGCGGCAGAAGCAAATGGATCCCAGCGTTCGCTGGAACGACGTGGATGGGTCAACGTTGAAGGAGTGCCCAAAGCATTCCTGGCCTGGATCCCGGCTTTCGCCGGGATGACGATGTTTTTGACCGGCCGTTGCCCTTCCGCTGCCGCTGCCTTTGCGGTTGCTTACGCTCTTGATCTTCCAGCGACTTAAAGCGAGCCGAGCACCGGAGGCAATCAGGGGCGGAGAGTCGCCCACTGTTTGAGCGGAGCGCAGCGCAGCGAGTTTGGGCGACGTCCCCTGATTGCCGAGGAGCGCAGGGCACCGCCGCATAGCGGCGGCTCGCGTCAGGAGCGGGTGGTTTTGGTTACTTTTGCCGAAACAAAAGTAACCCGCTCGTTTACGAGCGGAAGCTTTTGATCCTGCTCGGCGTAAGCGAGCGGCAACCCACCAGGCACGATACGTGGCAGGGCCGCGTCAGCAACCTACCTCACCCCCGCACCCTCGCCACCACCCCCGCCGCATCCGGCCCCTCCACGAACACCGCCACGCGATCCGCCACGCGCTTGAGCACCAGATGCGCGCGTCGCTCGCCAAGCGTCAGGTTGCGGATCGACAGTTCCTCGACACCTGCGGGCAGCCGCGGATGATCCAGCACGATTTCCGCGGACGGGCCATCGATCTCGATGCCCAGGCACGCCTGCAGCGACATGAATGCCGATCCCGCCGCCCACGCCTGCGGCAGGCAGGCGACCGGGTACGCCACCGGCGCGCCGCCGGGCACGCGCGGGAAGCCGCAGAACAACTCGGGCAGCCGCATGTCGAATCCGACCGCCGCCTCGAACGCCGCACGCAGCAACCGCACCGACGCCTCGCGCTGGCCGTAGCGCGCCAGGCCCGCCGCACACAGCGCGCTGTCGTGCGGCCACACCGAGCCGTTGTGGTACGACATCGGGTTGTAGCGCGCCTCGCCGACGGCGAGCGTGCGGATGCCCCAGCCGCTGAAGAAGTCCTGCGACATCAGCTGCGCCGACACCGCCTGCGCACGCGCGTGCTTCGGCAGGCCCATGTAGAGCAGGTGCCCCGGGTTGCTCGCGCGCACCGCGCACAACGCGTTCTCGCCGTCGACCGCGATGCCGTAGAAGCCCGATTCCATCCAGAAGTGCTGCTCGACCGCTTCGGCGATGCGTTCCGAACGCCACAGCCATTGCTTCGACGAGTCGTCCTCGCCCAGTGCCAGCGCCAGTCGCGACATGCCGCGCATCGCGGCGAAGACGTAACCCTGCACTTCGACGAGTGCGATGGGGCCTTGCGGCGAACGTCCATCGGCATGGAAGACCGAATCAAAACTGTCCTTCCACCCCTGGTTCGCCAACCCCGTCGCTTCACCGCGCGCGTAATCGAGGAAGCCCAGCGGATTCGCGTCGCACACGCGTTCGATCCACGCCGCCGCGGCCTTCAGTTCGTTCCAGATGCTGCGGATGAAGATGACGTCGCCGGTGCGGCGCGCGTACTCCGACGCAAGCACGAGGAACAGCGGCGTCGTGTCAACGCCGCCGTAGTACAGGCCGAAGGGGAGTTCGCGAAGACGCGCCATTTCGCCCTTGCGCGTCTCGTGCATGATCTTGCCCGGCGAGGCATCCATGAACGACGACTCTTCCTTCGCCTGGTTCTTCGCGAGGAAGGCGAGCACGCCGCGCGCGAGCTGCGGATCCAGCCACAGCGTCTGCAACGCGGTGATCACCGCATCGCGACCGAAGGGCGTGGAGAACCACGGGATGCCCGCATACGGATACGGCCCGGTGTCGAGTTCGCTTGTCAGCAGCGCAAGATCCGCGCGCGAACGCTCCATCCACGAATTGAACAGCGGCGCCTCGCTGCGCACGCGCGACAGTCGCCGCTGCCTGCGGCGCATGCGCGTGCGCGCCACGCTCGCGGCGGCGCGATAGCGCGAACGCGTAGCCGGCGGCGGGTCGTCGTCGGCGCTCACTTCCAGGTACAACTCGTCGCGCCCGCGCGGCGGCAGCGTGATGTCGAACGCGAGTCGCCCGTCGTCGAGGCGTTGCGGCGCGCGCGAGAACACGATGGACGCGCGGCAGGGCGCACCGTCGAGTCCGACATAGCCGAAGGTCAGGCCGTCCTCGCGCGGATGCGGCGGCAGCTGCTGGCCGCGCGCCGCTCGATGCGTGCCGCGCACTTCGAACATGTCGCGGAAATCGGCATCGCAATCGAAGGCGAGGTGCAGGCGCACCGCGTCCGTGCCGTAGTTCGTCAGCGCCACGCGCTCGAACAACCGGTCCGCGCAGAGAAAGCGCGTGCGCTTGATGTGCACCAGGCCGTGCGGCGTCGCGTCGCCGCCGAGCGGCGGAAGCGCGCGATTGGTCAGGTGCGCGACGAAGAACACGTTGTCGCGCGAGACCATGGAACTCAGCAGCGCCGGCGCCGTGTCGCCGAGCGTGAGGCGGAAACGCGAGAGCACGCGCGTGTCGTTGTGGAACTGGCCGTCGCCTTCGCCGACGACGTCGCCCGAACCGTTCGCGATGAGGAACGTGTCGCCGTCCTTCAGGACGTAACTTGAGAACAAGGTCGCGGCAGCGGCGGGATCCATGGTCAGCCCGTCGATGAAGTGGGGTGGAGCGGTGCGCCCTCCGTGGCGCGCGGCGTCGCTGGCGTGCGGCTGCCGTCGATCATGCGGTGAGGCGGATGCGCGTGCCGCCCTGTTCGAGCACGCGCCAGTACAGCTCGACGTAGCGGCGCGCCATCGCGGCGGACGAGAAGCGTTGTTCGAATCGCGCGCGGATGCGGCCGCGATCGTAGCGTGCGACGGCCTGCACGGCGTCCACCGCGTGGTCCATGTCGTCGACGATGACGCCGGTCACGCCGTGGTCGAGCACTTCCGGCACCGAGCCGCAGTTCCACGCGATCACCGGCGTGCCGCAGGCCATCGCCTCGATCATCACCAGGCCGAACGGTTCGGGCCAGTCGATCGGGAACAGCAGCGCGACCGCGCCGCCGAGGAAATCGCTCTTCTGCTCGTCGCTGATCTCGCCGATGTATTCCACGCCCGGCGTCGACAGCAGCGGTTCGATCTCGTCGTGGAAGTACGCGCGATCGACCGTGTCGACCTTCGCCGCGATGCGCAGTGGCAGGCCGGCGCGGCGTGCGATCTCGATGGCGCGATCGACGCGTTTTTCCGGCGAGATGCGGCCCAGGAACGCGAGATACCCACCGCGCGGCGTCGGGCTGAACTCGTACTGCTCCGGCGGCATGCCGTGGTACACCGTGCCCGCCCAGTTCGCCGACGGGATCGGCCGGCGCTGGTGGTCGGAGATCGACGCAAGCGGGAACTGCGGCCAGCACGCATACGCTTCCGGAAGATCCTTCAGGTCCAGCCGCCCGTGCAGCGTGGTCAGCGTGCGCCACGGCATGTCCTGGAAGAACGGGAAATGCAGCAGGTCGATGTGGAAATGCAGGATGTCGAATTCGTCGGCGCGCTGTCGCACTTCGTCGAGCATCGCCAGGTGCGCGGCGAGGTCGCTCTTCAGTGGCGCGGGATCGAGCCGGATGGCCTGGTCGCGCATCGGCGCGAGCGTCGCCCGCGTGTTCGCGTCACCGGCGGCGAACAACGTGACGTCGTGTCCGGCCTGGACCAGTGCGTCGGAAAGGTGTGCCACGACCCGTTCGGTTCCCCCGTACAGCTTCGGCGGGACCGCTTCGTACAAGGGTGAAATCTGCGCGATCTTCATGGGTTCGGTTTCTGAGGGACGCCGTCGCCGCTCGGGGAGCGCGCATGAATGGGCGCGTCCCCGGCCTGCTCGTGCTGGCTAGGCATCGACCTTATGACGGCGTTCTTCAAGGCCGCGTGATGCAAAGCCTTGGTGTGGGCGCGCTTCGGCGCCGGCACGCCGACGAGGGGATCACGAGCCCGGCGCCACGATCGGGCCATGAACGAGGCGAACATCGATAGCGAGGGGACGTGCGCCGAAGCGGTCTCGGCACAGGCCGCTTCGCCGGTGGAAGTACGCGTCGAATCGCGGCGCATCCGCGTCGACGACGACCACTTCTGCGCGACGCTGGCAGTGCCGCAGCCCGCGCTGCCGGCGGTGATCTTCGTGCACGGCTGGAACGGGACGCAGGAGTTCGATTTGGGGCACGTGCGCGACGCGGTCGCGGTCGGTTGCGTCGTGCTGGCCGTCGACCTGCGCGGACACGATCGCGACGACCCGCGCCACGAACGCGTGACGCGCGAGGACAACCTGCGCGACCTGCTCGTCGCCTACGACTGCATCGTCGCGCGTGACGATGTCGATGAGCGCGCGATCGCGGTCGTCGGTTTCAGTTACGGCGCTTATCTGGCCACGCTGTTGACGGAACAACGTCGCGTGCAATGGCTCGCGCTGCGCGCGCCCGCGCTGTATCCCGACGAGGGGTGGAACGTGCCCAAGCACGAACTGGAAGCGCGCGTCGCGCTGGACGAGTACCGCCGGCAGATACAGCCGCCCGACGGCAACCGCGCGTTGACAGCGCTGACGCGATTCCGCGGCGACGTGCTGCTGGTGTCCTCGCAGCACGATCAGGTGCTGCCGCAGCCGGTCGCCGAAAGCTTCCGTGGCGCGCTGGTGCGCGCGTCTTCGATCACGACGCGAACGATAGCCGGTGCCGATCACGAGTTGTCGCAACCCGATGCGAAGCGTGCGTGGGCCGACCTGCTGCAGGACTGGCTCACGGCGATGATCGGCGGCGCGCGGCGGCAGGCCGTAGTCGCGGCATTGGAAGTGCGGCACGAGACCGTGGAAGGAGCTGGGGATCCGCACGACAAGGCTTAGGTGTGGACGCCTGCCCACTCCGGCGCCAGTTCCGGAGTCGGGTCGCGAGTAGTGCAGGCTCACGGGCCCGTCCTGGTGCCTCACCCACGACTCTTTTTGCCTGGCGCGGGAGTCTCGAAGCCTGGCGCGCGAGGTGGCGAACCTCGCACCCCAGGCAACAAACATGGTGCGCCAGTCTTCGCGCCTCGCGCGCGAATCTCAGAGCTTGGCCCGTGAGGCTCAAAGGCTGGCAAGCGAGGCTCGAAGACTGGCGAGCGAGGCTCAAGGACTGACGAGCGAGGCTCGAAGACTGACGAGCGATCGGTGCGGGCGCGACGGCAGACAACAACGCGCAGCCAGATTCGGCGTCCGTCGCCTTGGGCGCGCGCTCCAATGCCGTGTCCAATGCCTCCGGATGGGATACCACCGGAACGGGAGTCCGGGACTCGATCGCCATTGGTTCGGACAGTTCCGCCGGGGGCGCTGGTGCTGTCGCAATTGGGCCGCACGCCAAAGCCAACTTCACGAACATCGCGATCGGCGCCTACGCCGACACTTCGGGCAGCAACCGAAATGCGATCGCCATCGGCCAAGCTGCGAAGGCCTCCGGCCGCATCAGCTCGCAGGGTGCGATGTCGATGGCTGAAGCGCAGATGGCCTCCGGTGCGGCGGCTGCGGCCGTCGGCAACCCGAACGGTGCGTGGTCGGTGGGCCTGGGTTCGGAGCAGGGCCATGGCGCGATCTCCGCCGGCTACGCCAAGCCGGTCGGCCGCAAGAGCCAGATCAGCTTCGGCGCGGCGTTCGGCGGCGACGACCACTCGATCGGCGTGGGCTTCGCGCACAAGCTGTAAGCGGCACGGAAGCATGGGCGCCTCAGGGACGAGGCCATCGGAGGGACGGAGCGGGCGACCGCTTCGTCCTTTCGTGCGTCGGTGGCGCGAATCGGCGCGTCCGGCAAACGGAGCCGGTTGTATCCTGTGCGCCCGTGCGCAGGATGCCGCCGATGCCGTCACCGCCGTTCCAGTTGCAGCAGATCGACCACGTCGTGCTGCGGGTTCGCGATGTCGCCGGGATGGTGGCGTTCTACTGCGACGTGCTGGGTTGCACCGTCGAACGCCGGCAGGAGGCCATCGGCCTGATCCAGCTTCGCGCCGGCGCCAGCCTGATCGACCTGGTCGACGTGGACGGCACGCTGGGCCGCAAGGGCGGCGCGGCGCCGGGCCAGGAAGGCCACAACATGGACCACCTCTGCCTGCGCGCCGAACCCTTCGACGTGGACGCGATCGTCGCCCACCTCTCCGCGCACGGCGTACGCGTCGCGGAGTTCGGTTCGCGTTACGGCGCGGAGGGCGAGGGCCCATCGCAGTACCTGTACGACCCGGAAGGCAACCTCGTCGAGCTGAAAGGCCCGCCGGACGCCTGACCGTCACACACGCGGGCGCGATCGCGTCCGTGTTCGCAAGAATCGAATTCCACCGAGCCGATGCCCACGCAACCCGCCACGCTGTCCATTCCCGTCCGTCGCCTCGCCCTGCTGCTGGGCGGACTGGCGATGTTCGGACCGTTCTCGATCGACACGATCTTCCCTGCGTTCCCGGCCATCGGCGCGCAGTTCGGTGCCGACAAGCTCGCGATGCAGCAGACGATCAGCGTGTACCTGGTCGCCTACGCGCTCATGAGCATCGTGCACGGGCCGCTGTCGGACGCGATCGGGCGTCGGCGCGTGATCCTCGGCGGATTGATCGTGTTCGCCATCGCCTCGGTCGGCTGCGCGCTGTCGAAGGACCTGACGACGCTGCTCGCCTTCCGTGCGTTGCAGGGCTTGTCGTCGGGCGTGGGCCTGATCGTCGGCCGCGCGGTGATCCGCGATGTGCTTCACGGCGACGACGCGCAGCGGCTGATGAGCCAGGTGTCGATGATCTTCGGCGTCGCGCCCGCGCTGGCACCGGTGATCGGCGGCTGGATCCTCGGCGTCGCGCACTGGCCGGCGATCTTCTGGTTCCTCGTCGCGTTCTCGATCGTGCTGATCGTCGCGACGTGGCGTGCGCTGCCGGAAACGCATCCGCCGCAGGCGCGCCTGCCACTGGCGCCGAAACGTTTGTTGCGCGATTACGTGGCCATCATCGTCAATCCGCGTTTTCAGCGATTGTCCGCCGCGGCGGCGTTCAACTTCGCCGCGCTGTGGGTGTACATCGCGTCGGCGCCGGCGTTCGTGCTCGATATCCTCAAGCTCAGCGAGCGCGAGTTCGGCTGGTTCTTCGTGCCGATGATCAGCGGCATGATCCTGGGCGCGTTCGTGTCCGGCCGCAGCGCGGGCAAGGTGAGTGGCGCGAAGCTGGTGTCGATCGGGTTCGCGTGCTCGGCCGTCGCGATGGCGATCAACCTCGGCTACAACCTGCTCACCGACGTGCCGAAGGTGCCGTGGGCGGTGCTGCCGATGATGCTCAACGCGTTCGGCATCGCGCTGGTGTTCCCCATCGTGACGCTTGCCATCCTCGACATGTACCCGCGCCAGCGCGGCTCGGCCTCGTCGCTGCAGGCCTTCACCGGACTGGTGCTCAACGCGGTGATCGCCGGCGTGCTGTCGCCGCTGATCAGCGACCACGCGCTGTGGCTGATCGCCACCGCCATCGCGTTCCTGACGATCGCGTTCGGCTTCTGGCGCTGGGAAGCGCGCGTGTCGCGGATGCGTTCGGGCAACGGGGCGACGCAGACCGTCCCCGGCGAAACGCTGTAATCAGCCGCTGGCCGCGACGCGGCGCCGGCGCATCCACGCATAGAGCGGGAAACCGGCGAGGATCAGCACGGCGCCCCACGCGAGCGCTTCGGTGCCGATGCCGAACATCGCGTACAGGCTGTAGCCCAGCGCGAGCGCGGCAAGCGTACGGCTCACCGCGCCGGTGCCGCGCACCAGCCACGCGGCGCTGCTCACGACGTACGGCAGCAGCGTGGCGGCGGTCGAGAGCAGGATCGAGAACGTGAACACCTGCACCAGGGAGCGGCTGTAGTTCGCCGCGACGAGCGCGCTGGCGAGCACGCTGCTCACGATCACGCCGACCACCGGCGTTCCGCCCTTGTCGAGCTTGGTGAACGAGGCCGGGAAGAGGCCGTCGCGCGCGGCGGCGAGCGGCAGCTGCGCCGATAGCAGGATCCAGCCGTTGAGCGCGCCGAAGCAGGAAATCGCCATGACGACGGCGAGCGTCACGCCCGCGGCCGGGCCCCAGAGCGAACGTGCGGCATCGGCCATCGGCGCCTGCGACTGCGCGAGCACTTCGCGCGGCAACAGGCCGAGCACCGCCGTGCAGGCCAGGATCGTCGCCACGCCCGCGAGGAGCGCGCCCAGCACGGTCGCGCGCGGCACGGTGGCCTGCGCGTTCTCGGTCGAGCCGGCGGGCACCGTCGCCGCTTCCAGTCCGAGCATCGCCCACAGCGTCAACGCGACGGTGGCGTTGGCGACGTGCGGCAGGCTGTCGGTGGTCGGGTTGAACGGCGTGTAGTGCTTCGCATCGACGAACCACATCGCAACCAGGCCGAACAGCAGCAGTGGCAGCAGCTTCAGCACCGTAGTGATCAGCTGCAGGCCGCCGGCTTCGCGCAGGCCGATGAGGTTCACGCCGCTGCACAACCACAGCGCGCCGAGCGCGCAGATCGCCGCGCGGAGCGGCGTGGCGGTGAGCGCGGGGAAGATCGCGCCAATGCTCCCGGCGAACGCCACGGCGATGGCGGCCGTGGCGCACCAGATCGAGATCCAGTAGCTCCACGCGATGACGAAGCCCGGCAGTTCGCCGAACGCGTTGCGCGCGAACACGTACGGCCCGCCGGTCTGTGGCCAGCGCATCGCCAGTCGCGCGAAGGTGATCGCCAGCAGCATCGCGCCGGCGAGCGTGATGCCCCAGCCGAGCAGGCTCGCCGCGCCGAACGGCGCCAGCGCCGCCGGGAGCAGGAACGCACCGGAGCCGATCATGCTGCCGACCACGAGCGCGGTGGCGGACCAGAAGCCGAGAGGGCGGGTTTGGGTCATGGGTGGTGTGCTGATCGAGGTCGGGGACGCCGAAGGGCAGGGCGGCGCGTCGCTTTTGAGTCGTCATCCCCGCGAAGGCGGGGATCCATCTGTCCGATGTGGCTCTGCTTTCAGGAAACTTGACGCGCTGAAGTGTGGATTCCCGCCTTCGCGGGAATGACGGCATTACCCCCCATCCGCCCTATACACCGCCCGCAACAGCTCATGGAAGTGATGCACCGCGTTCTCGCGCAGCGGATTCAACCGACCGGGTTCGTACGACCCCGACGACAGCCCGCGCTGCACGTCCTCGCAGATGGTCAGGTCTTCCAGCTGCACTTCGTCGCTGAAATCGCGGTCCGCCTCGCGGCGCTGGTGCGCTTCGTCGCTGTCGTCCATCGCGTAGTAGAAGTCGAACTCGACGCGGCACCGGTCCGCGCCCTTCGGCACCACGCGGTTGGTCTGCAGGCGGCCGGGCAGGATGTTGAGCATCGTGTTCGGCCACAGCCAGTAATACAGCGCGTCCCCGTCGCCGTAGAGGCCGTCGCCGCTCTCCAGCGGACTGAACTGGTACGAGTACCACTGCGCGGTTTCGGTGATGTAGCTGCGGTAATCGAGCAGCTTGTTCAATCCCGGATGGATGTGCGGGACGTGGTAGCCCTCGAGGTAGTTGTCGACGTAAACCTTCCAGTTGCACGCGACGTCGTAGCCGACGCGGCGATGGTGGCCGTAGCGTTCGAGATGGCGGTTCGCGCCGAGGCGCGCGTCGATGCCTTCGACGAACGCGTGGAAGTCCGGCGCGCGTGCTTCATCGACCGCCGCGAATACCATCCCCTGCCACACGCGCACCGCGAGGTGCGGCAGGTGGATGTCGCCGGGCTCGAAGTCCGGCGCGGAGCCCATTTCCGGCGCGGAACGCAGGACGCCGTCCAGCGTGTACGTCCAGCCGTGGTAGCGGCAGCGGAGCGACTTCGCGGCCAGGCCATCGCAACTGGCGATCGGCCCGGCGCGATGGCGGCAGACGTTGTGGAAGACGCGGATCTCGCCGTCTGCGCCGCGCACCGCGATCACCGGCAGCCCGGCGAAATCGCCGACGACGTGGTCGCCTGCGTCCTTCAGCTGGCACACGTGGGCGAGCAACTGCCAGCCAGCGTCGAAGATGGCCCGGCGATCCAGCGCCGGCATCGCCGCGTCCACGTAGTAGCGCGGGGGCAGGGCGGTGGCGTGGTCGAGCGGCTGCGGTGCGAGGTCGGAGAGGCGGTCGGCGCGGTTCATGCGCGCAGGGTACGACCGCCCCTGCCATTGGGGAAGCGCCGGCGTGCGGCGGCGATCAGGGCTTCGTCGACGCCGCCGCGGCCTGCTGCGCCGCAACGCGGCGTTCGACGTCGGCCAGCATCGCGTCGAGGTCGGCCCGATCGTGCACCTGGCCGCGCTGCACCACGGTGTGGATCCGGCGCGTGGCGTCGATATCGCGCAGCGGGTCGGCGTCGAGCAGCACGATGTCGGCGATCTTGCCCGCCTGCAGCGTGCCGTATTCATCGGCGTGGCCGAGGAAGCGCGCGCCGTTGATCGTCGCCGCCTGCAGCGCCTGCGTGGGCGTCAGGCCGTAATGAACGAGCCAGCCCAGTTCCTGGTGCAGGCCGATGCCGGGGTAGTTGTAGGAGTTGAGGAAGCCCGCATCGGTGCCGGCGAGGATCGTCATGCCGGCCTTCTGCGTCATCGGCAGCACGCTTGCGCTGCTCTCGAAGCGCTCGTGGCGACGTGCGACGGCCTGCGCGTCGTCCTTCGCCGCGCGTTCGACGCGCCAGGTGTAGGTGGCCTGCAAACCCGGACCGATGTACTTCAGGTACGGATCGCGCTTGTGGTCGTCCTGGTCGAGGTAGGTCACCACGCGGCTGCCGTTGATCGTCGGCGTGATCGCGGTGCCGTGCGCGGCGAGGTTGCGGTAGGCGGCCATCGCGCGCGCGGGATCGAAGGTGGCGTTCCATTGCGTCCACGCATCACGGCTGTTGATCTCGCCCCTGGCGATCTTCTCGCCGAGCGATTTCTCCAGCGGGGAGCCGGCCTTGTACGCGTAGTCGAAGTGTTCGATCGAATCCAGGCCTGCCGCGCTCACTTCTTCCAGCGTGAGCGAATACGGCACGTGCGCGGAGGTCTTCATGCCGCGACGGTCGGCTTCCTTCACCGCAGCGAGAAACAGCTCCGGCGACAGCGTGTTGTCGGTGATCTTGACGAAGTCGACCTTCCAGCCCTGCAACTGATCGAGCGCTGCATTGAGTTCAGCCGTACTGCCAATCTCGATGTCGCCCGGCCAGATCGACTTGTAGCCCTCGATCTTCGGGCCGGAGGTGAAGATGCGCGGGCCGGCGAGCTCGCCCTTGCTCACCTGGTCGCGCCACTGCAGCACGCTCGGGCTCAGATCGCCCGCGCAGTCGCGCACCGCGGTGATGCCGTGCGCGAGGTAGAGCGGAAGCAGGTTGCGGTTTTCCTCGATCAACTTGTCGCCGCCGCCGAAATGCACGTGCATGTCCCACAGGCCGGGGATGGCGAACTTGCCCTGCGCATCGACGACTTGCGACGCCTCGTATCGCTTCGCCTGCTTCGCATCGGCGATGGCGAGGATATGTCCGTCGCGAACGGCGATCGTGCGATGCGGCTGGAGTTTTCCCGAGACGACGTCGACGACGGTGGCGTCGCGGATGAGCAGGTCGACGCGTTCGGCGGCGTTCGCGGTGAACGGCAGCGTGGCGGCGATGGCGAGGAAAACCAGGTGCTTGTTCATCCCGTCACCATACGCGCGCCGCGGTGGCGTCCGCGCTACGCAGGTTGGCGGGAATGCCGCGCGATGTCGCAAAAAAGAAAACGGCCGGCAGGGCCGGCCGTTTCTTTTACGCGTTCAGGACGAATCTCAGCCCTGCTTCGGCGCTTCCTGCTTCGCCGGAGCAGCCGGCGTAGTCGCAGGCGCCGGTGCTGCTGCGGCGGTCGCATCCGCCTGCCAGCCGCAGGTCTTGCCTTCGTTCTGCTGCTTCAGCCAGGTCTGCAGCGGGCCGAAGTATTCCAGCACCGCCGAGGCATCCATCTGCTCGCCGCCGGTGAGTTCCTTCAGCGTCTTCTGCCACGGCTGGCTCGCGCCCTTGCTGAGCATCGCCTGGAAGCGCGCGCCGGCTTCCTTGTTGCCGTAGAAGCTGCACTCGTGCAGCGGGCCCTTGTAGCCCGACGCATCGCACAGCGCCTTGTAGAACTGGAACTGCAGCACGTGCGCGAAGAAGTAACGCGTGTACGGCGTGTTGCCCGGTACGTGGTACTTCGCGCCGGCGTCGAAGAACTCCTCGCCGCGCGCCGTCGACGGCGCCACGCCCTGATACTTCGCCTTCAGTTCCCACCAGGCCTTGTTGTAGTCGGCCGGCTTGATCGAGCCGTCGAACACGCCCCAGCGCCAGCGGTCGATCATCAGGCCGAACGGCAGGAACGCGACCTTCGCCAGCGCCATGCGCATCTGCGCGTTGACCACCGCTTCGTCGCTGACCTGCTGCTCGCCGGCCAGGCCGATCGACTGCAGGTACTTCGGCGTCATCGACAGCA
>Ga0209676_1001103_pt1 | contig 29957 bp, 25 predicted proteins | sample AraplaCvi_mLB_r2_FD_184282 | JGI IMG/M metagenome (GOLD analysis project Ga0209676, IMG submission 184282) | Arabidopsis root microbial communities from North Carolina, USA - plate scrape MF_Cvi_mLB_r2 (SPAdes) (version 2) | ecosystem: Host-associated > Plants > Roots > Endosphere | place: USA... | reverse complement strand
ACGCCGGGTTGAAGTTGCGCGCGGTCTTGCGGAAGACGAGGTTGCCGGCCTTGTCGGCCTTCCACGCCTTCACGAGCGAGACATCGGCCTTCAGCGCGGTTTCCATCACGTAGTGGTGGCCGTCGAACTCGCGCGTTTCCTTGCCTTCGGCCACGACCGTGCCGTAGCCGGTGCGCGTGAAGAACGCCGGGATGCCCGCACCGCCCGCGCGCAGGCGCTCGGCGAGCGTGCCCTGCGGATTGAATTCCAGTTCGAGTTCGCCCGAGAGGAACTGGCGCTCGAATTCCTTGTTCTCGCCGACGTACGACGAAATCATCTTCCGGATCTGTCGCGTTTCCAGCAGCAGACCCAGGCCGAAACCGTCGACGCCGGCGTTGTTGGAAATCGCCGTGAGGCCCTTCACGCCGCTGTCGCGCAATGCGCCGATGAGCGCTTCGGGAATGCCGCACAGGCCGAAGCCGCCAACGGCGAGCGTCTGCCCATCGGCGACGATGCCGTCGAGCGCCGCCTTCGCGCTCGGGAAAAGCTTGTTCTTGCCGTTTTGCGTCGCGGCCACGTCGGACTCCGTTCGGTTCTGCGCAATGCCCCGGAGTTTACCGTGGCCGCGGGCACGTCCCCCACCGTACGTTCGGACAAGCCGGGTGCGCGAATCGCCGACGTTCGCCCGGCTGGGACATCGCGGCGCCAGGCCGGGAACGTCTAGACTCCGGCCATGACCCGGATCGCCCTCGTGACCGCTATCGCCGCCGCTGGTGTCGACGACGACCTGACGCCCCTGCTCGACGCCTGCGCACGCGCAGGAATGGCCGTGCAGGTACGTGCATGGGACGACCCGACGGTGGGCTGGAGCCGCTTCGACGCGGCGATCCTGCGTTCGCCATGGGACTACGTGCCGCGCCTGCGCGAGTTCCTGGACTGGAGCGAGCGCGTCTCGGAGCAGACGCGCCTGATCAACCCGTTGCCCGTCGTGCGATGGAACACCGACAAGCAGTACCTCGCCGAGCTCGCAGCGCGCGGCGTGCCGATCGTGCCGACGGCGTTCGTCGAACCCGACATGGAGCCGCTGCCGACGCTACAGGCGTTCTTGGCCTTGCATCCGCAGGCGGCGGAATTCGTGGTGAAGCCGACCGTGGGCGCGGGATCGAAGGACGCGCAGCGTTACGCGCGTTCACAGGAATTCGCGGCCGCGAACCACCTCGCGCGCCTGCTCGATGCCGAGCGCAGTGCGATGCTGCAGCCTTATCTTTCGTCGGTGGACGAACACGGCGAAACCGCGTTGATGTTCTTCGCCGGGGAGTTCAGCCACGCGATCCGCAAGGGCCCGCTGCTGCGACCCGACGAAGGCCCGACGAACCATCTCTTCGCCACCGAATCCATCGCGCCGCGCTTGCCGTCGCAGGACGAACTCGCGCTGGCCGATCGCGTGATGGCGGCCGCGCGCGAGGCGTTGCAGCTCGACGAGCCGCCGCTGTACGCACGCGTGGACCTCATCCGCGACGACGCCGGCGGGCCGTGCCTGCTCGAACTGGAGTTGTGCGAGCCGTCGCTGTTCTTCGCGCATGCGCCGGGCAGCGCGGACCGGTTCGCGGTATTGCTGGCGAAGACGGTCGAACGCGTGCCTCTCTGACCGCTGCAAATGAAAACGCCCCCGGTGAGCGGGGGCGTTTCAATCCAGCGACGCCTGATCAGGAACGCCCGTACACGTCCTCGAGCCGGACGATGTCGTCTTCGCCCAGGTAATTGCCAGACTGCACTTCGATCAGCTCCACCGGCTCGGTACCGCGGTTGCGCAGCCGATGCACGCTGCCCAGCGGGATGTAGGTGCTTTCGTTCTCGTGCAGGTCGAACACGCGGTCGTCGCAAGTGACCTCCGCGACGCCCGAGACGACGATCCAATGCTCCGCACGCTTGTGGTGCTTCTGCAGGCTCAACGCCGCGCCGGGCTTCACGACGATGCGTTTGACCTGGAAACGGTCGCCCATGTCGATGGAGTCGTAACTGCCCCACGGACGATAGACCTTGCGGTGGAACAGGTGTTCCTGACGACCCGCGGCCTTCAGATGGTCGACGACCGTCTTGACGTCCTGCACGCGATCCTTGCGCGCGACCAGCGTCGCATCGGGCGTGTCGATGATCACCAGGTCCTCGACGCCGATGGTCGCGATCATGCGGCGCTCCGAAGCGCGCACGAGGCTCCCCTTGGTGTCGATGGAGATGACATCGCCGTCGTGGCGGTTGTCGTCGCCGTCGCGCTTGGCCACCGACCACAGCGACGACCAGGAACCGATGTCACTCCAGCCGCAGCTCACCGGCACCACCGCGGCGCGGTCGGTCTTTTCCATCACGGCGTAGTCGATGGAATCGTTGGGGCTGGAGGCGAACGCGTCCTTGCCGACGCGGATGAAATCCAGGTCCTGGTTCGAAGCGGCGTATGCATCGGTCGCGGCCTGCAGGATCGCCGGCGCGTGTTGGGCCAGCGCATCCAGGTACGCGCGCGCCTTGAACAGGAACATGCCGGAATTCCACGCATACGTGCGTTCGGCGACGTAGCGCTCGGCGGTGGCGAGGTCGGGCTTCTCGACGAAGCGCTGCACGCGGAAGCCGCTTTCGCTCAACGCGTCGCCGCGCAGGATGTAGCCGTAGCCGGTTTCGGCGTAGTCCGGCGTGATACCGAAGGTGACCAGCCAGCCTTGCTCGGCAAGCCCCGTCGCCGCGGTAACGGCGGTGCGGAACGCCGATTCGTCCTCGATCAGGTGATCGGCCGGCATCACCAGCAAGGTGCCTTCCGCATCGCTCGCCGCCACGTGCAAGGCAGCCAGCGCGATCGCGGGCGCGGTGTTTCGCGCCATCGGCTCGAGGAGGATGCCGCCGTTGGGAATGGCCACTTCCTGCAACTGCTCGCCGACCATGAAGCGGTGGTCCTCGCTGCACACCGTTACCGGCGGCTGGGCGTCGGGCAGCCTGCTGGCCCGGATCACCGTCTCCTGGTACAGCGAATGGTCGCCAATCAGCCTGAGGAACTGCTTGGGCTGGTTCTGGCGGGAAAGCGGCCACAGGCGGGAACCACTGCCGCCGCTAAGGACTACTGGGTGAAGCATCCTGGCTCCGGAACTTCTTTAACGGGAGGCAAAGAATACCGGAGGGCTTGGTCGCTCGCTGAATCAGGACCGCTTCAAACGGGCGCCCGAAGCCTGCGGATCCGAGCGGCCATCCGCCTGCGTAGGGAACCCGCTCTCGGCTAGAATCGGCGGTTCTCGGCCCGCTTCCGGCCGCGCAACCATAGGAACCCCCGCACGATGAAGATCCTCGTCGGCTACAAGCGCGTGGTGGACTACAACGTCCGCATTCAGGTCAAGCCGGATGGCTCCGGCGTGGTCACCGACGGCGTCAAGCTGTCGGCCAATCCCTTCGACGAAATCGCCCTGGAAGAGGCCCTGCGCCTGCGCGACAAGGGCATCGCGACCGAGGTCGTGGTCGCCACGATCGCTCCGGCCGACGCCCAGGCCCATCTGCGCAACGGTCTCGCCATGGGCGCCAACCGTGCGATCCACGTCGTGTCCGACCAGCCGATCCAGCCGCTGACCGCCGCCCGTACGCTGCTCAAGCTGATCGAGAAGGAGCAGCCGGACCTGGTGATCCTGGGCAAGCAGGCCATCGACGACGACGCCAACCAGACCGGCCAGATGCTCGCGACGCTGTGGGGCCGCCCGCAGGCGACGTTCGCCTCCAAGCTCGAGGTCGCCGATGGCAAGGCCACCGTGACGCGCGAAGTGGACGCGGGCCTGGAGACGCTGGAAGTCGACCTGCCGGCGGTGGTCACCACCGACCTGCGCCTGAACGAGCCCCGCTTCATCAAGCTGCCGGACATCATGAAGGCCAAGAGCAAGCCGCTGGAAACCGTGCAGTTCGCCGACCTCGGCGTGGACGCCGGCGAAGGCCTGAAGACCACGCACTACGCCGCGCCGGGCAAGCGCAGCAAGGGCGTGATGGTGAAGGACGCGGCCGAACTGGTCGCCGCACTCAAGCAGAAGGGGCTGCTGTAATGACCAAGGTACTCATCATCGCCGAACACCTGGACCGCAAGCTCAACGCCTCCACCGCCAAGTGCGTTTCCGCCGCCCAGGCGCTGAAGCCCGACTCCATCGACATCGTCGTGCTGGCTGCCGATCCGGCCGCCATCGCAGCCGAGGCGGCGCAGATCGCTGGCGTCGCGAAGGTCCTGACGGTCGCCAACGACGCGAACGCCAACGCGATCGCACAGGTGCTGGCGCCGCAGGTGGCGAAGCTCGCCGCCGGTTACAGCCACGTCTTCGGCCCGAGCACGACCTTTGGCAAGGACCTGATGCCGTGCGTCGCCGCGCTGCTGGGCGTGTCGCAGGTGTCCGACGTGATGGCGGTGGAAGGCAGCCACACCTTCAAGCGCCCGATCTACGCCGGCAACGCAATCATCACCGTCGAGGCGCCGGCCGGTCAGACCGTCGTCGCCACCGTGCGCACGGCGTCGTGGCCCGAGGCCGCCAAGGGTGGCAGCGCGGCGGTCGAAGCCGTCTCCGTCGACGCCCCCCTTCCATCGCACACGCGCTTCGTCGGCCTCGCGGCCGGCAATTCGGATCGCCCGGACCTGCAGAGCGCCAAGCGCGTCGTCTCCGGCGGCCGCGGCGTCGGTTCGGCTGAGAACTTCAAGGTGATCTACGCGCTGGCCGACAAGCTCGGCGCTGCCGTGGGCGCCTCGCGCGCCGCGGTCGACGCGGGTTACGTGCCCAACGAACTGCAGGTCGGCCAGACCGGCAAGATCATCGCCCCCGAGCTCTACGTCGCCGTCGGCATCTCCGGCGCGATCCAGCACCTGACCGGCATCAAGGACGCCGGCACCATCGTGGCGATCAACAAGGACGGCGACGCGCCGATCTTCGAGATCGCGGACATCGGTCTGGTGGGGGATTTGTTCGCCCTCTTGCCGGAACTGGAAAAGGCGCTGGGCTGAACACCCGCGCCCCCACTCAACGTTCGACTGTTGCAGGACGCATGCAATCGCCTCCCCTCGCTGATAATCAAACGCCCGGCGTCTCGGTGGTCTCGCCCGTATACGGCTGCCGAGGATGCCTCGAAGAACTGGTCGATTCGGTGGCCGCGTACCTGCGCGAGGTCGTCGACGACTTCGAGGTGATCCTTGTCGACGACGCCAGTCCGGATCAGGCGTGGTCGCGCATCCAGGAACTTGCGGCGACGCGTCCGTGGTTGCGCGGCCTTCGTCTGGCCCGCAATTTTGGGCAGCACTCCGCGATTTCGGCCGGCATCGAGCACGCGACTGGCCGGTGGGTCGTGGTGATGGACTGCGACCTGCAGGATCCGCCTTCTGCCATTCCCGATCTTTACCGAAAGGCAACTGCGGAGAATTTCGACGTCGTCTTCGTACAGCGCCGCAACCGCAAGGACAGCTGGAGCAAGCGCCTGTCGTCATGGGGGTTCTTCCGGCTGCTGACGTGGCTGACCGGTTCGCAGCAGGACGCGAGCACCGCGAACTTCGGCATCTTTCGCCGCCCTGTAATCGACGCGGTGTGCAGCATGCCGGAGCGAGACCGCTCCTTCCCGCTGATGGTGAAGTGGGCCGGTTTCCGGCACGGCGTACTGCCTGTCGAGCACTCTTCGCGAGCCGAAGGGCGAAGCTCATACACGCTGCGCAAGCTGCTGCGTCTGGCGACCAACATCACGTTGGGCTATTCGGAGAAGCCACTAAAGCTGGTGGCCTTTTCCGGCATCCTGTGTTCGCTGGTGTCGTTCTTCATGGTTGCAATGGCAGTGGCGCGCTGGGTGGACGGCGACATGGCCGTCGCCGGCTACACCTCGGTGATCGCCTCGATCTGGCTCGTCGGCGGCATGCTGCTTTTCAGCCTGGGTGTCGTGGGGCTATATGTGGGCCAGGTGTTCCGCAATGTCCAGGGGCGTCCGTACTACATCCTCTCCGAGGACACGCGTCGATGAACGCGGGGGTCATCGAACATGCCGGTGGACGCGCCGAAGTCCGCCTGACGCCATGGGACGAGCGCGCTCTGCATATGCGAACCGCCGAGATCGTGCGGCTCGACGTGGATGCCGACTCGGCCGCTGCTTCGCTCATCGAAGAGGTCGAGCGCTGGGGCCGCGCGAACGGCGTCCGGTACCTGTTCGGTCGCGTGGATGCGGCAGCGCCCCTGGCGAAAAAGGCCGTGCTGGATGCCGGCTTCGCGATCGTGGAGTGCTCCATCGCCCTGTCGCGTGCTGGCTTCGCCGGTCTGCCGGCGGTACCTGCACGCATGCGGCCCGCGCTGCGTCCGGCCGAGGAAACCGACATCGCCGAGCTCGAACGCATTGCCCGGGACGACTTCGATCACGGTCGATTCCTCGAAGATCCCGCGATCGATCCGGCGCTCGCGGCGGCACGCACGGCAAACTGGATCGGCGACCTCGTCCGCCAGCGTCTGGCCTACGCAGCGACTTCGAACGGAAAGCTCATCGGATTCCACGCCGAGCGCGTGAGCGCCGACGGGCGCCACGCCGACCTGATCCTGACCGGCGCCACCGCACGCTATGCCATCATGGCGATGCCGTTGTGGATCACGGCACTGGAGTCCCTTTCCGCACGTGGCGTGCAGGATTGCTCGACCCTCATCTCCGCCGCCAATACCGGCATCGTGAACCTGTACGCCAGGCTCGGCTTCCGGTTCGACACCACTCTTTTCGGATTCAGGAAGTACCTATGAGCGAAAACACCGACCGCGTCGTCCAGGCGTTCTCCAGCGTGCTCGGCATTCCAGCTGATCGCATCACCGACGAACTGCGCTACGCCACGATTCCAGAGTGGGATTCCATCGCGCACATGTCCGTCATCGCGGCGCTGGAAGATGCCTTCGGCGTGATGATCGACATGGACGACGTCATCGACATGAGTTCCGTCGGCAAGGCGCGGGAGATCCTCGCCAAGTACGGCGCAGCTGCCTGACATGTCGTTGAACGACCGGGTCATCGTGGTGACGGGCGCATCGCGCGGCATCGGCCGTGCGATCGCCCTGCGTTGCGCTGGCCAGGGCGCGCAGTTGGTCTTGATTGCCCGCGACGCGGACGCACTAGATGAAGTGGCGCGCGAATGCCGCGCCGCGGGCGCACCCGACCCGCATCTCGCTTCGCTCGACCTTTCGCGGGACGACGAAATCCCGGCGCTGTTCCAGGATGTGTTCGCGCGTTACCGCAGGCTCGACGGATTGGTGAACAACGCCGGCATCCTTCATGAAGGCGTGCTCGGCATGATTCGTCCAGAAGACATCGACCGCGTGCTCGCGGTCAACGTCAAGGCGCCGTTGATGCTGATGCAGTACGCGGCGCGCCTGATGACTCGCAACAAGCGCGGAAGCATCGTCAACCTGGTTTCGATCATGGGCGTGCAGGGCGCTGCCGGCCTGACGCTGTACTCCGCGAGCAAGGCCGCGATGATCGGTGCGACGCTTTCGGCCTCCAAGGAACTCGCGCCACGCGGCATTCGCGTGAATGCGGTCTCTCCAGGCTTCATCGACACCGACATGACGCGCGAGATGCCCGAAGCCGCGCATGCCGCCCGCGTCGCGTCGATTGGCCTGGGTCGCGCGGGAACCCCGGACGAGGTCGCGCAGCTCGTCGCCTTCCTGCTTACGGATGCGTCGACCTATGTCAGCGGCCAGGTCGTCGGAATCGACGGCCGCATGGTGGTCTGAGCCATGGCATTCTGGGAACTCGAACAACGCCGCTCGGACGCGATCGCACTGATCGATGCAGAGCGCGCATGGACATACGGCGAACTGGCGGCCCTGTCCGACCAGGCCGTGGCCGTGCTGGGCGCGAGCCGAACGGTCGGCTTCCTCGCCATGCCCAGCACCGTTGAAGCCGTAGCGCTGTACCTGGGAGCGTTGCGTTCGCGCCAGCACGTGCCGCTGCTCCTGCAGCCCGACATCGATGCGAGGCTGCTGGCAGCGCTGGTCGCGCACTATCGCCCCGACTGGCTCGCGCTGGGGAACGGCAGCGCGATGGACGGTTACGCCGTGGCCCACAGCGCCGGTGGCGTTGTCGTCCTCGTGCGCGAGCAGCCAGCCGGCGGATCTGCGCCCCATCCGGATCTGGGCCTCCTGCTGAGCACGTCTGGCAGCACGGGTTCGTCCAAGCTCGTCCGCCTTTCCTACGATGGTCTCGCGTCGAACGCGCGTGCGATCGCCTGTTACCTCGCGCTCCGCGAGGACGATCGGGCCATCACGACGTTGCCGCTGGCTTACTCTTTCGGCATGTCGATCCTCAACAGTCACCTTGAGGTCGGCGCGTCCATCATCCTTACCGACGAGAGCCTGGTCGGTCGCGACTTCTGGTCCTTGGCCCGGACGCACGGCGTCACTTCGCTCTCCGGCGTGCCGGCGACCTTCGAGATGCTGCGTCGAGTAGGCCTGGAGCGCTTCCAGCTAGATCGCCTGCGAATGCTCACGCAGGCCGGTGGGCGCCTCCGCGACGCCTTGATCGAGACCTTCCTCGATCTGTCCGAGCGCATGGGCCTGGAGTTCTTCGTGATGTATGGACAGACCGAAGCAGGCCCGCGCATCAGTTACGTGCCCGCGGGCCGGCTTCGCCAAAAGGTCGGCAGCATCGGCATCGCCATTCCCGAGGGCGAGCTGGACATCGATGCCGACACCGGCGAATTGATCTACCGCGGGCCGAACGTGATGCTTGGCTACGCACAGCATCGCGACGATCTTGCACTGGGCGATCAGGCGAACGGAGAACTCCGCACCGGCGATCTCGCCCGCCGCGACGAGGATGGCTTCTTCCATCTCACCGGACGCGCGAAGCGCTTCATCAAGGTCTCCGGCAACCGGGTCAACCTGGACGAAGTGGAGTCGATGCTATCGGCCGAACTCCAGCGGCTGGTGGCGTGCTCCGGCCAGGACGACGATCTGGTCGTCGTCGTCCCTGGCGAGGCGCCCGTCGACGCCGCCCGCATCAAGCAAGTCATCCAGCAGCGGTACAAACTCTTCCCGGGACACGTGCGAGCGATGGCGATCGACGCCCTTCCGCTTCTCCCAACCGGCAAGACCGATTATCAGGCGCTCCGCCGCATGAGCGAAGCGCGGGACGTACGAGCATGAGTTCCACTGAAGCGATCGCGCCGCTCGATGCGGACGTCTACGGACTTGATCGGGTCTCTAAACGGCGCTGGCTGTTGGGCGGGTTGAACGACCTCACTCAGCATCATCGCGAGAACTGCACCGAGTACGGGCGCATGGTCGATTCGCTCTGGCCGGCATCGATCACGGCCCCGGACCTTGAATCCGTTCCGTGGCTTCCCGTCCGACTGTTCAAGATGCTGGATCTCAAGAGCGTTCCGCACCACGAGGTGTCGCGCACGCTCGTATCCAGCGGCACAACTGGGGCGGCCGTTTCGCGAATCTTCCTGGACGCCGACACCGCCCGCTCGCAAACGCGAGCACTGACGAGGATCTTCGCCGAGTTCGCCGGCAATAAACGCATGCCGATGCTGGTCGTGGACGACGACAGCTTCCTGCGTGATCGCTCGCGCTTCAACGCGCGCGCCGCCGGGATCCTCGGTTTCGCCAACTTCGGTCGCGACCACAAGTACCTGCTCGACGAACAACTTCGGCCTGACTGGGACGCCCTGGAGGCGTGGCTGGAGCGCCATTCCGATCAGCCGGTGTTCCTGTTCGGCTTCACGTACATCGTCTGGCAATCGCTGGTCATGGCGGCACGACATGACGGTCGTCGCTTTCGCCTGCCGCCCGGCAGTCTGCTCGTGCACGGGGGCGGATGGAAGAAGATGGAAGAAGCCAAGGTCGACAACGCCGCGTTCAAGGCGGCCCTGCACGATGTCCTCGGGCTGGAACGCGTGCATAACTATTACGGCATGGTGGAGCAGGTCGGCTCGGTTTTCTTCGAGTGCGAGCACGGCCATCTGCATTCTCCCGCGTACGCGGACGTGATCGTGCGCAGTACGGACGACCTGACTCCGGTCCCCCACGGAACGCCCGGCGTTATTCAGGTTCTCAGCCTGCTGCCGCGCAGCTACCCCGGGCATAGCCTGCTGACGGAGGACCTTGGCGTCATCCATGGGGAGGACGACTGCCCGTGCGGTCGCAACGGCAAGCACTTCGGCGTGCTCGGCCGATTGAAGAACGTGGAGATCAGGGGGTGCAGCGATACACGGACGGTGCCCACGCCATGACGACATTCCTGTTTTCCAGCTCGGGCGACTCCGACCTCGGGGCGCAGCTGAAGCGACTTCGGGCGCTGGGAACCCTGCAGCCGTTTTCGCCCGCTGTCACGGAGTTCGTCGGCGACTTCTCACGCCGCGTGCTCAAACTTCCACAGCTTCGCGCCCACCCGGAACTTGCCACGCTCGCGCACTGGTTCCGGTCCGCCGGAGTCGCCCATCTGGAGCGGCGCGCATCCGCTGTCGAAGGAAACCGAATCCTTGCACGCGGCCTCGTGTTCCACTTGGCGCCCGCCAACGTCGACGTGCTGTTCGCGTACGCCTGGCTGATGTCGGTACTGTCCGGCAACACCAACGTCGCCCGCCTGTCGCAAAAGCCCAGCGCGCAACGTGACGCCCTGATCGGCATCCTCGGCGCAATGCGCGCGGAAGGTCTGCACGCGCAAGTCCTGGAACGGACGATCCTGCTCACGTATCCGCACGACAACGCAATCACCGCGAAGATCTCGTCGTACTGCCACGCGCGCATCGTCTGGGGTGGCGATGCCACCGTTCGTACCATCCGGGCGATACCGTTGCCGCCGCTTGCAGTGGAGCTGGCGTTTCCGGACCGCTTCGGCGTCGCCGCGATTTCCGCGCGCGCGCTGGACGCCGTCGGGGACGGCGATTTACCTTCGCTTGCACGGCGCTTCGCCAATGACGTCCTCTGGTTCGGGCAGCAGGCGTGCTCGTCGCCCCGTTGCCTATACTGGATTGGAGACCACGAGACGATCGCGCGCGGTAAGGCACGTCTGTGGCGCGCGGTAAGCGAGGATGCCTCCCGCTTCGAAGACGAAACCGCCGCGCTGATGAGCCGCGTGACCGATGCCCATCTGCTGGCCGCACTAGGCCATGCCTCGACCATCGACGGCGGATTCTCGTCGCTACCCATCCGCCTGCAGGCCGGAAGCTCCGACGGCGAAGTCAGGGAACTCCAGTCGGGCAACGGGCTGGTCGTCGAAGTGGAACTGGCATCTTTGGACGAAGTGGGCGCACAGCTTGACGATCGCGATCAGACGCTTGTGCAGTTCGGATTCGAACCTGTAGAGATCGACGCCCTGCTCGCACAGCTGCGCGGCCGTGCGATAGACCGCGTCGTGCCTTTTGGCCGCGCGCTCGACTTCCATCATGTCTGGGATGGCACCGACCTGTTCAGCGTCCTCCGCCGACAGGTGACGCTCGCGAGCGTCTGAGCCACCCACACCCATACGCTGGATGAAGATGAACCTTTCCGCTTTCAAAGCCTATGACATTCGCGGCCGCGTGCCGGACGAACTCAACGAAGACATGGCGAGGCGCATCGGCGTTGCGTTGGCGGGAATGCTGGACCCTGGTCGCGTAGTGGTGGGCCGCGACGTCCGCCTGAGCAGTGTTCCGATCCAGAGTGCGCTCATCGAGGGCCTGCGCGCGACGGGGCGTGAAGTGCTGGACATCGGGGAATGCGGGACCGAAGAGGTGTACTTCCAGACAGACCACCTGCGCGCTGCGGGCGGCGTCATGGTGACCGCCAGCCACAATCCGATCGACTACAACGGCATGAAGCTCGTCCGTGAGGACGCAAAGCCGATCAGCGGTGACTCAGGACTGTTCGCCATCCGCGACTCGCTATGGACGCTTGCGGTTTCGGAGAGCCGCGAAGGCGGGGCTCGCCTGCCGCATGCCGACAAATCCGACTTCGTTTCACACCTGCTTGGCTACATCGACACGGCGGCGCTACGGCCATTGAAGATCGTCACGAATGCAGGCAACGGCGGCGCCGGCGCAATCGTGGATCTGCTCGCGGAACACCTGCCCTTCGAGTTCGTCCGCGTCTTCCATGAACCGGATGGTCGCTTCCCGAACGGCATCCCGAATCCACTCCTTCCCCAGAACCGGCAAGCGACCATGGACGCGGTAATCGCGAGCGGCGCCGACATGGGCCTGGCGTGGGACGGCGACTTTGATCGCTGCTTTTTCTTCGACAATCGCGGCCGATTCATCGAGGGCTATTACCTGGTTGGCCTGCTCGCCCAGACGATCCTGCGTCGCAATCCGGGCGCCAAGGTGATCCACGATCCGCGGCTGACCTGGAACACGATCGAGATGGTCAGGGACGCTGGCGGCATCCCCGTGCTCAGCAAGACAGGCCATGCGTTCATCAAGGAACGCATGCGAGCAGAGAATGCCGTCTATGGCGGTGAGATGAGCGCGCACCACTATTTCCGCGATTTCGCCTACGCGGACTCGGGCATGATCCCATGGCTGCTCATCGCCGAACTCATCTCGACCAGTGGGATCTCCTTGTCGGATCTGGTGGAGGAGCGGATGCGTCGTTTCCCTTGCAGCGGCGAGATCAACTTCCGTGTCGCCGATTCGCACGAAGCCATCGCCCGGGTGATGGCTCATTACCTTTCGCTCAACCCCGTCCTCGACTACACCGACGGCACCAGCGCAGACTTCGGCGACTGGCGCTTCAACCTGCGCAGCTCGAACACCGAGCCCCTGCTGCGGCTCAACGTCGAAACGCGTGGCGATTCGGCACTGCTTGACCGTCGGACGGCCGAGCTGTCGGCCCTCATCGGCGCGCCGGATAGCGGCCACTAGCATCATCCGCGCGCCAGTCCCAGAATCGCCCGGCCGGCACCATTTTTTGGATGGGCCGTCCCACAGGAACAGTAAATACCGTGAGCTACGTCTTCATCGCCCTGACGATCCTGCTGACCGTCTACGGCCAGATCGTCCTTAAATGGCAGGTTGGTCTCAACCCGACAGCGACGATCGAGAACCTGACGCTGCGTCCGATCCTGACGTTGTTGCTGAATCCGTGGGTGATCAGCGCGTTCGCTGCGGCGTTCGGCGCATCGTTGTGCTGGATGGCCGCCATAAGCCGCCTGCCACTGAGCAAGGCCTATCCTTTCACTGCCCTGAGTTTCCCGCTAGTCGCGCTGCTGGCCGCTTGGTTGTTCCACGAAGCCTTCGACATGCACAAGATCGGCGGCACCGCGCTGGTGATCGCCGGGGTCATCGTCCTCTCACGATCAGGAATCTAGACGTGGCGCAGATCACCCATGGCGTTCGCTCGATACTTTCCTCGGCCGTCGTCTACGACCTGACCCAGCGGATACTGGGCGCAGAACGCAGCCGTCGCATTCTGGTACGGGATTACATCCGGCCAGAGCATGGCGATCTCGTATTCGACATCGGCTGCGGTACGGCCGAGATGTTGCGCCACCTGCCGGGGCACGTTCGATACATCGGCTTCGACCTGTCGCAAAGCTACATCGATGCCGCACGAAGTCGCTTCGGCGATCGCGGCAGCTTCGAGTGCATCGACGTCGCCGACTACCAGGACTCCGCACACGATGGCGGCGCCGACATCGCCCTCGCCATCGGACTTCTGCACCATCTCGATGACGATCGCGCCGCCGCTCTGATGCGCACGGCCTGGAACAAGCTGCGCCCGGGAGGCAGGCTTATCACCATCGACGGCACGCTCGTTCCGGACCAGTCGGGCATGGCCCGTGCAATCATCCTCAAGGACCGGGGGCAGAACATCCGCGAGCCCGCACAGTACACAAGCTTGGCGACGCAAGTGTTCGACTCCGTGAAGACGACCGTGCGACATGACATGCTTTTCGTGCCATATACCCACTGCATCCTCGAATGCACGCGCTGAACGCAGTGCCCCAGCAAATCCGGAGCCCCCAGTGATTCCGTTCAACAAGCCCTACATGACGGGCCGCGAGCTGTCGAACATCGCCCAGGCCCACACCAATGGCCATCTGTCCGGTGATGGAATCTTCACCAAGCGCTGTAACCACTGGCTGGAGCAGCACACAGGGGCCCGCCGGGCATTGCTCACGCACTCCTGCACCGCAGCGCTCGAGATGGCCGCCTTGCTCCTGGACCTGGAGCCGGGCGACGAGATCATCATGCCGTCCTTCACATTCGTCTCCACTGCCAACGCCTTCGTGCTCCGTGGCGCGGTGCCGGTCTTCGTCGACATCAGGGCGGACACGCTAAATCTCGACGAGCGTCTGATCGAGGCCGCGATTACCCCGCGCACCAAGGCCATCTGCGTCGTGCATTACGCCGGCGTCGCATGCGAGATGGACGCGATCATGGACATCGCCCGTCGCCATGGGCTGCACGTCGTGGAAGACGCGGCGCAGGGCATCTACTCCACGTACAGGGGCCGCCCGCTGGGGGCAATCGGCGAACTTGGCGCGATGAGCTTCCACGAGACGAAGAACATCATCTCGGGCGAAGGCGGCGCGCTGATCGTTCGCGACGACGCGTTCGCCGAACGTGCGGAGATCATCCGCGAGAAGGGCACGAACCGCAGCAAGTTCTTCCGCGGCCAGGTCGACAAGTACACTTGGGTCGACAAGGGTTCCTCGTACCTTCCGAGCGAGCTGATCGCCGCCTTCCTGTCGGCGCAGATGGACGAAGGCGATGAGATCACCCGTCGCCGCATCGCCATCTGGGACCGGTATCACGCATGGGCAGAGCGCTACGAGGCCGACGGACTTTTGCGGCGCCCGATCGTTCCGGAGCACTGCGGGCATAACGCCCACATGTATTACCTGCTGATGCCGAGCCTGGAGCATCGCACCCGTTTCATGGCGCGAATGAAGGAGTCCGGCGTGGGCACGGTATTCCATTACATCCCGCTGCACAGCGCGCCGACCGGCCTTCAATTCGCCCGTGCGCATGGCGACTTGCCGGTGACGGACACGACCAGTGAGCGCCTGGTTCGCTTGCCGCTCTGGGTCGGGCTTGAACCTCAGCTCGATCGCGTGCTCGAAGCCGCGGACGAAGCGTTGGGAGTCACGCTCGGCGCCTGACCTTTCGGGCAGAAGGCACTAACGAAGGGCGGCCCGTGAGGGCCGCCCTTCTGTTTGTCACGGTTTGGGGGGTTTGCTCGCGACCGCGTTGCGACGCTGCAACTGGATGCCGTAGAGGCGCAGTTCGCTGGACCCATCTGTGAGGACGCGGAACTCCAGATCCGACGCATCGTCAGGCAGATCGAACGGCAGGACTATGCGTTGCCGACCTGCACGCTTGGCCGACCCCATGGCCCGCACATCAGAACCTGCCTTGGCGGATACATCCAGCGTTGCCACGCCGGGTCCGGCCTGACCCAGCACCTCGATATCGAACGCCACGAGGTATTGACCTTTCTCAAGGCGAATGTAGGGGCCGAAATGGAGATAACCGGGCTGCCCCTTGGTGACCAACACATCGGCATTTCCGACCCGGACCAGCTCACCGACCGTGTGCAGCGATAGTGCGGAAGGCTTCAGCCAGCGCGGGCGCCGTGCCTCGTCGTCCCAGAGAGGAAGGACTTCTGCGAAGTTCTTGGCGTACACGAGAACGTTGTAATCGCCAACCCTTCTGGTGCGTATAGGTTCGCCCGCGAGAGAAGCAAGCATGGGCAGATCAACATCGGCTAGCTCATCGTCCTTCAAGGCGAGGAAGGTCTCGCCCGACCATGCCTTGGGCCGGTACCAATTCTCCGACGCGAGGTGCAGCATCGGGCGAGGCAGGCCGTCTGCGATCCGAATCTGCCGAATACGAACGTCGCCACCACTCAGCACCGTAGGCGCGGCCGCGTTCCAGTACGTGGCGTAACCGTAGCGAAGACCGTCCGCCCGAAGCGCATCGACGAGTTCGGTGTGTGCCGTCACCGGCCGTTTGGTAACGGGCTGGGACAGGAGGTTAGACGGCAGGAGTGCGCTGGTCATCAACACCAGCGCCACCAGCAGCGCGGCGAAGCGATACAGCGGGGGCGCCTCGGGATTGAAGATTCTGATGAAAACAACCAGGAGACCGAGGGCCAGCGAAGGCACGAGGTAGCGTGCAGCCGCCTCGGGAGTGACCATGCTCGGGATGGTCGTCGTGCACTGGAGAAAGAAAAACAGCGCGCACGAGAAGGCCGTGAAGGTAGCGAGGAAACGCAGACCTGGGTTCCGATCTTGAAGACCAGCGATCACCCCTGTCACGATCAGCACCAGCGCGGTGATGCCCGCGACCATCCTGACGGCCTGGTAAGCGCCTTGAAAACCAAGGATTGACCCACCTGGGCTCGGCACGGCGCCAAGGATATCAAGCAAACCATGCAGCGTGAACTTGAAGTTGCGGACCATGTCCGAGAACGGCAGCCATTTGGCCAGGCCAACGTCGAACACGTTGTTGGCGTGACTGATGGTTATCGCGTGCAGGACAGCGCCCAGAAGGGCGCCGATCAGCACGATCACCACGAGCCAGCACGCCCGTTTGGCGCCTGAGTCCCAGCGTAAGTCCCGCATGCAGGCGCGATGGACTAGCGTTGCCCCTATCGCAGCCATCAAGGGCAGGGCATACGACGCCGCCGCGCGCTGCGCGTTGCTCCAAAAGGCGAGCCCCATAATGGCGCCCATCAAAACGCCCCACAGCCACAGCTTGCGGCCGTGTGCATGTAGGAAGCGCCAGGCCACGTAAAGCATGAAGCAAGCAAGGTAAAAGACGACGCCATACCCGCCCTGGCCATAGAACTGCTCGGCGATTTGCCATGAGATCCCACTGGCGAACACCGCAATGCAGACAAAACGTCCCCATCGAGAGGGATTAGCAATGCCCACCGCAAGCCACATGCTCCACAAGACCAGGAATGACGTGACCGCGCCCGACATCGCGTGGAGCGAGTATCCGTTTGACGTGAACGGAAGAAACGGCAGAACGAACAGTTGCCCGAAGACAACCATTAGGTCGCCATTCACGTATGTCCAGTTGGGCGGGAAGAAAGATCGACTTTCGTACATCTCCTGCGCAAGCAGGTTCTTGGTCGCCGCATCTGAATTGAAGTACTGGACATAGCCCAGGAACACGAAGTCGAACAACAGCAGCAGATTGAATGTAACGGCCATTAACAGGACGACTTTGGCGCAACGCACCCAGAGCTCGCCACGGCCGGCCCAGTCCAGGCCGGAGCCGCCTTCACCGTTCATATTGATCCCCATCTTTTGCCCCACCGCGTCTCCACTCAAACACCTTGCCGATACATCCACTCAAGCGTGTCGCGCAACGCAATCTGCGGCAGCGGTCCGATCGTTCGAGTCAGGCGCCCCGCATCCCCCCGCAGCCGCTTAACCTCGTTCGCGCGTACAAATGCCGGATTAACCACAACGTCCATGCGATGCCCGCTGATCGACTCCATCAGCGCGATGACCTCGCGCAACGAATATTCCTGGCCGGAGCACACGTTGAAAACGTCGTCTGCGGCAGGAGCTTCGATCAGCCGCGTATAGATTTCGGCGACACCCCTGACGTCGTAGAAGTCCCTGGAAACGTCCAGGTTCCCCAATTCGATTCGGTCCGCCTTGCGTTTGAAGTGCGAGACGATCTTCGGGATGAGGAATTTTTCCGACTGACCGACACCTGTGTAGTTGAACGGTCGGGTGACCGTAATGGGCAACTGCGGACGCCACAGATTCGCCATCAGCTCCATCGCCAGCTTGCTGACCGCGTAATCGTTCTGGGGTGCCGGGGCAACCTGCTCATCTACGGTGCCTCCGGCGTTGCCGTAGACATTCGCGCTACTAGCCAGTAGCACCCGACGCGGCTTGCGTTCGATGGCGGCAAGCCCTTCCAGCAGGTTCCGGGTACCGACGACGTTGACGCGGTAGATTTCGTCCACATCGCCATGCGCGACGAACGAGATCGCCGCCAGGTGAATCACGACGTCCGGTTGCGCATTCAGGGCCGCTGCAAGCGTCGCCTCCCGGTCCAGGAGATTGACGGCTTCCCCGCCGCCGTCGCCGGCGTGCGACCAGGCCTTTACCCGATAGCCAGCCCGCTCTAGCGAAGCGCGCACGTAACGCCCAGTGAACCCCTCGGCGCCTGTCAGCAGCGCAGTGGGAGCCTGATCAGAAGGAGAAGCCACGCTCGTTCCTTGCCAGGTCCGCACGGACCATCATTTCGCACAGGTCCTCAAGCGAAGTGCGAGGCTCCCAGCCCAGCTTCTCCTTGGCCTTGGACGGGTCGCCGATAAGCAGGTCGACCTCAGCGGGTCGATGGAACTTCGGATTGATGCGCATGACGACTTTCCCGGTTGCCGTGTCGAGCGCCGCTTCGTCCTGGTCGCGCCCACGGAACTCGACCTCGATTCCTGCGCCCTTGAACGCCATGCGCACGAAATCGCGCACGGTCTCGGTGCGATTGGTCGCCAGCACGAAGGTGTCGGGCTCTTCGGCCTGGAGCATGCGCCACATTCCTTCGACGTACTCCTTCGCGAAGCCCCAGTCACGCTTGGCGTCGAGGTTCCCCAACTCGAGGCAGTCGAGCATGCCGAGCTTGATCTTGGCCACCGAGTCCGTGATCTTGCGGGTCACGAACTCACGACCGCGCAGCGGGCTCTCGTGATTGAAGAGGATGCCACTGGTGCCGAAGATGTCGTAGCTCTCGCGATAGTTCACCGTGATCCAGTGCGCGTAAAGCTTGGCTACGCCGTAGGGGCTGCGCGGGTAGAACGGCGTGTCCTCGCGCTGCGGCACCGCCTGCACCTTTCCGAACATCTCCGACGTCGACGCCTGATAGAAGCGGATCTTCGGATTGACCAGCCGAATCGCCTCGAGCAGGTGCAGCGCGCCTACCCCGGTGATCTGCGCGGTCGTGCCGGGCTGATCGAAGCTGACGCCCACAAAACTCTGCGCGGCGAGGTTATAGATCTCGTCAGGTTGCACGCGCTGCAAAAGTGCGATGCTGGATCCCAGATCGGTCAGGTCGTACTCGACCAGATGGAGATTGGGGTGACCAGTGACGCCCAACTCGTCGATGCGCCAGAAGTTGACCGAGCTGGTTCGCCGGTACGTTCCGTAAACGGTATACCCCTTCTCCAGCAGCAGTTGTGCGAGATAGGCACCGTCCTGACCGGTGATCCCCGTGATGATTGCCTTCATGGCCATTCCCGTTGGTTAACTAATTTACCGAAAGGTGAACGCGGAATCATACCTCGTCCGCGATAGCGGTTCTTCGCTGCGCCTGCGGGTCGACCTATTCAAGTATGACGCCGCGATCACGCAGGCGCGCTATTGCCTCATGTTGTGCGGCACGGCGCTCAGCTTCGTCACGCCAGCACACCAAACGGTCTCCCTTCTCGACTTCAAGCACATCGTCCTGAAGCAGATCGGCTGGCAACCCAAGCAACGAGCTGGCAAGCTCGCGAGCATAACGGTAGCGTTGATTCCCTTCACGAAGATCGATGAGCTCCGTGCGCCAGCCTGGACGATGATCGACCAGTGCCGCTCGCGCCCAATCCGCGAACGCCTGCCACCCTGGCTCCCCTTGATGCGGCGCGCCGGTAACATCGACGAGCCATTGACGTGCAGGTTGCCGTGCCGGAAACGTGCTGGCCGCGGCATCTGCGATTGCAATGAGATCAGCTTCAGCTGCCCGTTCGACGTGGGAGCCGATCTCCCGAACCATCGCAAGTTCACCATCCGATTGGTCGCCGTAAAACTTCTCAATTCGCTGGTGATACAGGTCAGCACAAGCTCGAGGCGCATGGCGGCCCGAGATAATCTTGGCGCCGTTCTGTCCAAGGCGCTGTCGGAGCGGCGCTTCACTCCACAGCCGTTCGAACGCGCCAACTAGGTCGGCGTCAGTGAACTCATCTTCGAGTATGAGGACTGCTTCATCAGGCAAGTCCGCCATCGAGCCGTTGGCATTGACAATCGTCGCCAACCCGTAGTTCATGCAGTCGTAAACCGCTGCCGAGGTTTCGCCACGCGAAAGCGTGCGCAGCTGGACCGCGACGTCGGCCGCGGCGAGATAAGCCTGGTATGTGTCGGTCTCAGCCCACCCGGTGATGCGCACCTGCCCGCCCAAGCGCCGCGCGTCGATGCCATGCTGCAGGCACACACCGTACTCACCTGCAGCGTTCTCACCAACAAACACTAATTGCGATTTTGCTTGCTGGGACAGGGCGGAGGCGGCCCATGCCTCGAGAATCCGCACACTAAGTTTCGTAGAGGCCACGTGGCCAAAGCTGCATACAACGAAGTCGTCGCAATCGATACCCAGGAACGCACGCGCCTGATCTCTACTAATCTTTGCCGGAGGATCCCGGAGGAGGGGAATTTCCTCCCATTCCTCGCTCGTACCTGCGCCATACCAAGCATCGGCGAGGCGCTTCGCGTAGCGCGAATGCACGATCGTGCCAACGTTATTAGTCAGCACATCAAAGTTGCAGGGGTATTTGTAGACCAATTGGCTCGTGTCGGCAGAAGTGCCGTCAACCAACGCGGCGTAGCCATGGGATCGATAGAGATCTCGCAACCACAGTGCCGTGGATCCAGCGACCGCCGCCATATGCGCGCGAATTCCGCTCAGGAAGAAGTCATGCAGCACGACCACGCCGGGAATCGTACGCATGAGTTCAAACATGTGCGCATGGAACTCCGAGTTCCCGACCTGATACACGATCCGCTCGTAATCCGCTTGGTGATCTACGAACCAATCCACGCTGCGCACCTCGGCGCATGCGCTGACCTGGGGTGCGGCGACATCCTGCTGCGCCACGATGACGTCGATCTCGTAGAAGCGCGATAGCTCCGGGATCAACTCCGTACTGTAGGTCGCAATCCCGCTGCGCTCCGGAGGCAACGGAGTCAGTAGAGCCATACGTGGACGTCGCGCGCGCGCGGGAACAGACACCCGTTCCGACGTGGCGACGCGCCGGGCGGATTCCTCGAACGCGCCCAGGGCGCGACGCGCGCTTTCCTTCCAGGAAAAACGTCGCGCCTGCTCGTACCCATGCCTGACGAGGTCGGCCCGGAACGCTTCGTTCGTCAATACCTCGAACATTTTAGCCGTCATCGCCTGGTCGGAGCGCGCGTTGAAAAGCGCGTCGGACCGTCCCACCACTTCGGGAAGGCTCGACGCGTCGGCCGCGATAACCGGTGTGCCGCAATGCATCGCCTCGAGCAGGGGCAGCCCAAATCCCTCATGGAAGGAAGGGAACACGAACGCCGTGCTGAGATTGTAGAGCGCGACGAGCTCCTCGTCGGAGACAAAACCCGTCAGCACCAGTTCGGATTCATCCAGACCCGCCGAGCGCGCTACTGCTTGCAGCGCTTGGCGGCTGTCGTCCGTGACCGAGCACACGACGGCCAGCTGGTGCGCGTGGCGAACTTCGGACGGAAGCGAAGCGAAGGCGCGAATGAGCCCTTCGATATTTTTCCGGTAATCGATACCGCCGGTGTACATCACGAAGGGGCGAATCAGGCCAAGCTTGCCGCGGAGTGCCCGCTCCGCTTCCGGAGTCACATCGATACGGTGGAAGCGGCCGTCAGCGGCGGAGGAGATGTTGACCACGGAGTCAGGTGAAAACTCCAGGTGTTCAATGGCCTCCTGGCGAGCGGATTCGGAAATCGCCAACAGCAGATTGGCGCGTTTCAGCTGGTCGATCTTCGACAGATACCAAGTCGCAGACGCCGGATCCGCCAGGTACTTCTCACGATGGATATACGGAATCAGGTCGTACAACGTGGGAGCCACCGGAGTAGTCCCGGAAAAACGACCGATGCTGGTGACAGCAGCGTCGCTCATTCCTTCGAACAGGCTGGTGACATGTACGATGTCGGGCTTCAGCCCGGCCAGGAAGCACTCCCTGAGGATCTCATCGGGCACGCGACGCGCGGGCGAAAGGTGACCACCGGAAGGGTGCCAAACGCGTATCGAATCCGGCGGCAACAAACCGGTGAATGCATTGCGCAGCGGTTCGACGCTGTCGACGAGCGCCCCGTTCAAGGCAATGAGCATCTCGTGATCGCCAGCTTGCGCGGCCATCGCCTGTGCGAGCGACAACGAGTATCGGCCAATACCCCGGAATCGGCTGACACTCTGTGCACCCTGCAAGTCGATCACGATCCGCATCATGCCGCTCCTTTTCCGGATGCCCTGCGCAGCGCATGGAGGAACTGTTGCCCGCGCACCGACAGGACTTCCTCGGCCTGCACCGGCTTGTTGTTCACTGCGACGAGGGTTCGCAGGCGCGCGGTTTGCTCCCATGCCCTCAGGCGTGCATCCGCATTGGGCACGACTGCTACGAAAATCCGTCGCAGAAGCGGTCGACGATTGATCGGGCCCGCCATGTTGACGAACAACGGGCGCGCGCCATGCTTCACCAGTCGTTTTGCCGAGCCGAGGAACTGAGCCGGCGATCGAGACAGCGCACGAAGTGCGCGGCCGCCAAAGCGGATGGGCCACGTCACTCGCCATGACAGGCTGCTCGCCATGAGCGCTATCTGGTGTTGGCCCTGCTGAGCCATCAGCTCCCACCCGTGCGCCTGTTCAGTCAGGCGGGCGATGTGTTCGTGCGACTGCTTCCACTCGCGGGCAAGCCATTGCCCTTGGGCGATCTGTTCCTTGAGCAGTTCGTCGAGCCGGTTGCGCGCGCTTTCGACGCTCTCCAGGTCACGCCTGAGGCCTGCCACATTTGATTCCGAAGCGGTCAGTTCGTTGCGCCACTTGCGCTCCTGCTCGGCCCATTGCTCGCGCCACTGCGCGCCGAAGGTGGAGGTTGCCGTGCCGCTCAACGAAACGCCGTCGAACACGTTCGGCGGCGTTGCGAATGACGCGCCGAGCTCCGGATGCTCCGAGGAAACGTAGAAGCGGTTGAGTCCGTCGAAGTAAACGAACTTGTACCCCTTCGCGACAAGGATGGGATCCCACTCGTGGTGGCTTTCCAGCTTCGTGGTCGGGAGCGTGCTCTCGACGACGACGACCCACGGCCGCACAGGCGATTCCCGCCAGCTTCGCAACACAGACGCCTCGGCGCCTTCGACATCAACCTTCAACCAGTGCACTTCGCCTGGCGCATGCGCTAGCACCTGGTCGAGCGTCACTGCGGGCACCACGGTTTCGATGACCTCGAAGCTGGTCGCGTGCTGCCGCGCAAGCGACGGATCTAGCGTACTCAGGCCCGTTCTGGGCATTTCGAAGAACGAGAGCGTACCAGGCGTCTCGGAAACGGCCGCATGGATGACCACCTCGTCAGGACGCGCGGCGCGCAGCTCTTGCGCATAAGTGGCGGCCGCATCGACATGGATTCCCCGCCAGCCCTGTTCGTAGAACAGGCGGCTGACGGAATCCTCGTCGGGGCTTTGCGCACCGACGTCTATGTAGGAACCGCGCTCGATATGGCCAAGGGCACGCCAGAGCATGACGTCTTCAAAATTCTGGGCGTAGGAGATCAGTCGAGTCATGTTGGAGGAGGTCTGGGGTCGTAGACGCGGCGGCGGAAGGAAGCGCCTTACTCGCGTGGGTTCTCGCTGAAGCCGTCGCCGTCGATACCGAAGCGCGCATCGAGCCAGTTGCTACCGATAAACGTCGGCGAAGATACGTTCATGACGTCGAACACGAGGAGATTGTCGACCCACTCGTAGTTGTTCACCAGATGCGTATCCGTGCTTACCAACGCCGGCGATACGGAATAGGACCCCGGCCCCAGCGTGCAGGTGAAGTTCATCGCGAACTCCACCGTGTCGCCCGCCTTCAACCCCATGCGCACCTGTCCGGTATGCCACGTGTTGGTGCCCCACACCACATGCCCCTGCCTGTCGCGGAGCATGTAGCCAAGCACCAGTTGCGGAACGTCACCGTGGATCTCTGCGCGCAGGCGGAGCGTCAGGTGCTGGCCGACCGTCGCCATTGACACTTCGCTGCCGGTTTTTGCGTCAAACAGGCGCAGCTCGACTATGCGCGCCTCGCCGGTGCCACTGCGGGTCTGCAGCCAGCCCCCTTCGTGACGAACCTGCTCGATGCCTCCGGCTTCGTTTTCCTTTTCGGCAATCATCGCGTTGTAGAAGTCGACGACCTCGTCGGGCGCGCCGTCCTTCACTACGCGCCCCTTGTCGAGGAGAATCACGCGATCGCACAAGGTGCGTACGTCACTCATGCTGTGCGTGACCAGCAGGATCGAAACGCCTTGGTCACGATAGGAGCGGATACGATCGAAGCTCTTGTGCTGGAAGTAGCTGTCTCCGACGGACAACGCTTCGTCGACGATCAGCAGATCCGGCTTGAACGCGGTGGCCACGCTGAATGCAACGCGCATTTGCATGCCACTGGAATATGTGCGTACCGGCTCGTCGAAGTACTCGCCGATTTCGGCGAACGATTCGATGCCCGGCATGGCGTCGGCGATCTGCGCACGGCTGTATCCCATCAGGCCCGCCGAATGGAACGCGTTTTCACGACCAGTGAGGTCGGGATTGAACCCCATGCCCAACTCAAGGATGGCAGCGATGCGCCCTCCAGTGGCCACGCTGCCCTCGGTAGGACGCGTGGTTCCTGTGATGAGCTTGAGCAGCGTGCTCTTGCCCGCGCCGTTCTGACCGACGATGCCGACCGTCTGTCCCGACTCAACCGAGAAGTCGATCCCTCGAAGGACCCAATGCTCCTCGGCCGGCCTGACTGGAGCGCCGAACCATGAGGCGGCGCGCAGCCACTCACTGCGCCAACGTCTGTAGGCCTTGCCTAGACCTTTGGCTTCCAGGACCCCGCTCATAGGGCGTCCACGATTTCAGGGCTTGCACGGCGAAACACCACCAGCGAAGCGACGAGCAGAGCGAGGATAGCCACCGAGAGCCACAGCAGTTCCCTCCACAGCGGAGGCGTGCCGAAAACCAGCACGTTCTGATAGCTGGCCACTAGAGGGTAAAGCGGGTTGAGCTTGAACCAGAACTGGAGTTTCTGCGGCATGATGTTCGTCACGTAGACGATCGGCGTCATCCAGAACAACGCCTGCAGCACCACAGGTACGACCTGCCCGATGTCGCGCATGAACACGTTCATCACGCCGAGAATCAGGCCCAGGCCGATCGAGAAAGCAAGCGTCATCAGAATCAACAGCGGCAGCCACACGATGTAATGCCCGGGAAAGTGCCCGAGGACGGCGAACACCAGCAGGATCGCCGCCAACAGCAACACATTGGTGACGAGCATGGTTCCCGCTGCGATCAGAGGAAGGCAGATTCGCGGGAACGCCATCTTCTTCATCAGGTTTCCGCTGTCGATGAACAGCGATAGGCATCGCGTGATCGTCTCGGTGAAGAGCGTCCAGCAAAGCATGCCCGCCATCAGGTACAGCGCGTAGGCGTACTTGTTGTCGATGCCTGGGAGCTTCGCGGCGAGCACTTCGGAGAGGATCGTCGCGAAGATCAGCACCTGCGCAAGTGGATGAATGACCATCCAGAGTCCGCCGAGCTTGCTGCGGATGAAACGCGAGCGCAGGTCATTGCGGATGGACGACAGGATAAAAAAGCGGTAACGCCATGCGGCGAGCAGCATGTCCATGTCACTTACCCGCGAAATGCGAAACGACTGCGCGGCTCATCGAGTGCTTGCGTCCAATGCACTGTCGAGTTCGTGGCGAAGATCCTGAAGATCCTCCACCCCCACGCTCAACCGCACCAGGTTGTCGCTGATGCCCAGCGCGGTGCGGCGCTCTGCCGGCACGGAGGCATGCGTCATGATCGCCGGATGGTTGATCAGGCTTTCCACGCCGCCGAGCGATTCGGCCACGGCAAACAGCTCGCAACGCTCCATCATGCGGCGAGCCGCGGCTTCGCCGCCCGCGACGTAGATGCTGACCATGCCACCGAAACCGTGCATCTGGCGTTTGGCCAATTCGTGCTGCGGGTGCGACTTCAGGCCGGGATAGATGACTTTTTCGATCTGCGGATGATGCTCCAGCCATTCGGCCAGCGCCTGCGCGTTCTCGCAATGCGCCTTCATGCGCAGGTGCAGCGTCTTCAAGCCGCGCAGCGCGAGAAAGCTGTCGAACGGGCCCTGCACGCCGCCGATGGCGTTCTGCAGGAACGCCATGCGGTCGGCGATCTCGGCATCGTCGCCGACGACCGCCATGCCGCCGACGATGTCGGAGTGGCCGTTGAGGTACTTCGTCGCCGAATGCATGACGATGTGCGCGCCCAGTTCGAGCGGGCGCTGCAGGATCGGCGAGCAGAACGTGTTGTCGACCACGACGATCAGCCCGCGCTTGCGGGCGATCGCGGCGATCTGCGCGACATCCACCAGCTTCAGCAGGGGATTGGTCGGGGTTTCGATCCAGACCATCTTCGTCTCGGGCCGGATCGCGGCCTCGAATGCAGCCACGTCGCTCAGGTCGACCCAGCTGAAGTCCAGGCCGGCGGAGCGGCGACGAACGCGCTCGAACAGTCGGTAGGTGCCGCCGTAGACGTCGTCCATCGCGATGACGTGGCTGCCCGAGTCGAGCAGTTCGAGGATCGTCGACGTAGCCGCCAGGCCCGAGGCGAACGCGAAGCCGCGCGTGCCGCCCTCAAGCGCGGCCACACAGCGCTCGTACGCGAATCGGGTCGGGTTGTGGCTGCGCGAGTACTCGAAGCCCTGGTGCACGCCCGGGCTGCTCTGGGCGTAGGTGGACGTCGCGTAGATCGGCGTCATCACCGCGCCGGTGCTCGGGTCTGGCGCCTGGCCGGCGTGGATGGCGAGGGTACCCAGGCCGGCCTTCCCGGCCCCACCGTCGGCGTTTCGTTCTGTCATTACGTCCTTCCGTCTTTTTTCCCGCTAGTCCCGCTAGCATGGGCAGTCGCCGATTCTAGCATCGCCCATGAGCCGACCCAGGCGCTTGCCGCCGGATTTCAGCCGCAGTGCAGCCTATCCGCTGTTCGCTTTCGACCCGGCGCAGGACCGGGCCTGGGTGGTGCATTTCGAGGCCGAGGACTACCGGCGTGCCAGCTTCCTCGACCAGCGTGCGCTTAACCGCCACGACGTCTCCGGCTGGGTCGTCGACCGGGCCGAACTCGGCGCCTCGCTGGGCCCGTCCCCGCCCCTGCGCGCCGTGCACTGGCTGTTCCACATCGGCCACTGCGGTTCATCGCTGGTGAGCCGTCTGCTGGACCTCGCCCCGGGCGTACTCGGGCTGCGCGAGCCCCTTCCGCTGCTCACCCTCGCCCACGAGCGCGACAACCCGATGGCCGCGGCGTGGGAAGCGCTAGTCCTGGCATCGCTCGCCCGAGGCTTCGCCGACAGCCGGGCGGTGATCGTCAAGCCGACCAGCGTGGTTACTACGATCGCCGACCGCCTGGTGCCTGCCACGGGCCGTGCCTGCCTGCTCTGGGTGGACCTGCACACGTGGCTGGCGACCATGCTCCGCGACGCACGCCTCATCGACGGCGTGCTTTCCACCGAACCGTTACGGCTGGCGCGCCAGCCCGATCTTCCGTCGGCCGACACCGACGGCGCCCGGCTTGCCCGCGCCTGGCTGGTCGAACAACTGCGCTGGCGCACGCTGGCGGCTGATCCGGCACTGACCGGGCGGCTCATCGACCTCGACTTCGCGGACGTGCTACGCGACCCGGCCCCGGTCGTCGCGCGCCTGGCCGTGCATTACGACCTAGACGTGCCTGAGGACTGGGCGCAGCGCATCAAGGCCTCGCAACTGCTCAGCCGCTACGCCAAGGACGGGGACGCGCATTTCGATTCGAACGCGCGCCGGCGGGAACTCAGCGCTGCCGCGGAAAAGCACGCCGACGGCATAGCCGAAGGCATGCGGTGGGCGGAGGCGACGTTGGAACGCATCGACGATGGGGCGTACTTGGCCGCTCGCCTGCGTCCGCACGGCTGATCAGGCCAGGAACGTGGTCATCGCGTAGCGCGTACCGCGCTCGACCGGCCGCACTTCGTGCAGCATCGAACACGAGAACACCAGCGCGGCGCCCGTCGGCGGCGAAAACAGGTGCGGTCCGAATTCGGGATACCGGAACTCGCCGCCGGTGTAATCGCCCTGGTTGAGGTTCACCGACAGTGCGAAGCGACGATGCGCGACATCGGGCGTTTCATTGTCGCGGTGCGCGCGGAAGTAGCCTGCGTTTTCCGGATACGCGAGCAGCTTGAACGGATCGCGTCGGCGCACCTCGAAACTGAACACGCGCCCGATCTCGGGGAGTGCGCGCCGCATCAGGCGCTCGTGCATGCGCGCTTCGAGTTGCGCGTCGCGCGGAATCACCTCGCGGCGCTGCTTGATGTCGGGATCGACCTGGAGCCGCTGTTCGCCGTCCTGCATCACCAGCACCGCGGACACGTCGCCGCCGGCGCAGTCCACTTCGAGATGGCGGATCAAGGCCGCGCACAGTTCCGGCTCGAATACGCCGGGAATCTGCAGCACTGGCGCGATCGCGATCGTCTGTTCGCCGTGCAGCGCGTCCACGTCCGCGGCCACCTTTGGCACTGCCTCGATCGGCAGCGCTTGCGATGCCTGCAAACGCAGGTTCGCATCGGCCTGCCAGAACAGGCCGATGCCCAGGCCTGCACACCAGCGCGGATCCGCGGCGAACGCGAGCCACCCGGGTGCGGCGTCTTCCGGTTCGGAGGGACCAACGCAGAGCGCGATCACGCCGTCTGGCGGACGCGGAAGTTGCGCCGCCGACGCCGCATCGACGGGCGTGGCGATCCACAGCGGCCGCCCAGCGAATTCGGCGTGCAGCGTGCGGCTGGTGCCGTCGTCCGCGCGCAGGCGGACGTCCGGCAGGCGGTCGCCCGGCAACCAGTGCGCGGACGCCGCGGCGTTCATCACTGCACGCGCCTGCGCAGGTAGTTGAGCAGGTCGATGCGCGTGATCAGGCCGATGAACTTCTCGCCGTCGACCACGATCGCGACATGGCCGCGATCGAACACGGGCAGCAGGGATTCGATCGGCGAACGCACGTCGATCTTGTCGAGCTTGCTCACCATCGCGGTCGATACCGGATCGCGGAAGCGCGACTCGTCGCCGTACACGTGCAGCAGCACGTCGCTTTCGTCGACGATGCCGACGATGTTGTCGCCGTCCATCACCGGCAGCTGCGAGACGTCGTACAGCTTCATGCGCTGGTACGCGGTGACCAGCAGGTCGTTCGGACCGACGACGACCGTGTCGCGTTGCGAGAACGGACGCAGGATCAGGTCGCGCAGGTCGCCGGACGACTGGCGCGCCAGGAAGCCGTTGTCCAGCATCCAGTAGTCGTTGTACATCTTCGACAGGTACTTGTTGCCCGTGTCGCAGACGAACACCAGCACCTTCTTCGGCGTCGTCTGCTCGCGGCAGTACTTCAGCGCCGCGGCGAGCAGCGTGCCGGTCGACGAACCGCCGAGGATGCCCTCTTTTTCCAGCAGCTCGCGCGCGGTGAGGAAGCTTTCCTTGTCGCTGATCGCGTAGGCCTTCTTCACCCGGGTGAAGTCGGAGATCGGCGGCAGGAAATCCTCGCCGATGCCTTCGACCATCCAGCTGGCCGACTTGTCCGAGAGCGTGCCGCGGTTGATGTATTCCTCGAGGATCGAGCCGACCGGATCGGCGAGGATCAGTTCGGTCCCTGGCGACTCCTTCGCGAAGCAGCGCGACAGACCGGTCATCGTGCCCGAACTGCCGCAGCCGAAGACGATCGCGTCGAGCCCGCCGACGTCGGCCATCTGGCGCAGGATTTCCGGGCCAGTGCCGAACTCGTGCGCGGCCGGGTTGTCGGGGTTGCCGAACTGGTTGATGAAGTAGGCGCCCGGCGTTTCGCGCGCGAGGCGCTCGGCGAGGTCCTGGTAGTAGTCGGGATGGCCCTTGGCGACATCCGAACGCGTGAGCACGACCTGCGCGCCCATCGCCTTGAGGTTGAAGATCTTCTCGCGGCTCATCTTGTCGGGCACGACGAGGATGAGCTTGTAGCCCTTCTGC
>Ga0209676_1001102_pt1 | contig 29980 bp, 21 predicted proteins | sample AraplaCvi_mLB_r2_FD_184282 | JGI IMG/M metagenome (GOLD analysis project Ga0209676, IMG submission 184282) | Arabidopsis root microbial communities from North Carolina, USA - plate scrape MF_Cvi_mLB_r2 (SPAdes) (version 2) | ecosystem: Host-associated > Plants > Roots > Endosphere | place: USA... | reverse complement strand
GGAGAGGTGGCAGAGTGGTCGAATGTACCGCACTCGAAATGCGGCGTGCCTTTACGGGTACCGTGGGTTCGAATCCCACCCTCTCCGCCACCGGCCTTCCCCATGAAAATCAGTTCCCCACCGCCGGGCCCATCCGGGTGCTTCGGCTCGCCCCGAATGCAAAACGGGGCGACCGACTGAGTCGGCCGCCCCCGGCATGATCGGTGAGGTTGGGGGTCCACCGACAATCGCCGATGCTGTCAGCCCGGCGCGCCGGACACGGTTGAAGATGAGCCGGTCGGCCCGCCTGCGACAGGCGAATCCGACGAGGCGACGAAAGAGCGACCGGTCCTCAGCAGGGCGGCCAGCGCAGGCCTGGACACAGGGCGTGGAGCCGCAGCGTGGTCAGCCACATCGCCCACCGTCCGTGGACCGCGCTCACACCACCGACACGCGGGCGTCGCCGGGCGATCACCATGCCAGCCGCACGCCGACGCGCCCGGCATAGCCCTCGACATCGCCTTCCAGGATCTCGGCCTGGGCGAAACCGCCCCAACCGGAGGCGGTCTGCAGGTTCGCGCCCAGCACCACCTCGCCCCAGCCGCGACGCCCCTCGTCCGCCACCTCGACCACCGTTGAACCGAAGGTCAGGGTCGAGACGTTGTTGCCGTCGAACTCGCGGTTCAGATAGATGCCGCCGTAGGGCTGGATCGCCGCGCCGCTGTTCAGGGCGATCCGCCAGCCGCCTCGCACGCCGACCTTGCCCGTCAGGCTGGTGGTGTCTCCGAAGGCCACCGAACCGGCGTCGTCGGCGATGCCGCCCAGATCCGTGGTGTTCCAGGCGACCGCCGCCGTCGGCTCGACGAACCAACCCTCGCCGCCCAGACGGTACGCCCCTTCCAGCCGCGCGCCCCAGGTCTCGCCGTCCGCCTCGTCAGAGACCTCGGCCGAAGCCCATTCATAGGTCAGGTCGTGGAACTCACCCTTGACCAGACCAGCCAGGGCGAAGCGGTCCCGGCTCCATTGGCCATAGACGCCGACCGAGGCGCTCTTGAACTCGGACACGTCGCCATTGCCCAGGAAGGTCAGCTCAGTGCGTCCCGCGCCGACCACGGCGCCCAGGGTCGCCTGCCCGCCCGCAAGGTCCACCAGCATGTCCGCGCCGACGGCCACTCCGCCGAGGTGAACGTCGTGGGACAGATCGACGTCCTCGGTGGTCACCCCGTTGCGGCCGCCGATGGAGTCCCGACCGCCATAGGCCTGGGCCCAGACCTGCCGCGCGCCGCCCGGCGCACGGCTGTCGCGCAGTTCCGCCATCCGCGCGGACACCACATCGGCGCCACGCCGCCACTGGGTCTGCGCGCCCGAGGCCATCTTGGTGGGCTCAAAGGCCTGATCCGCCAGTGCGCCGACCAGCTGATAGCCGCCGGTTCCGGCGTCAAACGCCAGGTCGTAATCGAGGAAGCCCCCACCGATGGTCTCGACCGTGAACTCCTCGCCGGTCTGCGGCGCTCCGGAGTTGATGACGGTCACGCCGGTTTCACCCAGCGAACCCGCGCCGTTCACCTGAACCTGCACGACCGAGGTCCCCAGCAGCGATCCGACCTCGATACGGTCCGCGACCGGCGCCGCGCCGGTCAGATCCACGTCCAGACGGATATGGCTGCCCGCCGTGTTGTTCAGCACGCTGGGGAGGATCAGGACATCGCCCGCGACGCCATTGACCAGGTCGATGGTTCCGGCGTTGTTGAACCGCTCGAGATTGAGGAAGCTGCGCTCCACCGGACCATCCGCGACATCGAATCGGACGATGCCGGCCGCGTCGTTGTTGAAGATGTCCTCACTGGCGCCGAACTGGCTGTCGCGGTCCACGATGAACACGCCGGTGTTGTTGACCACGTCCGCCTGATTGCCCAGGAAGACACCGCTTTCGAAGCGACCCGAGTTGTTCAGGGTGACGGCGCCCTGCCACACCCGAATACCGTAGCCGTTCTCGCTGCGGATCGTCCCGGCGTTGTTCACGACCGACCCGCCAACCGCGTTCAGCGCGATGGCGCCCGAGCCACCCTCCACCACGCCGTTGGCGGCGAGGTTGAAGACGATGGACCCGCCCGACAGATCAGCGCCCCCGTAGGAGCCGCTCAGCCGACGCGCGACATCGACCGTCAGCGATTGCGCCGCGCTGGCCAGCAGGGCGATGCTCTCGCTCCCGGTCACTTCGACCGCGCCGAGCTGAAGAGTGGCGTTCCCCTCGGAGACAGCGCGGATGCCGTAAGCGCTGCCGCCGCTGGTCCGGACGGTGTCGGCATTGATGCGCAGATTGCCCATGACCGTTGCGTCGATGCCGTCGGCCTGGTCACCGGCGGTCTGGAGCGTGCCGACCTCGATGTCCGCCCCGGCGTCCGAGTACAGCCAGATGGCGTCGGAGCTTCGTCCCTGCGTGCTGATCGTGCCGATATCCAGCGTCGCATCGCCGCCGGTGTAGATGTCGGCGCCCGACGCGTAGTCGCCGACGGTCGAGATCGACTGAACCTTTGCGGTGACATTGGCGCCGCGCAGATCGATGCCGGCCGATTCCTCGCCTTCCGTCACGATGGCGTCCGCTGTGATGTCCAGGTTGCCGTAGGCCACCGCCACGATGCCGCGTGCATTGTCGCCGTGCGTGGTGATGTCGCCGCCGTCGAGCTTGAACGAGAAGCCCGTCGTGTCCCGCCCGAGCGGGTTCAACACCCGCCCCTGCTGGAAGCTGATCCCCGTGCTGCCGGCGCCTTCCGTGATGACCGAGCGGCTGTTGACGGTGACCTCGCCCAGCACGTTGTTGTCGATGATGATCCCGCGCGCTTCGGCGCCGTAGGTGTGGATCGAGTCGCTAGTGAACACCCCGCCCGTCGGGGACAGGAACAGGCCGTGCGCGCCCGTCCCGCGCGTGACGATGGACGTGCTGTTCAGGTCGGCGCCGATCCCCGCGAAGAAGAGGCCATAGGCGTAGTGGCCCGACGTGGTGATCGACCCGCTGTCGATCGTCGCGCCCGAAAGGGCGATGGCCCACAGGCCATGCGCATCGGCGCCGGTGGTGGTGATGCTATCGCTGGTCAGGTCCAGATGAGTCCGGCTGTCGGCCAGAAGCCCCAGGGCACCGGCGCCCGAGGTCGAGATCGTGCCGCTGTCGATAGTGATGTCGCCCCGCGAACGCACATCCATGCCGTAGGAGCCGGCGCCGGAAGTGGTGATGGAGGCGGAGGTGATCGATACCGGCTGCGCCGACGGCGCCCCGAGGCCGTTGCTGGTCAGGATTCCGGCGGCGCTGGCGCCGGTTGTGACGATCACGCCGCTGTTGATGGTCAGCGCGCCGCGCGTTTCGGCATAGATGCCGCGGGAAACGGATCCGCCGGTGCGAATATCGCCCGCCGTGACGGTGACGGCGCCGCCGTCACTGCTGATGACGTTGATGCCCGTGCTGCTGTTCGCGGTGGTGACGATGTCGGCTTCGGCCGCGCCGACGATCAAGGCGCCGGCGCCGGTGAAGTGCACGCCGGCGGCGGCGACGCCCTCCTCCAGGACGAGCGTCCGACCCCCGCTGAGGCCGGTGTAGCTGATCCGACCGTATGGGCCGCCCGCGACATCGCAGGTGATGATGCCGAGCGGGCTCGGCGAGCCGCAGTTGGCGGCCTGGGCCTGGGCGGTCGGCGCGAGAAGCAGGGAACCGCCGAGGGCGGAGGCGCACAGCAGGGTGGCGCGAAGAGCGGCGGGGCGGCGGGGAGCGCGGCGCATGGGGAGGTCCTTTTGAAATCGGGACCGCCGCGTCTCTGTCAAAGCGGAGGGTGAAGGAATCGGCCTGCGATCGGCCAGCGACGAACCGGCCGGACCCTGCCGCACCGTCCAGGCGGCGACAGGAGGGCAAGGGCGCTCGCCCCCTCGCGGCCCGGCTTTGATCGATAGTTCATCGCATCGCCGCCGATGTAGAGGCGCGGAAGGCGACGACCCCCAACCTCCGCCTCAGTCAAAACACTGCAATAAAACGAAAACAGCATGCAATGAAAAACACGTTTGCAGACCTGCAATTGTTGTTGATGTTGCAATGCAACGATGGCTCAAATCAATGATATCATCGTATTGCGATACTATATTGAAGGCGATGACCGACTGAATACAGCCTCTCCGCTCTCCGCATCGTGCGGACAGTCGACGGTCGCCCTGGGGGGCGGCTTGTGAGGAGGCAAGAGAATGAGACATCGGAACAGCCGGGCACGGCTGGTGACTTCAACCATCCTGGCGGGGATCATGACCGCGGCCCTGCCCGCCGTCGCGACCACCCTGCTGGCCCCCGGCGTCGCCACGGCGCAGGACTATACCAACGGCACCTTGTCCGGCACCGTGCAGGGCGCGGACGGCGCTCGCATCGCCGGCGCGGCGGTCTCGGTCCGTTCGACCAGCCAGGGCATCGTCCGCGAGGCGGTGACGGATGCGGACGGCCAGTTCCGCGTGCCCCTGATCCCGACCGGCGGATATGAGGTCACCGTCAACGCCGCGGGCTTCACCAGCGCCTCGGACAACGTCTCGGTCAGCCTGGGCAGCGCGTCGGACTATGTGTTCACCCTGGCCAGCGACAACGCGACCGAGCTGGGTGAAGTGGTCGTCACCGGCGCCCGTCGTTCGGTCGACTTCAGCCGTACCGCCATCGGTGTGACGGTGGATGTCGAACAACTGGTCGATCAGGCGCCGATCGCGCGCAACATCACCGCGATCACCCTGCTGGCGCCCGGCGCGGTGCCCGGCGACACCGCCTTCGCGGTCAGCAGCTCGCAGCTCCAAGCCCCGCCGGCGCTGGGCGGCTCCGGTCCGGCCGAGAACGCCTATTACGTCAACGGCCTGAACACGACGAACTTCGTCAACGGCCTGGGCGGCGCGCCCGTCCCGTTCGACTTCTACAAGACCGTCGACGTGAAGACGGGCGGCTATTCGGCCGAGTTCGGTCGCGCGACGGGCGGCGTCATCAACGCCGTGACCAAGTCGGGCACCAACGACTTCATGATGGAAATTCACGCGACCTGGGCGCCCGACGCCCTGCGCGAGGACGCCCCGAACACGGTCCAGTCCGACCAGGGCACCGACCCGGTCCCCGGCGTGGTCAATGAGGTCGGCGAGTACGAGGACCGGACGCTGACCGTCGAGATGGGCGGCCCGCTGATCCGCGACCGCCTGTTCGCCTACGGCATCGCCTCGTGGAACGACACGCGCAGCGCCGGCGGCCTGACCAACGGCCAGTACCGCCGCGACACCTTCAGCAAGGATCCGTTCTACGGCATCAAGCTGGACGGCTATCTGACCTCGGACCACCGTCTGGAGTTCACCTACTACAACACCGAACAGACCCGGACCCGGAACAACTACAGCTTCGATCCGGCCACCGGCGAGGTCGATCCGGCCCTGCTGGGCACCGAGGTGCTGAACCAGGGCGGCGACAACTTCGTCGGCCGCTACACCGGCACGATCACCGACTGGCTGACCGTCTCGGCCGCCTATGGCGAGATCCGCGTGGATCAGTCGTCGGTCAACAACCTGTTCGGCGAGTCCCGGGTGGTCGATGACCGACCCGGCCAGGGCGGCGCCCTGCTCAGCCGGCAAACCGCGTCCTCGACGACGGTGCCCTTCCTGGCGGAGCGGAAATTCTATCGCGCCGACGCGGACATCTATCTGAACCTGTTCGGCGAGCACCACATCCGCCTGGGCTTCGATCACGAAGACACCCTGCTGAACGAGAGCTCGGTCACCAACGGCGGCTACCGCATCAACTACAGCACCGCGGTCGCCGGAAACACGCTGGGTCTGGCCGCCGGTCAGGAATACGCCGCGCTGCGGAACTTCCAGTCGGGCGGCGGCTTCGAAGGCGTCAACGAGGCGATGTACATCCAGGACTCCTGGGATGTGAACGACCGGCTGAACATCCAGCTGGGCCTGCGGAACGACACCTTCGAGATCGCCAACCCGCTGGGTCAGACCTTCCTGAACTTCGACGGCGAGCTGGCGCTCCGCGCGGGCTTCGCCTTTGACCCGACCGGCGACGCGACGCAGAAATTCTACGGCTCCTACGGCCGCTATTATCTGCCCCCGGCGTCCAACACCGCCTACCGCGCCGCCGCTCCGGCGACGGACATCACCGAGTTCTTCCTGCCGTTCGGCGGAGCGACGACGTTCGGCGGGGCTCCGGGTTCGGTCACCGGCTTCGATCCGGTCACCGGTCGGCCGCTCGCGGGCTTCGGGCCTCAGATCACCGCCGCCACCGGCGCGACCAGCCTGCAGCCCTGCCCCGCCACGGCGGTCACCCAGGCGCCGTCCGGCACGGTCGCCTGTTCGGTGCGCAACAACGGCACGGCGCCGAACCCCGACGCCGTCGCCGCGCGTAACGTCCAGTCGACTTTCGAGGACGAGTTCATCCTCGGCTACGAAAACCGGATCACCGACCAATGGACGGTGGGCGTCAACGCCGTCTACCGGAACCTGGGCCGCGCGGTGGAAGACGCCCTGCTGGACAACGGCGTGCTGGCCTACTGCCAGCGCGAAGGCATCGCCGGCTGTAACGCCCTGTACCCGGGTCAGAGCTTCTATCTGATCATCAACCCCGGCCATGACGTGGTGGCCAACGTCCGCCTGCCCGGTTTCACCGAGCGTCAGACGATCACCATGCGGGCCGAGGACCTGGGCATTCCGAAGGCCAAGCGCGAATACATGGCGCTGGAGTTCACCTTCCAGCGCGCCTTCGACGGCGTCTGGGGGCTGCAAGGGTCCTACACCCTGTCCAAGTCGGACGGGAACTACGAGGGCGGGGTCAAGTCCGACGTCGGCCAGACCGACTCCGGCATCACCCAGGACTTCGACTTCCTCGCCTTCATCCCCGGCTCCTACGGCCTGCTGCCGAACCACCGCGGTCATCAGTTCAAGATGACCGGCTCCTGGCAGGCGACGGACGACCTGATGCTGGGCGGCAACCTGTCGGTGATCTCGCCGCGCCACTACGGCTGCGTCGGCCTGGCGCCGAACGGCTATGCGGACGGTGATGTGGCCAACAGCAGCTACGGCTCGGCCTCGCGCTTCTGCAACGGGCTGGTCGTGGATCGGGGGTCGGTGTTCACCGCCGACTGGATCACGCGCTTCGACCTGTCGGCGCGCTACTCGCTGGATGACCTGGTGCCGGGCGATCTCGTCCTGCGGGCCGACGTCTTCAACGTCTTCAATCTGCAAGGCGTGGTCGAGGCCAACGAGTTCGGCGAAACCCAGACCGGGGCGCCGTCGCCGACCTATCGTGGGCCCACGGCCTACCAGGCTCCGCGCAGCTTCCGGATCGGCTTCGACTGGCGCTTCTGATCTCCCGGTCCGCCAGACGAAGAGAGGCGGTGGACTTCGGTCCACCGCCTTTTTTCTTGCCTGGAATGAAAGACCTTATGCGGCGGTGTCAGGCCGCCTGATCCGCCTGCAGCAGGATGGCGGCGCCCGGCCCCTGGGCCAGGATGCGGTCCATGTCTTCGCACAGGGCGCGCCCGGCCGAGGTCAGGAACAGGTGGCGGTTCCGGTTCTCATGCGGTCCGCGCATCAGCACCAGCAGGCCGCGATAGGGCGTCAGGGCGCCCGGCATGTCCGCCGGCGCCAGTCCCCGTGCGGTGCGCGAAGCGGTCGCCGCCGTGAAACCGCACAGCTGCCCCAATCCATTGACGGTGACGCCCTCGTTCTCGGCGACGGCGAGCAAGGTCATCAGCTCAGTGGTGGTGAAGCCCGGATGCAGCCCGCGCAGATGGCGGAGCATGCGCATCAGCGAACTGGCCTCTCGCCGCAGGATCTCAACCGACATAGAGCGCCCGCACGATCTGCACCTCAGGGCCCAGCTTGGCAGGCGCGGGCGCGCGCGGCCTGACGCGGTTGCGACGGACGCGGACGCTGAGCGCCGGGTCGGCGTATTCGGGGTCCAGACTGCTCAGAAAGGCCTCGAGACGCGCCTTGTGCCGACGTTCGGCGTAGACGTCCTCAGCCTCGAAATCGACGGTGATCGTCGCCTGGTACTTCATCGCGGTTCTCCTTTGCGAGACCGCAAGGTTCCAGCCGGCACCCGCCACGGACCATCGGGAAACGACCGACTTCCGACGAACCGATCAGTCGTCGATGGACCGGGAAACTCCCGTCGCGGCGACGGCCGCGCCGAGGGCGGCGCCCGTTCGGCCATAGGTCGCGCCGACCCGGACAGGGGTGCCGTCGCGCAGGACCACGACCATGCCGGCCGAGCCCTGACGGGTCACCTCCGCGATCGCGGACCGCCGCACGAAGGCTGAGCGGCTGACACGCACCATGATCTCGGGGTCGAGCTGCTTTTGCAGCGCGCCCATGGTGGTGCGCACGATGTGCGACCGCGTCGAGGTGTGCAGCAGGGCGTAGTCCCTCGCCGCCTCGATCCAGTCGATGGACCCAAGGTCCACGCGCACCAGACCGGTGCTGCCGGGGGCCCAGAAGCCGTCGGCATACCCTTCGACCGGCGCGGGCTCCGGGGCGACCACGGGGGCCACCCCTTCCCGCCGGCGCCGCGCCCGGTCGATGGCGATCGACAGGCGCGCCCGATCCACCGGCTTGAGCAGGTAGTCGACCGCATCGACCTCGAAGGCCTGGGCGGCGAAGTGGTCATAGGCGGTGACGAAGACCACCTCGACCCCCGGGACCTCCTCGACGGCGCGGGCCAGCGATAGGCCGCTCTGCTTGGGCATGCGGATATCCAGCAGGGCCAGATCGGGCTTCAGCCGCTTGATCACCGCCGCCGCCTCGTCGCCGTCGTGAGCCAGCCCGACCACCTCGACCTCGCCGATCTCGGCCAACAGGGTCTCGAGGCGCGACAGGGCCAGCGGCTCATCATCAGCCAGAACAACACGCATCATCACGCCGCCGCCTTCAAACCGACGCGCTGTAGCGGAAGGCAGATGCGCGCGTGGAATCCGGTCCCCGCGGCGCCCGCCTCAAGCCAGGCCGCGTCACCGTAGATCACCGTCAGACGCCGGCGAATATTCTCCAGCCCGATCCCCACGCCGGCTTCGGGATCCGGCGCGTGACCCGCGCCCTCATCGACCACCGACACCTCCAGCCGCTCATCGGCGGCCTGGATGATGACGCGCATCCGGCTGCGCCCCTCCGAAGGGGTCAGGGCGTATTTGATGGCGTTCTCGACAAGGGGCTGCAGGATCAGGCCGGGCACCAGCGCGTCCTCCAGATCCGGCGGACACTCGATCTCGATGTCCAGCGCGTCCGAGAAGCGCGTGGACTCGATCTCGATATAGGCCTCCATCGTCGCCAGCTCGTGCCCCAGGGGCAGCAGGTCATCCTCAGCGGGTTTCAGCGAGGCGCGCATGAACTGGCACAGGCGGCTGATCATGCTCTCGGCCGCTTCCGGCTGACCGCCGACGACCAGGGACGAGATGCTGTTCAGGGTGTTGAACAGGAAGTGAGGGTTTAACTGGAAGCGCAGCATCTGCAGTTGCGCCTCGCGCGCCTGCTCCCGCGCCTCGGCGGCCTGCAGGGCGAACAGCGCCGACCGGCGGGCATGCTCGGCGGCGCGGGCGGTGATCGAAATCAGCTCAAGCGCGGCGACATAGAAGCCGTACAAACCGATGTAGATCAGGCAGTTGACGGCGAAATCTTGCCTGTTGAACCAAACACCTGGAGGGCGGTCGAAGGCGCGAGCGAAGGCCTCGTTCAGCACGCCGTCGACGAAGGACTGGCCCATGGTGGCGGCCAGCACGGCCAGGACCAATACGATCCACCGCACCTCGGCCCGACGCTCCGCCATGACGCGGACCAGGCCATAGAGGCCGAGGGAGACCCCCAGGCCCGTCAGAGTGATCGCCACCACCCACAGCGAGGCCGGCGCCGAGAGCAGGCTCCCCTTGGCGAGGCTCAGCGAAACGAAGAAGGCGGACGCACAGAACAGCCACATGCCGCCCGTCACCCACAGGGCGATGGACTTCGACCGCTTCTCGATCAGTCCGACATCCAGACTTGCGCTCATTCTCGCTCCGAGGCTCGGCGGGGCTCAGTTCGCGGAGAGACTAGCATGATCGGTTGCGTGCGATCTCGCTGAGGTGGGCCACGCGTTCGGTGAGGGGCCCCAGCATCGCGGTGCTCTCGGTCATCGCCGCCATTCGGGCCTGCATCGCGTCCTGCTGGGCCCGCATGGAGGACGCGGCGGCCTGCTGTTCCGCCATCTGCACCGCGCCCATGACCAGGCCCCCGCCGGGAATGAAGCTGGCGGCGAGCCCGCCCAGCCCCGCGACGAGCCCCCCGCCCGGCCGCTGCCGGGAGGCGGCCATGGCCTCGCGGCTCATATCCTGACCGGCCGACATCAGGTTCTGCTGCACGGCCATCAACTGTTGATTCAGCGTGCCGATCTCACCGACCAGCGCTTCGCAGCTCAGATTGGAGTCGCCCAGCCGCACGACCTCGAACGGCGCGGGCTCCGGCGCGGCGGATTGCTCCTGCGCGAATGCGGGAGTCGCCATGAGGGTCGCGACGAGGGATATCAGGGCACGCTTCACCGGGGCTTCTCCGCCAATCTGAGGCGGGACCCTAGCGTGCACGGGCCGGAGGACGGGAGGGGTCGACGGCCAAGCTCGTCGCAAGTTCGACGCAGAGGGTCAGGCGTGTCCGTACAGGGTCACCACGCAGGCGCCGCCCAGGCCGAGGTTGTGTTGCAGGCCGAAGTTCAGCCCCTCGACCTGCCGCGCCCCTGCCGTGCCGCGCAGCTGATGCGTCAGCTCGAAACACTGGGCCAGGCCGGTCGCGCCCAGCGGATGCCCCTTGGACAGCAGGCCGCCCGACGGATTGACCACATGGTCGCCGCCATAGGTGTTCCGCCCGTCGCGGATATAGGCCTCGGCCCCGCCCTCGGCGCACAGGCCCAGCGCCTCGTAGCTGATCAGTTCATTGGCCGAGAAGCAGTCGTGCAGCTCGACCGCGCCGATCTGATCTGGTCCTACCCCGGCCTGTTCATAGACCGACCGCGCCGCCTCGCGCGTCATCTCATAGCCGACCACGCTCATCATCGACCGGCCCGTGAAGGTCTCGGCATAGTCGGTGGTCATGGCCTGACCCAGGATGGCGACGCGCGCGTCCAGCCCATGCCTGGCGGCGAAGGCGGGCGAGACCAGCACGGCGGCCGCGGCCCCGCAGGTCGGCGGGCAGGCCTGATAGCGGGTCAGCGGGCCGTACAGGTGTTTCGAGCCCATCACCTCGTCCAAGGTGATCGGGTCGCGGAACAGAGCCATGGGATTGTTCGCGGCGTGACGGCGCGCCTTGACCGCGATCATGCCGAACACCTCGTCCGGCGCGCCGTAGCGGGCCTGATAGTCCAGCCCCGCGCCGCCGAACTGCTGGGCCACCAGGGGCGATGTGTCGTCCTTGCCCAGGATCTGTTCCTGCACCGTCAGGTGATGATCCAGGGTGCGCTTGCGGTCATTGAACACCGCGCCCAGCGCGCCGGGCAGCATCTGCTCGAAGCCGAAGGCCAGCACGCAATCGACGGCCCCCGCCTCGATCATCTGCCGGGCCAGCCACAGGGCGGTCGAACCGGTCGAGCAGTTGTTGTTGACGTTGACCACGGGAATGCCCGTTGCGCCGACGCGGTACAGGGCCGATTGGCCCGCGGTGGAGTCCGCATAGACATAGCCGGCATAAGCCTGCTGGATCTGCGCGTAGCCCACGCCCGCGTCGGTCAGGGCCAGGCGGATCGCCTGCTCGGCCATCACGTCCCAGTCGGCGCTCTGGCCCGGCTTGGCGAAGGGGATCATGCCGACGCCGGCGATCAGGGCTTTGGTCATGGTTCAGGTCCGGTGTGGAGAGAGGTCAGGCCGCGTCGCGGCGGTCGTCGGCCTGGATGGCGGCCAGGGCGGCGTTCACCCCCGCCAGCCGCTCGCGCAGCTCGCCCGCCTTGCGTTGCAGGAGCTGACGGATGTGCAGGTCCCGCGCGGCGGATGGCTGGCCCAGCACCTCACGGATGTCGTCCAGCGACACGTCGCAGCGCCGCAGGTGCGCGATCAGGGACGCCTGTTCACATTGGTCCGGCGTGAACAGCCGCACGCCCCGCGCCGCCCGATGCGGCCGGATCAGCCCCATGTCCTCGTAGTGACGCAGGGCCCGGGGCGTGACCCCGGTCAGGGCCGACAGCCGGGAGATGCTGAGCACCGCGTGAAGGCCGGACGCCGCCATGGCTCAGACCGCCTCGACGGGGGTATCCGGCAGCACCTCGGCGGCCGGTTGGGGCGCGACCCGCATGGCCACCCAGTAGCCGAGCAGCGAGATAAAGCCGGTGACCACGCCCAGCCAGGTCAGGGTCATGCCCAGACCCGTCGGTCCTTTGAACAGCAGGGTCATCCAAGCGATGATCGCCGCCGAGATCGGGCCGCCCACGAACTTGCTGATGATGGCCAGCGCCGCCAGGCTGGTCGCGCGCTCCTCATTGGGCAGCAGCACCGCGATGGCGGCCGAGTTCACCAGATTGACCACCGCGCCGCCCGTCAGCAGGGCGAACAACACCCAGGCGAACAGGGTCACCGACGGCATGATCGGATAGGCGCTCGCCGGAATGCTCAGCGCCGTGGCCACCACGGCAGGCAGCAGGATGGCGCCGCGCATCTTCAGCTTCTGGCTGGCGTCGGCGGTGAAGCCGCCGATGACCGAGCCGACGATGCCGCCGCCCAGGATCACCAGACCGACCCAGCCGCCGAACTGACCGGGCGACTGGTGGTACTGCCGCACCAGAACCGAGCCGATCCACAACGCTGCGGCGCCTTCCGCCAGCGAACCCGCGAAATTGCCGATGTAGAGCGAGCCCAGGAAGTAGCGGCGCCGCCAGAAGGCCTTCAATGACTCCATCAGCGACGGATTGGCCTGCTCCACCTCATGACGCTCGGGCTCGCGGATCAGGAACAGCGGAAGCACCGCGACGGAGGCGCCGATGCCGACCAGCAGGTGGGCTTCGCGCCAGGCCGGCATGCCCTGGATGAAGGCCGTGGGATTGGCTTCCAGCCAACCGAACAGGGTGCCGCCGATGGCGAAGGCCGCCGCCGCGCCCGCCCAGGCGCCGATGGAGATCAGCAGCATCGACCGGCCCCGCCGCTCAGGCATGCAGACGTCGGCCAGCAGGGAGACCAGCACCGGGAAGGCGGTGGCCGCCCCGATTCCCGCCACCAGGCGGGCGGCGAACAGGCCGTAGAAGTCCTGCACGAAGGCTGTCCCGATCGTTCCTATGGCCCACAGCGAGGCCAGGATGATCAGCAGGCGCGTGCGCGTGTGGTGGTCCACCAGCCAGGCGATGGGCAGGGACAGGATGGCCGCCGGAATCGCCGTGGCCGTGCCCACGATCATGGCCAGCTGGAAGTCGCTGATGCCCAGGTCGGTCTTCACCGCCTCCTGGATCGGCGCCAGCAGGCCGCCGACCGTCAGGGCCGAGAAGATGGTCAGCGTCAGCAGCCAGACCACGCTCCACTTGGTCTTGCGGAAGGCGCCGGGCGGCGGCGTGGCGGTTGCGGCGGCGTCGCCGGCGGCATCCACAGTGGTCATTGTCGTTCCCTCGGAATGCGGGCCTTCAGACCCGTCTGTCGTTGGTGAAAAATCAGAGCTCGGGCCGGGTCAGGGCCGCGTACGTGAAGGTGCGGGCCTTGGCCCGGAACTCGCTGGATATCGGGTCGGCGAACCTCTGGATCAGGCCGACGAAGACCAGGTCATTTTCCGGATCGATCCAGAACCAGGTGCCGCCCATGCCGCCCCAGGCCAGGGTCCCCCTGCCCTCGGTCGAGCCCATCGCGCGCGGGTCCTTGAAGACCGAGAAGCCCAGGCCGAACCCGAAGGCTGGATTGAAGGGCAGCAGCCGCATCGGATGGCTGGTCGCCAGCACCGCGGCGGGGATGACATTGGTCGCCATCAGCTCGACCGTGACCGGCGCGAGGATGCGCACCCCGTCCAGTTCGCCCTTGTTCAGGACCATCTGGCAGAAGCGGGCGTAGTCGGTGATGGTCGAGACCAGCCCGCCGCCGCCGTCCTCGAACTCGGGCGGCGCGGTGAACGGATTGATCGGCGCGCCGAGGACTTCCGTGACCTCCTTGAGGCCGCCCTGCCCATCGTCCTGATAGAAGGTCACCAAGCGATCGACATTGTCGGCGTTGGTCTGGAACCCGGTATCGACCATGCCGAGCGGCCCAAAGATGCGATCCCGCAGGAAGTCGCCGAACGACTGGCCCGAAATCCGGCTGACGATCACGCCCAGGATTCCTGAAGCGACCGAGTAGAACCATTCCGTCCCCGGCTGGAACATCAGCGGCTGGGCCGCGATGGAGTCGACGAAAGCCTGCGCGCCCTCGGGCCGCGCGATCCGATTGTCCAGATAGGCGCGCTCAAGCGGATGCGCGTCCGGGAACAGGCCGTAGGCGAAGCCGGCGGTGTGGCTCATCACCTCACGCAGGGTGGGCGGACGCACGGCGTCTTCCAGGATCACCTGGCCGTCGGGGCCCACGCCGGCGCAGACCTTCAGGTTTGCGAACTCGGGGATGAAACGGGTGACCGGATCGTCGAGGGTCCAGCGCCCTTCCTCGAACAGGATCATCATCGCCACGGCGGCGATCGGCTTGGTCATCGAATAGATGCGGAAGACGGCGTCGCGCGACAGGGCCGCCTCCCTGTCCAGCGCGGGCTTGCCGTGGGTCCGCATCGCCGCCACGCGGCCGTGCCGCATCAACAGCGTCGAAACGCCGGCCACCCGTCCCGTCTCGACCATGCTCGACATGTAGTCGTCGAGGCGTTGGAGACGCTCGGAGTCGAAGCCCAGGTCCTCGGGCCGCTCCGCGACGGGAAGGCCGGCGATGTCAGCCATTGGGACTCCCTTTGCGCTCAGCCGCGCGTGACTCGCAGATCGCCATGAAGCCGCCGGCCATGAACCGGGCCATGCGCGCCTTGATGGCCTCGAAATCCTCGGACTGGCACAGACCGCCGGACAGGTGATCGATCCGGCCCGTACGCGCCAGGCTCAGGGTCAGGGCGCCCGTGACGAAGTGGTAGCCCCAGAAGATGTCCTCCTCGGCGGCGTCCGGCATGGCCTTCTTGAGCAGGTCGATCAGCTGCAGCACGACGGGGTCGAAGTTCGCCCACATCAGCTCGGCGCCCCAGACGGGCGTGTTGTTCAGCTGACCGCCCAGGGCGCCGTAGTTCCGCCAGCCCTCGCCGCCCTCGATGTAGAGGTCCAGGTCGGTGTCCAGGAAGGCGCGCAGTGCGCCCTCGACGGTCGGATGATCCCCCGTCTCCTCGGCATAGCGCTTCATCGCCTCGACCCGGCGGCCGATGGTGATCGGCGCGCGGCGCTTCACGACCTGCTCGAACAGGTCCTGCTTGTCCTTGAAATAGTAGTGCATCAGCGAGGTGTGGACGCCGATCTTCTGGGCCACGTCCTTCAGCGTCACGCCGTACATGCCGTGCTTGGAGAACAGGTCCTCCGCCGCATCCAGCATCTGCTCCAGGCTGTCAGCGCGCTGTTCAGCCTTCGAGCGGCCTTTCACGGCGGGCTTGGCCTTGGCGGCGGCCTTGCGGCGGGTTGTTGCGGGTTTGACGGGCACGGGAGCCTCCGACGGAATCAGTTCCGCGGAAGATCGGACGGCGGCGCTGGACTTGGAAGCCGCCATCAGGCCTGCCCGAACTCGGCGCGCAGGCGCACCTTGTCGATCTTGCCCGTCGCGGCCAGCGGCATGGCGTCCACGCGCTGGATGCGGTCCGGGATCCACCAGTCGGCCACCCGGCCCTTCAGCGCCGCGCGGAAGACCTCGTCGGCGACGTCCTGGCGCAGCTCCACGATCAGCACCGGCCGCTCGCCCCACTTCGGATCGGGCCGCGCCACCACCGCCGCCAGGGCCACGCCGTCCAGCGCGCCGACGATCTCCTCGATCTCGCCCGGATTGATCCACTCGCCGCCCGACTTGATCAGGTCCTTGGAGCGGCCGGCGATGGTCAGGGCGCCGGCCTCGTCGATCTGGGCCAGGTCGCCGGTGTCGAACCAGCCGTCGGCGTCCACCGCCGGAGCCGCGGCGTTCAGATAGCGGTTGACCACGCTGTGGCCGCGGACCTTCAGATGGCCGACGACGCCGCGCTGTTCCGGCAGGTCGACGCCGTCCGCGTCCGTCAACTTCATGTCCAGGCCGATGGAGGTCTTGCCTGAGGCGCGGGCCGGTTCGGCGGGCGAGGACAGGGTGCCGGTGGGCGACAGCTCGGTCATGCCCCAGCTGGTCTGCACCCGCACGCCCAGTGTCTGTTCCAGCCGGTTCATCAGGCTTTCAGGACAGCCGGCGCCGCCCAGAACGATCCGCTCCAGCCCGGGCACGCCCTCGGCGCTGGCGTCCACATGGTCGACCAGGCCCAGCCAGACCGTCGGCACGCCGGCGGTGACCGTCACGCCTTCCTCACGGATCAGACGCGCCAGACGGGCGCCGTCGGTGACCCGGCCGGGCAGGACCAGCTTGGCCCCCACCGCAGGCGCCGAGAAGGGGAAGCCCCAGGCGTTGGCGTGGAACATCGGCACTGCCACCAGCACCGCGTCCCGCTGGGTCAGGCCCAGGGAGTCCGGCAGGATGGAGCGCAGGGTGACCAGATAGTTGGAGCGGTGAGTGTAGACCACGCCCTTGGGCGCGCCCGTGGTGCCCGAGGTGAAGCACAGGCCGGCGGGCGTGCGCTCATCAAAGCCGCCCCACTCCACCGGCTGACCGGCCTGGATCAGCGTCTCGACATTCAGCGTCGTCGGATCGGCGGGCCGCTCATCCAGCGCCATCAGGCGCAGGCCCGGACGGCGCGCGGCGACGTCGGCCGCCAGCGAAGCGAGCCCCGCGCCGTAGGCCACCATCGTCGCGCCGGACTGCTCGACCATCGCCGCCAGCTGGTTGGCGGTCAGCCGCGGATTGAGCGTGTGGCAGACCATGCCCACGCCCATCACGGCGTACCAGATCTCCATGTGCGGACGGGTGTTCCAGGCCAGGGTGGCGACCACGTCGCCCCGCTCCAGCTCGAGGTCGAGCAGGGCGCCCGACAGCTTGCGGCTGCGCTCCAGCACCTGGGCGTAACCCATGCGGCTGACATCGCCGTCGATATCGCAGGAGACGACCTCGACATCGCCGTGCCAGCGGGCGGCGTGGGTCAGGAATTTGTCGACCGTCAGGTCATAGGCCTGCATGCCGTCCACCATCGCCGCCAGCGGGCGGGCGCGGTCGGCGACGGTCTGGGCCGACGGCGCATCGATGGTCTGGTGGACGGTCATCAGGGAACTTGGAACTCGACAAAGGAGTGCGGGGCGGACCCGAAGGCCCGCCCCGGAAGGGCCTTAGAAGCTACGGGTGACGCGGACGCCGTACTGACGCGGCGGCGCGGCGTAGCGCTGCCCGGCCTTCACGGCGCCGATGTACTCTTCATCGAACACGTTGGTGCCGTAGGCCTGAACCCGCCAGGCGGCGTCGCTGGGTTCCCAGGTCAGCTGCGCGTTGAAGATGTCACGCGCCTCCAGCCGGTCGCCGCGCGCCGCGTTGGCGAAGATGGTGCCCCAGGTCTCGCCGATGTGGCTGTAGTCCACGCGCGGGGTCAGGCGACCGCCGCCCACGGCGAAGTCGTACTCGACGCCGAGGTTGAAGGTCAGCTCCGGCGCATAGGTCTGGGCGTTGCCGCCGACCTGCACGCAGTTGACCGAGGCCGGCCCGGTGGACGGGTTGCAGCCGCCGGTCAGCGGGCCGCGCGGATCGATGGCGAAGAAGTCGCCCAGTTCCGAATGCGACAGCGAGATGCCCGCATCGAAGCCGAGCGCGCCGAAGCGACCCTGGGCCGAGGCTTCCAGACCGTAGATCTTGGTCTCGCCCTGCACGTTCGAGATGGTGGTGATCGTCGGGGTGGTCGGGTCGCCGATGATGACCTGGAAGTTTTCGTAGATGTTGTAGTAGCCGCCCAGCTGGGTGCGCAGGCGTCCGTCGAACATCGTGGCCTTCCAGCCGGCCTCGAAGTCGATGACCTCTTCGCCGTCGAACGGGCCGGGCGGGACGCCCAGGATGTTCGGGCCGTTCAGACCGCCCGCCTTGTAGCCGGTCGCCACGAAGCCATAGAGGAAGTTGTTGTCGTCGAGGGTGTAGTTCAGGGCGACCTTGCCGGTGACCTTGTCCTCTTCGACCTTGTCGTTCTGGGTGATCGACAGGCCCAGCAGCGGGATGGCGCTGATGGCGTCGTTCTCGACCGTCGAGCGCGAATAGCGGGCGCCGATCTGCAGCTCCAGCGAGTCGGTCAGGTCGTAGCTGGCCTGACCAAAGACCGCCGCCGTCGACTTCGGATTGCGGCCTTCCAGCGTGACCGCGATCAGCAGCGGCAGGGTCGGCGACAGGTACTGGGTGGTGGTGAACTGGCCGGGCGGGAAGGTGATCAGGTCGTCCTGATAATAGGCGCCCAGGATCCAGCTGAACCGGCCGGTGTCCGGCGAGATCAGGTTGAACTCCTGCGACCACAGCCGCTGATCGACCTTGATGTTCGAAGTGAACGGCAGGGTCGCGGTGCCGTCGGTGTCGGCGCGCACCGAGGTGGTGCCGTCTTGGTAGCCGGTGATCGACCGCAGGGTCAGGCCGTTGTCGAACTCATAGCTGATGTTCAGCACCGAGCGCAGCATCTCGTCGGCGGCGCGGAACGGGCCGTTGGTGCGGATGTCGAACAGGCTGTCCGTCGAGTTGACCGGCGTGGTCGGATAGCCGCCCAGATCGATGTGGTTGTAGTCGGTGCGGAACAGCACGCGCAGGGCGTCGGTCGGCTGCCACAGCAGGCTGGCGCGGACGCTCTGATTGTCCACCGCGCCCGGATCGCCTTCGGTCGGGGCGCCCTGGATGACGTTGTAGAAGCCGTCGCGGTTGTCGGTGTTGAAGGCCAGGCGCATCGCCAGGTTGTCGCTCAGCGGCACATTGACCGCGCCTTGCAGACGGACGGCGTCATAGTTGCCGTACTGGCCAGTGACATAGCCGTTCACGCCCGAGAAGTCGGGGTTGCGCTCGGTGACGAAGACCGCGCCGCCCGTGGCGTTCTGGCCGGCGAAGGTGCCCTGCGGACCGCGCAGCAGCTCGACGCCGGCGATGTCGTAGAAGGGCTCGTTCTGGAAATAGGCGGGGAAGACGGCCACGCCGTCGCGATAGGTGATCACGCCCACGCCGATGCTGGACGAGTTCTCGGTCTTGCCGATGCCGCGGACGTTGAAGCTGTTGCCCTGGCCGGAGTTCTGCACCGTCACCGACGGCATCGAGAACTGCAGTTGTTCAACCGTGTTGACGCCCCGGTCCTGCAGCTGTTCGCCGCTCAGGACGGCCGCCGCGATCGGCGTTTCCTGCAGGTTCCGGGTGCGCCGTTCGGCGGTGATGACCACTTCGCCGAGGCTGGACGCCTCTTCCTGCGGCGCGGTCGGCCCGGCTTGCTGCGCTTGAGCCGAACCGCACCAGAGCAGCGCGACCACGGACGTCGAAATCCAGAGACTACGGCCCATGACGGGACCCCCTATCCTTGTGATGTTTCCTCGGCGCTCTCCGTCGCCATGCCGAATGAGTTCCACCGATCTGCGTCCGCGTCAACACTCATTCAATCGCGAATGAACATCTTGATTTTGTCGAGCGGCGGATCGACTGTGCGTCTTGAAGCGGTCGTCCCCGGAGACGAAACAAGCCGCGCAAAGGGAGAGGTCGATGCGTTTTCTGGATCGTGGCGGCGTGCGTCTGGCGTGGGACGAGCAGGGCTCGGGCACGCCTATCCTGCTGATCATGGGACACCGCTACAGCTCGGGCATGTGGTACCCGCTGAAAGAGGCTCTGGGCGACCGCTACCGCCTGATTTCGTTCGACAATCGCGGCACCGGACAGAGCGGTGCGCCGCGCCGGACCAGCGTCGAGGAGATGGCCGCCGACGCCCTCGCCGTGCTCGACGCGGCGGGCGTCCAGACCGCCCACGTCTACGGCGTTTCGATGGGCGGCGGCATCGCCCTGGAGTTCGGCCTCCGCTATCCGGAGCGGGTCCGCTCGCTGATCCTGGGCTGCACCATGGCCAAGACGCCGGACATCAAACCGCGTCCCGATTGGCTGATCCGGCTGCTCTACAACGCGCTTCCGGTGCTCAAGCTGTTCGCCAAGCCCAACCACAAGAACGGCTATGGCGACGCCGCGCCGGACGATCTCATCGCCCGCGACATGAAGGTGCTGGAGAAGGATCCCTACGACCTGAACGGCGTCATCGCCCAGGCCATCGCCATCTCCCACTACAGCGTCGATCCGGACGAGGTGCGGGCGCTGAAACTGCCGACCCTGGTGCTGCACGGCACCCAGGACCTGGCGGTGCCCTATGAGGCCGGCAAGGCAATGGCGGAGATGATTCCCGGCGCCCGGCTCGTGACCTTCCAGGACATCGGCCACAACTACTTCATCGGCGCGGGCGAGCGCGCCAACGCCGAGGTCGAGCGCTTCATCGGCGAGGTCGAGGCCGCGCGGACGGGAGCCTGATCTCGTGACCGTCCTGACCCACTGGGAACTGCTCGACTTCACCCCCGGCGAAGGGCTGGACCAGGGCGCCGCGATCGGCGGCGGCGAAGGCTGGCTGCCCGTCCACGCGCCCGGCGACACCTACGTCGCCCTGATCGAAGCGGGCCGTCTGGCCCACCCCTTCAAGGGCCGCGCCGAAGACGCCGCCGCCTGGGTGCGGGACCGTGAATGGTGGTGGCGGACCTCGCTCGAGGCTCCGGCCGTCGGCGCCGATCAGGCCGCCGAACTGGTGTTCGAGGGGCTGGACACCTTCGCCTCCGTCTACCTCGACGGCGAGCTGATCGGGCGCACGGACAATATGTTCCGCCGCTATGCCTTCGACATCGGCGCGCGGCTAACGCCCGGTTCGCGGCACATTCTGGCGATCCGTTTCGATCCGCCGGCGCTGAGCGTGCCCGAGGTCTCTCCCCTGCCCGTCTGGACCTCCTTCACCGACAGGGTCAGCGTCTCCAAGCGCAACCTGATGCGCAAGGCCCAGTTCGGCTGGGGCTGGGACTGGGGTCCCAACCTGCCGACCGTCGGCGTGTGGAAGGAGGCTCGCCTCGAGGTCCGCGCGCGCGCCCGGATCGTCGACGCCGCCTTCACCACGCTCGCGATCTCGCCGGACGCCGCACAGACCCGCATCGACATCGAGGCCGTCGGCGGCGCCGCCTCCGTCGAGGTCGTCCTGACCGATCCTCAAGGGGTCGTCGTCTTCCGACATGAGGGCCCGTTGGCCGACCGCCTCAGGCTGTCGGCGGACATCGCCGGCCCGCAACTCTGGTGGACGGCCGACCTCGGCGATCAGCCGCTCTACGCCCTGACGGTCAGGCTGCTGGACGGCGATCGACTGCTCGACGAGACGCGCCGCGACGTGGGCCTGCGCACCATTGAACTGGACCAATCCCCCGATCCCGACGAGCCAGGAGCGACTTTCTTCCGCTTCGTCCTGAACGGTGTGCCCATCTTCGCCAAGGGCGCCTGCTGGGTCCCGGCCTCATCCTTCGTCGGGGAGGTCGATGAAGCGGCCTACGCCCGGCTGATCGACCAGACCGTCCGCGCCAACATGAAAATGATCCGCGTCTGGGGCGGCGGCATCTATGAGCCGGACCTGTTCTACGACCTGTGCGACCGGCGCGGCGTGCTGGTCTGGCAGGACTTCATGTTCGCCTGCGCCCACTATCCGGAAGACCCGGCCTTCGCCGGCTCGGTGAAGGCCGAGGCCGAGGATCAGGTCCGCCGCCTGCGCCACCACGCCTGCCTCGCCCTGTGGTGCGGCAACAACGAGAACCAGGCCATCCACCGGATCGACGCCGACCGGATGGGCGTGGACACGCCGCTGTCGGGCGCCCTGCTGTACGACGACCTGCTGCCTGAGGTCTTGGGCCGTCTCGATCCGGAAACACCCTACTGGCCCGGCAGTCCCTGGGGCGGACCCAATCCCAACAGCATGCGCGCCGGCGATGTCCACGACTGGACCGTCTGGCACGGCGTGCCGCCGATCCCGGACGCGGAGATGATCGGCGAGTTCGGCTCCACGCCGGAAGCGGTCTCCTACACCCGCTACGCCGACGACACCGCCCGCTTCGTCAGCGAGTTCGGCTTGCAGGCCGCGCCCGCGCTGGAGACGCTGGAACGCTGGATGGACCCGGCCGATCTGACGCCGGACAGCGAGGGCTTCCTGGCCCGCATCAAGGATGAAGCTCGCAAGGCCGACCTGATGATGGCGCCGGTCACCGGCCTGCCCACGACCCTGAGGGAGTACGTCGACTTCACCCAGTGGTGTCAGGCCGAGGGGCTGAAGTTCGGCATCGAGCATTTCCGCCGTCGCCGCCCCCATTGCTCGGGCGCCCTGCTGTGGCAGCTCAACGACTGTTGGCCCTGTGTCAGCTGGAGCCTGATCGACTACGAGGGCGGCGAGAAGGCCGCCTATCACGCGGTGCGCCGGGCCTTCGCGCCCGTGCTGGCGTCGTTCAAGGCCGGCCCGAAGGGGCTCGAGCTGTGGATCACCAACGACACCCTCCGAGCGGTCGAGGGCGAGGTCGTGGTCACGTTCGAAGACCTGAGCGGCGTCGTGCAGGACCGCTGGCGCGTCGCCTTCTCGGCGCCGCCGGGCGGTCATGCCGTGCCGTGGTGCGGAACGCTTCCCGTCCGCGCCGACCGGGTCCTGCGCGCCGTGTCGTCCTCGGGTGCGTTCGAAGCCGCCCGTCACCTGTTCGTTCCGATCGCCCAGCTGGCGCTGAAGACCGGCGCGGCGCCCGAAGCCACGTTCACCCAGATCAGCCCGACCGAACTTCGGCTCGATCTGACCGCCGACGTCTGGCTGGCCTTCGTCCACCTCACGACCGCCCGGCCGGACCTGCGCTTCAGCGACAACCATTTCGATCTGGCCGCCGGCGAGCGGCGCTCCATCGTCGTGACGGGCTCCTCGCCCTTCGGACCCGAGGATCTGACCCTGCGCTGCTGGAACGACCGGAACTGAGCTCTTGTGTACGGGAGCGAAACCCGCTCGCGGGGGTTGAAGGATCGCGTAAGGTGCGCACTCTCCGGTTCAGGAGAATCTTCGCCATAGCGTGAGAATTGGTCGATGAATCAGCCGGGCCTGATGTCCCGCCGAAGCGTGACCCTGCTGGCCCTGGCCGGCGCGCTCGTTGTAATCGCCGCCCTGACGGGCATCGGCCTGGAGCTGACGCGCGAGTTCCGGCGCGAAAGCGAGGTCCGCGCCGAGGTCGAGCGCTCGCACGAGACCCGCGCCCAGATCCTGCGCGTCTTCTCCCTGCTGCAGGACGCCGAGACGGGCCAGCGCGGCTATGTCATCACCGGCGACGAACGGTTTCTCCAGCCCTACGACGAGGCCGAAGCCCAGCTTGCGGCCCAGCTCGGGCGGCTGGACGGCCTCTATGCGACCCAGCCCGCCCAGATCGCCGACATCCAGGTCCTGCGCCGGCTGGTCGACCGCAAGCAGGTGACCCTGACCCAGGCCATCCAGGCCAGAGAGCGAAGCGGACGTGAAGCCGGCCTGGACGTCGTCACCGCTGGCGCTGGCAAGGCGGCGATGGACGACATCCGCGTCGTGGTCGACCGCATGGTCCGCACCGAGGCGGCGTCCCTGGCCCAACTGACCGCCCGCGCCGAGGCCCGGGGCGCGGCGACCGAACGGCTGGTGGCGGGCCTGTTCGCCCTGCTGCTGGCGACGGTCCTGATCTCTGCCCTGACGGCCTGGCGCTACATCCACACGCGGCGTCAGCTACTGGCCGAGGTCCGCGCCACTGCGGCACGGCAGGAAGCCATCTTCGACAGCGCCATCGACGCCATCCTGACCCTGAACCCCAGCGGCAGCATCGAGACGATGAACGCCGCCGCCGTCCGCATGTTCGGCTGGTCGGGCGCCGAGCTGGTCCGCCGCGACATCTCCGTTCTGCTCGACCTCGATGGCGGGGGCGACGCGTCCAAGGGCTTCCTGTCGCGGCTCGGCTTCCGCGACGGCGAGATGGGCGATGGGCTGGTGCGCGAACTGACCGCCCGCCGCCGCGACGGCGAGACCTTCCCGGTCGATGTGGCGCTCAGCCTGATGCCCCTGCCGACGGGCCTGCACATGGTGGCGGTGGTGCGCGACATCTCCGAACGCCGCCGCATCGACGAAATGAAACAGCAGTTCGTCTCCACCGTCAGCCACGAACTGCGCACACCCCTGACCTCCATCGCCGGGTCGCTGGGCCTGCTGGCCGGGGGAGCGGCGGGTCCGATGCCGGAAAAGGCAGCCCGCTTCATCGGCATCGCCCATTCCAACAGCCAGCGGCTGGTGCGGCTGATCAACGACATCCTGGACGTCGAGAAGCTGGAATCCGGCCAGATGACGCTGGACCTGGCGCCGCTGGACCTGCGCGACATCGCCCTGCGGTCCATCGACAACGTCCATGGCCTGGCTGCCGACCTGGAGGTGACCCTGAGGCTGATCGAGGGCCCTTCCGCCCCCGTGCGCGGCGATCCCGACCGGCTGATCCAGGTGGTGGTCAACCTGCTCTCCAACGCCGTGAAATTCTCGCCCGCAGGCAGCGATGTCCAGGTCAGCGTCGAGCCCGAGACCCGCATCGCCCGTCTAAGCGTGCGCGACTACGGCCCGGGAATCCCCGATGAATTCCGCGCCCGCATCTTCTCCAAATTCGCCCAGGCCGACTCGTCGGACACGCGCGCCAAGGGTGGAACCGGGCTGGGCCTGGCCATCGCCCGCGAGATCGCCGAGCGGCACGGCGGCCGCCTGTGGTTCGAATCCGCCCCTGGCGAAGGCGCCACCTTCCACATGGACCTGCCCCTCGACCTGGAGGACGCCGAGACGGTGGCGGGCGACGGCCCGCATCTGCTGATCGTCGAGGACGACGCCGACGCCGCCAGGGTGCTGCGCACCATGCTGGCCCAGGACGGCTTCAGCGCCGACATCGTCGCGACAGCCCGCGAAGCACTGGCGGCGGCGCGCGAGGATGGCTACGCGGCGGTGCTGGTGGACCTCCAGTTGCCGGACGCCGACGGCGTCGGCCTGATCCGCACCTTGCGCTCCGACCCCAAGACCCGCGACCTGCCCGTCGTGGTGGTGTCAGCCGACATCGCCCGTGGCCGCGCGCGCGGTCGCTCGCTGGAGGTGGTGGACTGGCTGGAGAAGCCGTTTGACCAGACCCGGCTGCGCGACGCCGTCGCGGGCATCCTCAACCGGCTGGCCAAGAAGCGGCCCGTCATTCTGCATGTCGACGACGATCCCGACATCCTCACCGTCACCGCCTCGGCGCTCGCCGGCGTGGCCGAGGTCTTGCGGGCGCCATCCCTGTCGGAGGCGCGCGAGGTCCTGCGCGAGCGCCTGCCCGATCTGGTCATCCTCGACCTCGGCCTGCCGGACGGGTCGGGGCTGGAGCTTCTGGCCGATCTGGATGACGGCGAGGGCCATCCGGTCCCGGTCATCGTCTATTCGGCGCAGGAAATGGATGCGGCGCTCGGCCATCGGGTCGAGGCGGTGCTGGTCAAGTCCCGGACCTCGCTGGCGGGACTGGTGCGGACGGTCCGCCGTCTGACGGGTAAGGGAGGGCGGCCATGACCCTGTCGGTTCTGCATGTCGATGACGAGCCGGACATCCGCGAGGTCGCGGCCTTCTCGCTGGAGCTGGACTCCGACATCGCCCTGACCACGGCGGAATCGGGCGAAGCCGCCCTGACCCTGCTGGAGGGCGGGTTCAGGCCCGACGTCATCCTGCTGGACGTGATGATGCCGCGCCTCGACGGACCCGGCGTTCTGGCGCGCCTGCGTTCCCTGCCCGGCCTGGCCGACACCCCGGTGATCTTCATGACCGCGCGGGTTCAGGCCAGCGAGCGGGACCGTTATCTCGACCTCGGCGCCATCGGCGTGATCACCAAGCCGTTCGACCCCATGACCCTCGCCTCCCAGGTCCGCGACCTGCTGGCCGGACGCGCCGCTTGAGCGCCGATCCCCTGGCAGAGCTCAGGATCCGTTTCCGCGAGCGCGCGCGCGGCGACGCCGATGCGCTCGAGACCGCCCTGTCTGATGGAGATCACGACCGGATCGAAGAGTTGGCGCACGGGCTGGCGGGGGCGGCGGGCCTGTTCGGCTTCACCGAGGTCGGCGGCCTTGCCAAGGTGATCGACGGGCAGTTCGCCGAGGGTCAGCGCCCTTCTACCGCCGAGATCGAGGCCTTGATCAGCGCCATCCGGCGCGACATGGCCACCTATTCGTAGTCGATGCTCAGCGGCAGGGCGGCGACCGGCTCGCCCTCCTCGTCCAGCCGCACCCGCAGCCGTCCCGACACGCGCAGCAGGTCATGTCCCTGCAGGTCCAGACGTGCGACCCGCGTGTCCGAGATATCGCCGGACGTGGCGCTCCAGATGCGAAGGTCTTCGATCACGGACCCGCCTTGGTCAGCGTCCGCTTGAGGCAGGCGGATGCGGTACACCCGGCCCGGGTCGCCGCTGATGCGGATCATCGCCGGGGCGTCGATCAGGTTCGAGCCCGTCACCGACAGGCCCGCGTCCGGCGTCGTCGGTTGCAGCCGCATCGGGCTGACCGTCGAGATGCTGAGGCCCCGTTGCACGGTCAGGGTCGCCGTCGGGCGCTCCGACTGCGCCGCCGCGACGGTCGGCAGACCCGCGATCAGGCCGGCCAGGATGAGAAGGCGCAAGGCGGTCATGTCGTGAACTGCACGGTGACGATATAGTCGAAGGTCGTATTGCCGCTGGCTGCCCCGGCTGCAAGCTGCACATCCATGCCCAGCTTGAAGCTGGCCGTGGTCAGTAGGCCCAACGGATTCAGATCGAAGGTCACCGAGCCGCCCTCCGCCGGAGCTGAGCCGGTGCGGTAGGTCGCGCCGGTCAGCGAGCCGACCCTCAGCCGCGTGATGTGCGCTGCTCCGCTGCCGGTTACGGGGGTAATCGTCACCCGGATGTAGCGCAGGGCGCACAGGCTGTTCAGGTTCAGTAGGCCGCAGCTGATGTTGATCGTCGGCGTCGTCACCGAACTGGTCGACAGCCGGATGGCGTTGCCCGAGGTGCGCGACACCGCGCCCGCCGTCGAGATCGAGAAGGTTGTCGCGCTGGACCCGCGAATGGTCGTGCCCAGGGTCGGTGCGGTCGCCGGCGAATGGGTCACGGTGGGATCGGCCTGCGCCTGCCCCGCGGCCAGCAGGGTCAGCGCCGCGCAAAGTCCGGCGATGGTGCGTTTCATCGGCTCGCCTCCACCTGGGTCTCGATCAGCACCGCGCCGCCGCGCACGAAGCCGCCCGCCGCCGGGATCTCGACCGTGACCGGCTCCAGCTGCCTCAGGTTCAGCTGGCGCGCCTGCGCCTCTTCCAGCCGCACTGTCCAGACGCCCGGTCCGACGCCTTCGAAGAACAGCACGCCCGCGTGGTCGCTGCGGCCCGGCACGACGGTCTTCCCGTCCGCCGAAACCAGTTCCACGTTCAGCGCGGCCAGAGGGCGCAGGGTTCCGTCAGCGCGGCGCAGGCGGGCGGTCAGCTCGACCTCCGCGCTGCGGCGCATCGGATAATCGATGACGGCGGTGCGGCCCGGCCGCGGGGTGAACTCCATCAGCGGCGGTCCCGCCATCAGGAACGGATCGTCCACTCCCTCGGCGTCCAGGCGGATGCGCGCTGAGGCGCCGTCGCCCAGGCCGACGGCCACAGCCTGCCCGGCCGCGCCCGTGTCGACCGGTCCAGCGGGGGTATCGACCACCAGGCCCGGCACACCCGGCTCATCGGCCTGACGCAGGCCGTCGGCGTTCTCATCGACCCAGGCGTTGACCGCGACCGAGCCGCCGATGGCCGGGCCCGGCCGTGTCATGCGGTAGCGGCCCGCGAAGGGGTCATAGCCGAAGCCGAAGCCCATCTGGATGCCGATCCGCCACTCGCGGGACTCGGTCTCGTAGGAGGCGTTCAGAGCCAGGTCGAAGCGGTCGGCGCGCCACAGGTTCGAGGCTTGCAGACTGGTCTCGGGCGTCGGACCGAGGGTGCGGATAATGCCCAGCCGCAGGGCGTTCGCCTCCGTTATTTGCCAGTCCAGGGTGGCGTAGGCGTTCTCGATCTCCGGATCGGGCGACAGCTCATAGGCCACGCCGCCGCGCAGTTGCAGGCGCGAGGAGACAAGGGTGGCGACATCGGTCGATCCCAGCCAGCGGCCGCGGCCCAGCCCAGAGGCGCTGTCGTCCTCGTAGACCACGCTGCTGGAGGCGTAGTAGCGTCCGATCGGGGCCGAAGCGCGCAGTTCGGCATTGGTCAGGCGGTCGCCGTTGGTGCGACGCAGTTGACGCAGATTCAACGACACCGGGATGGCCATGCCGGCGGGCCCTGAGACCTGCCCGTCCAGCCGCAGGTCGGTGGCGCTGCGCAGGGGCGCCAGGTCAATGACGCCCAGTTGCCGTGTCTCGTCGATGAAGCCGCCGCGATACTCGGAATGACGCGCGACGACCGAGACTCCGAACGGCCGCGCGGCCACGCCGACGGTCCCGCCACTGCCGCCCATGTCGTCAAAGGCCATGTCGATCTGTGCGGCGACGGGTCCCAGCGAGCCGCGCAGACCCAGCATGCCCAGGGAGCGAGCATCAGCGCCTTCTGGCGTGTACCGCGCCGCGCCGGCGCTGACCGTCAGGCCGGACGACAGGCCGTAGTCGGCCATGACGCTGATCCGCGCCTCGCCGGTCGAGGCGGCCACGGGCCGGTCGCCGACGTCGAACACCGTCAGCCCCTGCTCGACCGCGCCGAAGCGGAACACCATCCGCCCGGCCTCGACCTGGCCCGTGCCGAAATTGATGCGCCGGACAACTTCGCGCTTCTGGCCCTGCGAGCCGTAGAAGACCAGGCGCAGGGTGTTCAGGCCGAAGGCCAGCGGCACGTCCAGGAATTCGTAGCGCCCCTGCACCGGCGATGTCTGCGCCGCCTGCAGCACCTCGTTGACGTAGAGCTCGACCTCTTCGCCCAGCGCCAGCTCGCCACGCAGGTTCAGCGGCGTGGCCAGGTCCAGGTTCTCCAGCGGCGCCGAGGTGTAGAAGATGCCGCGCCCGGCGTATCCGGCCGCGCCGATAGGCATCGAAGGGGTGAAGACGTCGCCTAGACCGGCGCGGGTGCCGCCGAAGCGACCCAGCGCCCGCCCGCCCGGATCCTTGCGGGTCAGCAGCACGCGCACATCATTGACCTGGCCGTCCTGGTCCGAGCCCAAATAGCCCTCGAACCCGGCCCACAGCAGGTCGGAGGCCGCACGCACATCGTAGCGGCCGGCCTGGTCCACGCCGTCGCGGGCCAGCATGCCGCCCAGGTTCACGTCGAACGCGGGGGGCGTGAACAGCAGATAGGGAGTGTCCACATGGACCGGGGTCGGCTCCGATGGCCCGGCGCTCAGCCCGGCCTGCCGCCGCTCGCGATCCGCCCGCTGCTGAAAAGGGAGGGCTTCGGTGGCCGTCAGGTCCATCACCTGCGCCGCCGTATCGGCGCTCAGCCGCACGGGCAGAAGCTGCTCCAGCAGGTCCAGCCGCACATACAGGTCATCATCGTAGATCGCGGCCTGGTCGGGCGAGAAGCGGATGGTCCGCCCGGCCAGCCGCGCCTCCCCCGACGCCAGATCGACGGTCAGCTGCCGGTCCTGCGAAATCACCCAGCCCTCGGCCCGACGCTGGGCGGGAAACACGCCGACGGCCAGGTCCAGCACGCGCGAGAACTCGCCCAGCGGCACGAAGACGCCAGAGCGTGAGGCATAGACGTTCAGGGAGTCGGTCAACTGCAGATCGCCCGAGCGGACCTCCATCCACAGCAGGTCGTCGGGGCTGAAGGGCTGGGGGTCGGCGGCGATCATCAGATTACGCACCAGTTCCTGCGCCGACGCCGCCTCGGGCGCGGCCAGCGCAAGAACGGCCAGGCTGGCCGACAACAGGGGCCTCACGGCGCGACG
>Ga0209676_1001099_pt1 | contig 30043 bp, 35 predicted proteins | sample AraplaCvi_mLB_r2_FD_184282 | JGI IMG/M metagenome (GOLD analysis project Ga0209676, IMG submission 184282) | Arabidopsis root microbial communities from North Carolina, USA - plate scrape MF_Cvi_mLB_r2 (SPAdes) (version 2) | ecosystem: Host-associated > Plants > Roots > Endosphere | place: USA... | reverse complement strand
GGTTGCGCATCTGCTGGCGGCCGAGCGGGCCGCGCGGGATCATGCGTTCGACAGCCTTTTCGAGCACGCGCTCGGGGAAACGGCCTTCGAGGATCTTCGCGGGGCTCGTTTCCTTGATGCCGCCGGCATAGCCGGTATGCTTGTAGTAACGCTTGTCCTGCAGCTTCTTGCCGGTGAACGCCACCTTCTCGGCGTTGATGACGATGACATTGTCACCGCAATCGACGTGCGGGGTGAACGACGGCTTGTGCTTGCCGCGCAGGATGTTGGCGATGATCGTTGCAACGCGGCCCACGACGAGGCCCTCGGCGTCGATCAGCACCCATTTCTTTTCGACCGTCGCGGCGTTCGCCGAAGCGGTCGTCTTGGTCAGCGCCTTCATGGCACGCTCCTTGACAGATATGGACCGGAGCAAGAGCGCCCCGAAACAAACCGCGCCGCCTGTCCGACAAGGACGAAGCGGCGCTTCGGAGCGGGCCAATGCAGAAAGCGATGCCGAAAGTCAAGCATTGCGCGGCTTTGCTGACAGGTATTATAATACCTCAGACCCTATCGCGCAGGCTCGAGCGCGCGCACCCGCTCCTCGACAAGGGTCCGTCCGTCGCCATTCGCCTCGACGATCCAGCTCTGCCGCTGTTCGCGCATGACGAGGCCCGTGGCCGTGTCGACGGTCCACAGATTGTCGATTTCGAGCGGCTGGTCCTTTCCCCCGACCGGCGTCGACGCCCGCTCGACCCTGGCGATCTTCCGCAGGGCGCCATCGTGCACTGTCGACACGCCGGCGGCGCCGTCCTGCCCGGCCGCCGGGATCGCATCGTTCGCCGGCGCGATCAGCGCCCGGATGTCGGCGGTCGCCAGCCGGTCGCGTTCGGCGGCGGGAAGCGCGGCGATCAGCGCCGCCAGCTGCTTCGCCTCGGGTCGCCCGGCTTCGGTTCCGGTGGTCTCGATCCGGGAGACGACCCGCTCCCACAATTGCTCGGGATCGACCATCTCGATGCGGCTACCGTCGGGGGCAACCAGATAGGCCACGGCTTCGCCGACCAGTGGCTGGAGCATCAGGGTCAGCGCGCGCGTCACCTCGGGCGGCGCATCCGAATCGATCCGTTGCAGTGCCGCTTCAAGGCGATAACCGCGACCGGCACGCTGCCATTGCAACGCATAGACGAGGGCAAAATTGACCAGCGTTCCGTCGCGGCCGATGCGGCGCGTCGTGACACGATAGGTGAATGGCGTGTCAACGGGCGGTGCGAATGCGACTTGATCCGCTGCAACCGTTGCGGGGGCCTCGCGGGCCGCCGGCGACGGCAGGTTCTGGGCTGCCAGCGCCAGCAGCAACGCGCTGCCGAGGCTGCCGGCCGCCGTCATGCCCCGCGGCCGCCCAGCCGGTGCAGCGACGCGGCCACAACCGCAACGAGGATCGCACCCGTCACCTGATGCAGCACCGCGATCCACATCGAAACGCCCGACACCACCGTCCAGATGCCGAGCAGCATCTGCGCCGCGACCACCGCAACGAGCAGCCGCGGCTCGACCCTGGCGCCGCCGCGCGACAGCGCGCGCGCGAGCAGCAGCAGCGCTGCGGCAGCGACCCACGACCACCAGCGATGAAGGAAATGGATCAGGAAGGGGTCGTTGGTGAGCGCGAGCCATGCGCCGCCGGTCCAGTCGATGCCTTCGGGCACGAAATGATCGTTCATCATCGGCCAGCTGTTCGCGACCTGCCCGGCGTTGAGCCCGGCGACCCAGGCGCCGAGCAGCAACTGAACGAACAGGACTGCGATCAGAGCCAGCGCCGGCCCCTTCAATCGCGCCGGTCGCGCCGATGGATTCCGTGCCAGCGCGCCGAGGTCGCGCGCGGTCCAGACAAGACCGGCAAGCAGGAACAGCGCCGTAAGCAAATGGGTCGCGAGGCGAAAATGACTGACGTCGGTGCGATATTCGAGCCCCGAGGCGACCATCCACCAGCCGATCGCCCCCTGCAGCCCGACGAGCGCGGCGAGCGCAAGCAGCCTCCCGGCGTAACCCGCGGGAATTGCGCGGCGCCAAGCGTACCAGATCAGCGGCAGCACCAGCGCCATACCGATCAGCCGGCCGAGGATACGATGCAGCCATTCCCAGAAGAAGATCGCCTTGAAACCGGCGAGCGTCATCCCGAGGTTGATCTCCTTATACTCGGGGATCTGCTTGTATTTTTCGAATTCCGCGATCCACCCCGCCTCGGTCAGCGGCGGAATCACGCCCGAGACCGGGCGCCATTCGGTGATCGACAGTCCGGATTCGGTCAGGCGGGTGATTCCGCCGACCCCGACCACGATGATCACGAGCAGTGCGACCGCCCAGAGCCAGCGCGCGAGCGCCGCCGGACGACCTTCGCCGACGACGTGACCGGCGGCAGAATTGAGGGAAACTTCGGTCATCGCAGCCCTATCGGCGCTTGCCCGGCGATAGGCAAGGGGTGGCGGCAAGCCAGGCGACGCAAAATTCGTGGCCGTTCCCCGGCACGCCTGATAACAGCACCCCATGCCAAAACCCGCTGCCCTCGCCGCCGCCATCGCGCTCGCGCTGTCGCCGGTTCCAGCAACTGCGGCGGGCGGGCGGGCGGACTTTTATGCCGCGCTCGCACATCAGGAGACGCGCCTCGCTGCCATTGCCTATCGGCTGACCACCGCGAGCGCGCGCTGGTGCCCTGCAGTCACGCCGCAGCCCGGGTGGATCCTTGGCGACCTCAGCCGCTTTCCGGAAGGCGATCGCACGCCCGCGGGCGAGGTATATGGCGGCGCCGATGGGCCCTTCATCGCCGCCGTCGCGCCGGGATCGCCGGCCGAGCGCGCCGGATTGAAGCGCGGCACCCGAATCGCTGCGATAAATGGCGACGCCATTTTTCCGGCGGGCGACGAACCGACGGACGGGATCGATACCGCATTGGTGAAGCTCTACACGATCGGCGCCGATGACGCCTGGACCATCGCCGATACGCAGGGGCGTCTTTACCCGATGGCATCGGCGCCGGGTTGCGCAAGCGCCTTTCGCATCGAACTTCGGGGGGCGCAGGCAGCAGCGAACGGGATACTGGTGCGCGTCACGCTGAAACTTGCGCGCTCGATCACGGATGATGACGAACTGGCCGCAGTGGTCGCGCACGAACTTGCCCACAATATCCTGCGCCACCGCGACCGGTTGGGCAGCGACCGGTCCGGTGCGCGCGTCCGGCAGACCGAGTTCGAGGCCGATCGTCTGGCGGTATGGCTGATGGCCGATGCCGGCTATGATCCCGCCGCCGCGATCCGCTTCTGGAAACGACACAAGCGTCCGCTGGTCCGCGCCGCATCGCACCCGCCGCGCAGCGAACGCATCGCCGCGATCGAATCCGAGATGACGGCGATGAAAGCGGCGCGCGCCGCCGACGCTGCCGTACTCCCTTCCCTGATCGGCGCGCCCCCACCCTTGGAATGACCGGGCACGCATCCTATTTTGCCGGCATCCCATCCTTCCCCGAACAAGGACCGATGCCATGACCCGTGAGACCGCCATTTTTGCCGGAGGCTGCTTCTGGTGTACCGAAGCCGTCTTCCAGTCGCTCGCTGGCGTCGAGGCCGTCGAAAGCGGCTATATCGGCGGCACGGTTCCCGATCCGACGTACAAGCAGGTGTGTGGCGGCGACACCGGCCATGCCGAGGCGATCCGCATCGCTTTCGATCCCTCGGTCATCAGCTATGACGACTTGCTCGACGTGCATTTCGCGACGCACGATCCGACGACGCTCAATCGTCAGGGCAATGATATCGGCACCCAGTATCGCAGCGCCATATTCCCGCTCGACGCCGCACAGGCCGACGCCGCGCGTGCGGGGATCGACCGGGCCGCGGCCGATTGGCCCGCGCCCATCGTCACCACGGTCGAAAGCGCGTCCGAATGGTATCCGGCCGAAGATTATCATCAGGCCTATTGGGACGGCGAAGGCCAGCGCAATCCCTATTGCATGGCGGTCATTCCGCCGAAACTGGCTAAATTGCGCAAGGGTTTCAGTGACCGTTTGCGTACCGCATAGAAGAAGACCGGCGCATGCGGCCGCTGTGGCAATATGGCCGCATGACGTCACTTTTCATTGACTTTCCAATTGTTTTGACTAGCGGACGCGCCTTTGCTGGGGCAGGATGCCCCTGAAACGCAGTTGGGGGCGCTTGCCAGGTGCTGGCATCACTGTTTCTGATAGGCGCGTTGACGACGACGCCGCAGATGGCGGTTCAGGCCGCTAGCCAGACGGTTGTCGAGGACGGGTCGGGCGGTATGACCCGCGCCGTCAACCGGATGATCGGCGGCATCGTCAGCTATGCGCGCTGGCCGGATGGTTCGTCGGCGACGCCGCGCGTCATGTGTCTGGTCGGGACGCCGCGGCTGAGCGATCGCATGGCGCCCGATCTCCCGGGCCCCGGGTCGGTCACGGTTCGCCGCACGAACGCGTCCGCTGTCGCGCCCGATTGCGATATATTGTTCCTCGGCCGGATGCCGGTCGCGGACCGCCGGCAACTCATAGCGTGGGTACGCGGACGCCCGATCCTGACGATCACCGACGACGATGCCGCGTGTATCTACGGCGCGATGTTCTGCCTGAGCAACAGAGCGGCCAGCCTCAGCTTCTCGGTCAATATCGATGCCATCGGTCGCGGTCCGTTGCGGGTCGACCCGCGGGTGCTGCGGATTGGCGGAGGGGGCGGCGCGTCATGACCGGCCCCGGCTCCCCCGCGCCGCCGATCGAGCGGATCGGCACGCGCACGACGCTGCAAAAGCTGCTGTCGCGCTTTCATTTCGGCATCACCCTCTTCGCCGTGGCGCTCTCGGGCCTCACCATCCTGCTGGCCGGAGTGACCGCGCTGCGCGGCTATGCCGATCGCAACATGGAGCTTGCAGCGCAGCTTGGCGCCTATGGCGTCGAGCCGGCTCTCGTGTTCAACGACGCGCAGGCGGCGCGCGAAGGGCTCGAACCGCTGACCCGCATCCCCGGCATAGCGCGTCTCAGGGTACTGAACGACGTCGGACGCCCCCTTACCCAATGGACCTCGCCGGCGGCCGACCCGGCACCTCTGCTCACCCGCATCTTCTTTCCGCGTCCCTTTGCCGTGACGGTCCGGCGAAACGGATCGGCCATCGGCACGATCGAAGTGTGGGGCGACAGCTCGACGCTGATCGACTATGTCCGCATCGGGCTCCTGGCCGGCCTCGGCTGCCTGCTGATCACGGCTTTCGGCACGATTTTCCTCGCGCGCCGATTCGAATATGAGTTGGTCAAACCGCTCAACGAGATCGCGACAGTGGCGCATGACGTCCGCCTGCATCGCCGGTTCGACAAGCGCGTCCAATCGCTCGGCATCGCCGAACTCGACCGGCTGGGAGGCGACATCAACGCGCTGCTCGACGAATTGCAGGGCTGGCAGGGCAATATGGAGAGCGAGCGCGCGTTGCTGGCCCATCGCGCATCGCACGACACGCTGACCGCCATGCCGAACCGCGACGCCTTTGACGAACAGCTCGCGCTGCGCATCCAGTCGGCCGAAGACCGCAGCGGCCGCTTTGCCCTCCTGTTCATCGATGCCGACAATTTCAAGGCGGCGAACGACAATTTCGGCCACGCGGCGGGGGACGCCGTTCTCGTGGCCCTGTCGGCGCGGATCAAGGACACGCTGCGCAAGGGCGATTTCGCCGCGCGCATTGGCGGCGACGAGTTTATCGTCATCATCGATCCGCTTGATGGCGACGTACGCGCCGAAGATCTGGCGAACCAGATTCGCGCCAGCGTCGTCGAGCCCGTCCTCCTGCCCGGCGGCGAAACCTACCGCGCCGCCGTCAGTGTCGGTGTTGCGCTGTTCCCCGACAGCGGCAGCGACGCAACCGCGCTCCTGACGGCCGCCGATGCGGCGATGTATGCCGACAAGATGACCAACCGTTCGAGATGATCCGCGGAGAGACACAGTGACACACGCCTTCCCCCACAATATCCGCCTGTTTCTGACCACCCTTTTCGCAATATTGCTCACGGCGTGCCAAAGCGTGCCGCCCCCCGGCGGCTTCAGCGCGGCACAGATCGCCCTGCTCAAATCGGAAGGATTCGTCGAAGCCGGGCTCGGCTGGGAATTGAGCATGCCCGAGCGCCTGCTCTTCCCGTCGAACGGGAGCAGCCTGCCCGCCGACCAGCAACAGCGGATCACCGACATAGCGACCAAACTCGTGTCGGTCGGTATCGCGACAGCCCGGATCGAGGGGCATACGGATTCGACAGGCACGTCGGCCTATAACCTGACCCTGTCGCAGGCGCGCGCGGAAGCCGTCGCCGCCCCCATGCAGGCGGGCGGCATGCGATTTACCGCGGATCAGGTCGTGGGGCGCGGCGAGACACTGCCCCTGTCCAGCAATGCGACCGCCGAGGGACGTCAGGACAACCGGCGCGTCGTCGTGATCGTTACGCCCCAATAACCGGACCGCACGGTCGCCCTTTTCTTGACCGGAGTTCGCGGCTAGGCCTTCGCCTATGAAACCGATCCGCAAAGCCGTTTTTCCCGTTGCCGGTCTCGGCACGCGCTTCCTGCCCGCGACGAAGGCGATCCCCAAGGAGATGCTGCCCGTCGTCGACCGGCCGCTGATCCAATATGCGGTCGACGAGGCGCGCGAGGCGGGGATCGAGCAGATGATCTTCGTCACCGGTCGCGGCAAGAGCGCGATCGAGGATCATTTCGACGTCGCCTTCGAACTCGAAAAGACGATGTCCGAACGCGGCAAGGATTTGTCGGTCCTCGAGCCGACACGGCTCGGCCCCGGCAATTGCGCCTATGTCCGGCAGCAGGAACCGCTCGGGCTTGGTCACGCCATCTGGTGCGCGCGCGATATCGTCGGCGACGAACCCTTTGCGATCTTCCTGCCCGACGAATTCATGCACGGCTCGCCCGGCTGCATGAAGCAGATGGTCGATGCCTATGCCAGGGTTGGCGGCAATCTGATTTCGGTACTCGAAGTGCCGAACGAACAGGTGTCGAGCTATGGCGTGATCGCGCCCGGCGCGCGCGATGGCGCGCTGACGGAAGTGACGGGCCTGGTCGAAAAACCGAAAGTCGATGAAGCGCCGTCGAACCTGATCATCTCTGGCCGCTATATCCTGCAACCCGAGGTCATGCGCGTGCTCGAACGGCAAGGAAAGGGCGCGGGCGGCGAAATCCAGCTGACCGACGCGATGGCGACGATGATCGGCGATCAGCCCTTTCACGCCGTAACCTTCGACGGCGCGCGGTACGACTGCGGATCGAAGGCGGGATATATCCAGGCCAATCTCGCGGTCGCACTGGCGCGCGCCGATTTGGCCGACGAGGTTCGCGCCTTTGCAATCGATCTGCTGAAATAGACCGGCGAAGGCGCTGCGCCCCCGCCGGCCGGACGATCATTCGCCCCCGATATCGGGTTTCGGGAAATTATCGGCGCCGAGCGTCTTGTAAAGCAGGCCGCCGACCGCCCCGCCGATCAGCGGCGCCAACCAGAACAGCCACAATTGTTGAAGCGCAAGCCCGCCGACGACAAGTGCCGGCCCCGTGCTGCGCGCCGGGTTGACCGACGTGTTGGTGACCGGGATCGAGATGAGGTGAATCAGCGTCAGCGCGAGGCCGATCGCGATCGGCGCGAAGCCCGCGGGGGCGCGGCCGTCGGTCGACCCCATGATGATCCACAGGAAGGCCGCGGTCAGCACGACCTCGATGATCAGGCCCGACCAGATATCATAGCCGCCCGGCGACCCTTCGCTGAACCCGTTGGCGGCGAGCCCGTTGGTCGCGAGGTCATAGGCCGGGCTGCCGCTGGCGATATAGAAGAGCAGGAACGCCGCAACGATCGCGCCGAGCACCTGTGCGACGATATAGAGCGGGATATCGCGCGCTTCGAAACGGCCGCCCGCCCACAGCCCGACAGTGACCGCCGGGTTGAGATGGCACCCCGAAATATGACCGATCGCATAGGCCATGGTCACGACGGTCAGGCCGAAAGCCAGCGAAACGCCGAGCAGTCCGATGCCGACGTCGGGAAAGGCCGCGGCCAGAACCGCGCTGCCGCAACCGCCGAACACAAGCCAGAAAGTGCCGATAAATTCGGCCAGACCCTTTTGGATATTCGTCATGATGACCCTCCTCCCCGCCGGCGGGCTCGGACGCCTCCGGCGCGGGCGACATCCTATCAGCGTTCCGGAATCGGACAACCCCTTGTCCACACGCGAGGAATCAGGCGACGGCGACAGCTTCGACGAAGCGGCTCGCGCGGTGATGCAGCGACTGCGCGGCGTCGGTGAGCCCGGCCGACAATCGGCCGAGTGTCTGGGCGCCATCACCGACAGCGGTGGCTCCATGGCCGATTTCGCGCACCCGCGCATCGATCTCGCGCCCCGCGAATACCGCCTGTTCGACATAGCTCGCGATCGTCAGCGTCGTTGCGCTCTGCCCGTCGACCGCGCGGTCGATCGCATCGGAAAAGCCGTTATTTGCATCGATCGCCTGTTCGACCTCGTCGAAGCCCGCAGCGACCTGACCGACGATATCGCGGATCCGGTCGACATACCGGGTTATATCGCCCGCGGCGACGCGCGTCTGGCCGGCCAGCGTCTTCACTTCGGATGCGACGACGGCAAAACCGCGACCGGCGTCGCCCGCGCGCGCGGCCTCGATTCCCGCATTGAGCGCGAGCATGTTGGTGCGGCTGGCCATGTCGATGATCAAGGCCAGCATCTGTTCGATCGACTGGCTCGCAGCCTTCAGGGCGGTCGCCCGCTCACTGGCCTGCCTGATCTTGACATAGGCATCGCCGCGAACGGCGCGTGCGCGCGACCCGTCCTCGACGATCCTTGTCATCGTCGCGGCCAGCGCATGTCCGCGATCGCCTAGATCCTGCAGCCCGGCGAGCGTCTGCGCCGTCGCGCCCGCCACGGTGACGGCATCGCGGCCCGTTTGCTGCGCGCGTTCGGACAGGGTGGCCGCAACCGCCTCGACCTTCTTCGCCATTTCGGAAAGCGTCGCTGTAAGCGCGGTGATGTCCCGCCGGAACTTCTGCCCGGCTTCATCGATATGCATCGAACGCGCCGCACGTTCCTGCGCCAGTTCGACCTCGCGCAGCATCGCGAGCCTCGCGAGCTGACCGCTGTCGAGCGTCTCCACGAACCGTCCCGCGCGGGTCAGGATGAGCTCCTGCTGCTCTGCCGATTGCGCGACGATTCGCAGCAGGTCGGTTGTCGATCGCCCGACGTCGGCGGTCGCACATGGCTCGATCATCGAGGCAATCGAGCCGCCGATGGTGGGATTCTGCATCAGCGAAAACCAGAAAGGGCAGAAGAGCAGTTCGCGCACGCGCTGCTCGCGGATGATACCGACCGGCCGATCGCCCTCGTCGACCACCGCGAGCGCCCGCAATTGCGGATTGCCGCGGAACAGGTCGATGACTTCGGACATATGCGCGTCGGCGCCGATCGCGGACGCGTGGCCCGACGCTGGCGTAAAGGCATATCCCATGGCGTTCATCTGACTCTCTTCAAGCTGCAACCCCGTTTCCGCATCGCCTAGAGCCAGTTGGTAAATAGCAATTTAACCATTTATTTCAGTGATGTGACACGTGGGCGAAACATGCGGCCGTTCCGTCGCAATATTCTGTTCAGATCGCGGCGATTATGCGATGGGGTGCCACGTCGGCGAGGAGAAAAGAATGCGCGCTCTGATCGTTGCGGTTTTGGCCGCGCCCCTGCTCGCGGGCTGCGTCAGCGCGGTGAAAACCGTGGTGACCGCACCGGTGAAGGCCGTCGGCCAAGTCGCCGACTGGTCGACGACGAGCCAGGATGAGGCGGACCGCAACCGCGGCCGCGAGATGCGCAAGAGCGAGGAGCGCGTCGGAAAACTGTCGCGCCAGCGCGACAAGGCGCTCGAGAAATGCCGCGACGGCAACGCAGAGCAATGCCAGCGCGCCGAAGTGATCGAGCACGAGATCGAAGCCGAGATGGCCGCGCCGCGCTAGGCGCTATCTCACCCGGCGGCCGGTCCAGACGACACGGCCGACGAGCCGGATCGCCGCGAGCGGCAGATCATCCCAGCTGCGGTAATGCGGATTGTCGCTGATCACCGAAATCCGTCCCTGTCCGGGGGCGCGTGCAACGCGTTTCACCATCAGCACATCGTCCATGCGCAGCACATAGATGCCGTCGCGCAGCCGCGCCGCGGCGTCGCCGCCATCGACCAGTATGTCGTCGCCATCGTCGAGCGTCGGTGCCATCGAATCGCCCTCGACGCGAATGATGCTGAGCGCGCGCGGATCGGCACCAAGATCGCGCAGCCATTTGGGGTCGAAAGCAACCTCGCCCTCGACCGGCTCGCCATCGACGCTTGCCCCGGCACCTGCCGAGGCTCCGATCGCCAGCTTGGGCACCAGAACCATGCCGGGCCCGCGCATGCGCGCCGGGGTCGCGACGCGCTGCACCGGCCCCCCGAGCATCGCCTCGGACACCCCCAGATAGGCGGCGATCCGCGCACGGTCCTGTTCGGCCAATCGCCGCGGCGAACCGCGCTTGATATATTGCTGGATATAAGCGGGGTTGCGCCCGATCACCTGCGACAGGCGCGCATAGTCGATGCCCCTGTCGGCCAGAAGCCGGTCGAGCGCAGCGCGTGGATCGTGAGCAAAATCGGCCATGGGTTCGCTGGGACCGGTCCTTCCTATTTCGTTCCTAGCAAGAGGATTTTTCCTAGACAAGTAGGAAATCGAATATCAGATAGGAAATATCCTATCGGGCGAGTCGCCCGGTTACTTGCGATCCGGGAGGAAGAGATGGAGCATAGCGTGTTGCAAAGGATCGAAGCCTTTCTGAAGGAATCGGCGATGCCGCCGAGCGTGTTCGGCCGTGCCGCCGTGCGTGACCCGCGCCTCGTCAGCGACCTGCGCGGTGGCCGCGAGCCGGGTAGCGACCTGATATGTCGCGTGGAACATTTCATGAACAAATGGCGCGCCGATCGCCATTCGGGCCGCGTTGTTCCCCGCGGCGACCGACGGACCAGGGAAGTCCGCGCGCTCGATGCCCGGGTGAGGCCATGATGCGCTGGTCCCCTGCCCTGCCGCCGCGCCCGGGCTGTCCGCACCGCCGGCTGCGTCATCTGCTGCTTCGCGAACTGCCCCTTGGACTCGCCGCAGGCGCTTCGACCTTCCGCCCCTGGGCAAGCGCGAGCTTCGTGGGCGCGCGGCATATATTCCCGTGCGCACTCGCAACCGGAGACAGGGAAGCGATATGCCGGGCGCTGCACGACCGGCTGAACGCGACCGAGTGGACGCTTCCCGGTCATATTGTAGCCGATGTCGCGGTCGAATGCGGAACCGGGAAGGACGCGGTTCGGGTCGAAATATTGACGGTCGAGGATTAGCCGACCGACTGGCGCGTCATCCGCTGCAGCGTCCCGAGCGCCGCTTCGAGCGCGAAATCGACTTCGGGCTCCGCGTCGGCCACTTCGACCTGCGCCACGGGAATGGCTGCCTGGGCGACCGATTCCTGCCGGCGCCGCGTCAACCCGGCTTCGAAGCGTGCGACCATCGCGCCGAGCGACTTGTCGGCCGGGTCGGGCATCGGCGAAGGCGCGGTCATCTCGGCGGGCTGCAGCCAGGGCGCGTCGCCGTCGAACTCCTCCTCGGGAGCGAGATCGGCGAGGATGAACTCCTCCTCCTCCTCGTCCGGCACGCCCGCTTCGCCGGGCCATTGATTGAGCCCGTGCTCGTAACGTCCGGCCGTTTCGACCGGCCCCAACCCGCCCGCGGGCAGGTCCCGGCCGGCACGGATCGGCGGCCGCGGCGGATCGTCGGGGTGCAGGTCGGCGCGGCGGCGCGTCAGGACGGCCTCGTCATCGCCAGCCTCGACCGAAGCGCGACGAAACGGATTGCGCAGCGAGGAGAATCCGGCCGCCTCGGGTTTTGCGATGAGGAGAGCGACGAGGCCCGCGATTGCAGCCGCGAGGGCCGACATGCCAAACGCCAGCGCCAATCGCCCGCCATTGCCGACGGGCGGCACGAACAGGTCCGACAGGCGATCCAGATAGAGATTCCAGCTGATCGCCGAGACCCACGAAAAGGGCATCACGGCGGCGAACAGAAAGGTCAGGGCCGCGGCACCGATAACCGCCGGAATCGCAGGCTGAAGCGCGCGCAGCAGCGCAATCGCAATGCCGTTGCCCCGGTTCTCGCTGATCTCTTCCATATCGTCCCAAATCCACCGGCGCACCAGGCCGTCAAATCATCTGTCCAACTGCGGCGGTCAGGTGCCGCGCAGTAATTGCTGGTAAACCGGCTCGTAACGTAAAATGTTTGATGACCAGTTACGATGGGTTTCGACAAAAATACGTGCTGCCTGCCGTCGCTCGGACCAGATTGCCCGATTTTGCAGCAACTTGGCGAGCGCGTCGGCAATTGCGGCGGGGTCATCGGGTGCGAACAAGGTGCCCGTTGCACCATCTTCGATCAACTCGCGGTGCCCGCCGACATCGGACGCGGCGACCAGCTTGCCCTGCGCCATCGCCTCGAGCGGCTTCAGTGGCGTGACAAGGTCGGTCAGCCGCATCTTCTTGCGCGGATAGGCGAGGATGTCGATCAACGAATAATAGCGCTCGACCTCCTGGTGCGGGACGCGGCCGACGAAACGGATATGTGGTGCTGCAGGCGACGCGGCGGCCTGTGCCATCAGCGCAGCCTCCATCGGGCCGCCACCGACGAGCAACAGTCGCGCCTTCGGTTGCACGGCGACCAGCGCGGGCATCGCCGCGATCAGATCGTCGATCCCCTCATAATCGTAGAAGCTGCCGATGTAGCCGATCACGATATCGTCGACGGCGAGGCCGAGTGTTTCGGCCAGTGCATCGTCGCGCGGCGGCGGGTCGCCGAACAGATCCAGATCGACACCGTTCGGCGATACGGTGATCTTCGCGGGGTCGATGCCGCGCGCGATCAGGTCGCCGCGAAGGCCCTCGCAAATTACCGCTACTGCATCTGCCGCCTCGACCGCATGCGTTTCGAGCCGCTTGGTCAGACGATAACGGAGGCTGCCCTCGCGGCCCGTACCGTTACCGACCGACGCATCCTCCCAGAAGGCACGAATTTCGTAGATCACCGGAATCCCGAGTTTCTTGCCAACACGCAGCGCCGCCAGGCCGTCGAGTACCGGCGAGTGTGCATGCAGAACATCGGGCCGCCACTCCATCGCCAGCGCCTCGACGCGACGCGCCAGCGCGCCGATTTCGCGCCATTCGCGGATCGGCGGAAGCGCCGGTGCGATCGGCGGAGTGCGATAGAAAGTCAGCCCGTCGACCATCTCGCCGTCCGGACCGGGTTCCGGATGCCGCACACCGGTCACCCCCGCGACCTCCCACCCTTTTGCGACCTGCGCCTTCATCAGCGCGCGGGTGCGAAAGGTGTAGCCGCTGTGCGCGGGCAGGCTATGGTCGAGAACGTGCAAAATGCGTGTCATGGGCCAATCCACTGACATACAAGCCTTAACGCGGCGTCAACCCCGATCGCGTAGCCGGAGCGGACATGATCGACAATTTTTCCCTTGGCCTGACGCACGTGCTGATGGCGATTGCGCTCTGGCGCCTGCTCCATCGCGACGATCTCGATCGCGAGGTCAGCCCGCGCCTGCTGTGGCAGCAACGCCGCGATGCCGAACGCGCCGAAGCGGATGCCCGCGCCGATGCGTGACCTCGCGTTCGTCGCTTTCCTCTTTGCCTTCATCGGGATCGGCTTTCGCAAGCCGTTCCTGTTCGTCTTGTGTTTTTGCTACATCGACATCGTCGCGCCGCAGCGCCTCAGCTATTTCCTGATCAATTCGATCCCGGTTTCGCTGATCGTCTTCGGGCTCGCGATCGCCGGCTGGCTCGTCGCCGACGACAAGAAGGATACGCGCTGGTCGGGACGGCAGACCTTGCTCGTGATGCTGCTCTTCTATTGCTGGATGACGACCATCTATGCCGATTTCCCCGTCGAGGCGGCGGGCAAGTGGAGCTGGGTGTGGAAGGCGCTGATCTGGGCCATCTTCCTTCCGCTGACGCTGCGAACGAAGCTGCGGATCGAGGCACTGGCGCTGATGCTGTTGCTCTCGGCGGCGGCGATCGCGATCGCGGGCGGCATCAAGACCGCCGCGGGCGGCGGGGGCTATGGCACGCTTCGGCTGCTGCTCAGCGAAAATTACGGGCTTTACGAGGGCAGCACCATGTCGTGCGTCGCCATATCGATCATCCCGCTGATCCTGTGGTATCGCCGTCACGGGACGATCTTTCCGCCCGACTGGATGGTGTCGGCCTTCTGCTTCGCACTGGTCTTCGCCTGCGCGCTGCTGCCCGTCGGAACGCAGGCGCGTACCGGGCTGATCTGCCTCGTCGTGCTCGGCCTGCTGTCGCTGCGCGCGGTGAAGCACCGCTTTCTCTATATCGCCGGGGCGGGATTGCTGGCGGTCGCAGCGATTCCCTTCCTGCCGCAAAGCTATACCGACCGCATGGAAACGATCCGCGGCTATAAGTCCGACCAATCGGCCTCGACACGCGTCGCGGTGTGGGCGTGGACCTGGGACTATGCGAAGGACAATCCGATGGGCGGCGGCTTCAACGCCTTTCTGCAAAATCGCGTCCGCGTCGAAAAGGAAGCGAGCAGCCCGGAAGAGACCGCGAGCGTTTATGAGGAAGAGTCGCGCGCCTATCATTCGAGTTATTTCGAGATGCTGGGTGAGCAGGGCTATCCGGGAACCGCGATGTGGCTGCTCCTCCATTTCGCAGGGCTGGCGCAGATGGAGCGGATCCGGCGGCGCTACCTGAAGACGCGGCGTGGCGAAGAACAATGGATCGCGCCGCTGGCGACCGCGCTGCAGCACGGCCACATCGTCTATCTGGTCGGGTCGCTGTTCGTCGCCATCGCGTTCCAGCCCTTCATATACATGATGCTGGCGCTAGAGATCGGGCTGACGACCTATTGCAGCCGCCGCGAGAGGGAGGCCGGATGGCGGCCGCTAACCCCGCGCTCGATGGTGGCCGCGTGAACGCCGCCGCCATCCCGCGGCAGATGCTGCCGACCCTCACCGGGCTGCGCGGGTTCGCGGCGCTGATGGTGCTGCTCTACCATATCCGCAGCGCGATGGGGGGTTTCCTGCCCGAGCGGGTGATCGCAGTGCTGGCCGAGGGCTATCTCGCGGTCGATCTGTTCTTCGTGCTGTCGGGGTTCGTGCTGTGGTGGACCTATGGCGCCGAGTTCCGCGATCAGGGTATCCGCGCCGCGCCGCGCTTCATCATACGGCGATTTGCCCGCATCTTCCCGCTCCACCTCGCGATCCTGTCGGCGATGGTGCTGTTCGCGGCGGCACTCATCGTCAGCGGGCGCGACCCCGGTGCGCACTATGGTTTTGCCGAGCTGCCCGCGCATTATCTGCTGGTCCAGAATTGGGGGTTCGGCAACGGGCTGACATGGAACGATCCGGCCTGGTCGATCTCGACCGAATGGGCGGCCTATCTGCTGCTGGCGATCGCGGGTGGCTGGCTGACGCGGCTGACGCGCGGTGCATGGAGCTTCCCCTTGTTGATCATCGCGATGGCGGCCGGTCTGGGATGGTGGTTCGCAGCTACCGGCCGCGCGAGCATCGGCGCCGATATTCCCGCGACCGGGCTGCTGCGCTGTCTCGTCGAATTCGGCATCGGCATCCTGCTTTGCCAATGGTGGACGGCGCAGCGCGAAGCGCCCCGCGGCACGGCGATCATCCATGGCACCGCGCTCGGCCTTGTCGGCGCCGCGGCGCTCCTGTTCGGGGTGGCCGGATCGCAGCCCGCAGCGGTGCCGCTGATCATGACCGCCGTCGTCATCCTTGCCCTGCAGGCCTCATTGGCGCCGCGGCCGCTCCTGTCGGGCCGGATCGCGCAATGGCTGGGCGACATCAGCTATGCCGTCTATCTGTCGCATTTCTTCCTGTGGATCCTCTTCAAGCTGTTCTTCGTCGACGATCCGACGCTGGTCCATCCGGTGAAGATACTGGCGTTCATCCTGTTGACGCTGGCCGTGTCGCATCTTCTCCATATCGCGCTCGAAGTACCGGGGCGGCGCATCGCCCAGCGGGCGGGCGATCGCCTGCTCGCCGCGCCGCGCGCCATCTTCGCCGCGGGCCGCAGCGAGACCTGATCCGCCAACGCCGCATCGCGGCCGGGGAACCATCGGCCGCGGCGAGGCGCTATGGACCCATGGCCGCACCCCCTCTTGCCAAGACTTCGCCGCGATGCTCGGCAACCTGCCGCGCGCGACGCGTTATCTTTCGCGTTACGAACGCGGATTTTTGACCTATCTGGAGCAGCCACCCACGGCCGCGGTGCTGCTCCAATCCGCCTGATCCGACGTACAAAGGACCCGACGTGAATTTCTCCATCCTCGCCGCCGCGACCACCGCCGCTCCGAAAGCCGCGCCCGCAAAGGCAGCCGCGACCGATCCGCTCGCCGACCTGCAGCGTTATTGGGACATGAGCGTCGCGTGGGTGGAAAGCCATTGGCTCCAGATCGGCATCGCGATCGGCGTCGGACTTCTCATCTATTTCCTGCTGTCGATGGCGCGCCGCTTCGCGCTCAAACATGCGCAGTCGGCCGAAGGCGAAATGACGCTGACGCACATCGCCGGGCGCGTGATCCACAAGACCAGATCATCCGTACTCGCGATCATCGCGATCCGTATGGTCGCCAGCTATGCGCAGCCGCCCGCGGTGATCATGCAGACGATCCGGTTCGCCTTCACCGTCGCGGTCGTGCTGCAGGTCGCGATCTGGGCGCGAGAGATCGTCCTCGGGCTGATCCAGCGCCGCGCGGCGGAAGGAAATAACGAGACGCTTTCCAACGCGATGGGCATTATCCGCCTGCTGATCAGTATCGCCTTGTTCGCGATCGCGGCGATCGTCATCCTCGACAATATGGGGGTCAACGTTACCGGCCTCATCGCCGGCCTCGGCATTGGCGGCATCGCGATCGGCCTTGCCGCACAGGGTATCTTTTCCGACCTCTTCGCTTCGCTGTCGATCATCTTCGACCGGCCGTTCCGTGTCGGCGAAACGATCAGATACGATACGAGCACCGCGACGGTCGAGCGCATCGGGCTCAAGAGCACGCGCCTGCGTTCGCTCAATGGCGAGTTGCTCGTCATCTCGAACACCAATTTGCTGAGCAAGGAGATCACCAATTTCGCGCATCTCCATCGCCGCCGGATCACCTTCAAGATCGGCGTCATCTATCAGACCACGCCCGGGATGTTGCGCGACCTGCCGTCGCTGCTCGAGGAACAGGTTGTCGCGGGCGGGCATGAGTTCATCCGCTCGAGCTTCCTGACCTTCGGCCAGTCCAGCCTCGATTTCGAACTGATCTTCGACGTCTTCAGCGACGATTATGATGTCGTCGCCGCAGCCCGCACCGATATCGCCATCCGCGTCTTCGACGCGATGGCGAAGGCCGGCTATGAATTCGCCTATCCGACGCAGACAACCTTTACCGCGGCGCCCGACGGGACGATGATCATGCCCTACGCCGAGTCTCCGAAGCCCAAAGCGACGGCGGCGAAGGCGGCAAGGCCCGGCTGACGCTACGGCGCCGCGGGCGCGGGGCTTGGCTCTTGTGCAACGCGGCAAGAGCGGCCTAGAACGCGCCCCGAAACAGCAATTCGAGGGGATGAACATGGTCACGATCACGCCGCAGGAACTGCAGTCCAAGGTCGGGCAGACTATCGGCACGTCCGAATGGGTGCTCGTCGATCAGGACATGATCAACAAGTTCGCCGACGCCACCGGCGACCATCAGTTCATCCATATCGACGAGGAAAAGGCGAAGCTCACCCCGTTCGGCGGCACGATCGCGCACGGCTTCCTGACGCTGTCGCTGATCCCGATGCTCGGCGCAAAGACCGACGGGCCGCGGATCGAGGGCGTCAAGATGGGCGTCAACTACGGGGGCAACAAGGTGCGCTTCCTTGCGCCGGTCCGCTCGGGCAAGCGCGTGCGCAGTCATGTGAAACTGCTCGAACTCGAAGAGAAGCGCCCCGGCCAGTGGCAACAGACCAACGAAGTGACGATCGAGATCGAGGGCGAAGACAAGCCCGCGCTGATCGCCGAATGGATCAGCCAGTTCTTCGTCTGAAGCATGGCTTTCCCGGCTGACCTCCCCCGTTAAGATAACCGGAATCAGAAAGAAGGACCCCTATCATGCGTGACGCCGTCATCGTTTCCACTGCCCGCACCCCGCTGACCAAGGCGGCGCGCGGCTCGTTCAACAACACCCTCGCCCCGACGCTGGGCGCCCATGCGGTCCGCGCTGCGGTCGAGCGCGCCGGGGTCGAAGGCGGCGAGATCGACGACGTCGTCTTCGGTGCCGCGATGCAGCAGGGATCGCAGACGATGAACGTCGCGCGCCTGATCGCACTCCGCTCGGGCCTGCCCGTCACCGTCCCCGGCATGTCGATCGATCGCCAGTGCTCGTCGGGCCTGATGACGATCGCGACCGCCGCAAAGCAGATCATCGTCGACCGGCAGGACATCGCGGTCGCCGGCGGCATCGAATCGATCTCGAAGGTCAGCGGCAGCGGCAAGGTGTTCATCGAGACCGACGCCGAGCTGATCGCGATGCACAAGGACACCTATATGCCGATGATCGGCACCGCCGAGGTCGTCGCGAAGCGCTACAACATCAGTCGCGAAGTTCAGGACGAATATTCGCTCCAGTCGCAGCAGCGCACCGCCGCCGCGCAGGCCGCGGGCAAATATGACGACGAAATCGTCGCCTGCCCGGCGACCATGGCGGTCGTGAACAAGGAAACGAAGGAAGTCAGCTTCAAGGACGTCGTCGCCGACAAGGACGAGTGCAACCGCGCCGACACGACGCTGGAGGGTCTCGCCAGCCTGAAGCCGGTGATGGGCGAAGGCCACACGATCACCGCGGGCAACGCCAGCCAGCTCGCCGACGGCGCCTCGGCGTGCGTCGTAATGGAAGCCAAGGTCGCCGAAAAGCGCGGCCTTCAGCCGCTCGGCCGCTATGTCGGCATGGCGGTCGCGGGCACCGAGCCCGACGAAATGGGCATCGGCCCCGTCTTCGCGATCCCCAAGCTGCTCGAGCGCTTCGAGCTCAAGATGGACGACATCGGCCTCTGGGAACTCAACGAAGCCTTCGCCGTGCAGGTGCTCTATTGCCGCGACAAGCTCGGCATCCCGAACGAGCTGCTCAACGTCAACGGCGGCTCGATCTCGATCGGCCACCCGTTCGGCATGACCGGCGCGCGCTGCGTCGGCCACGCGCTGATCGAAGGCAAGCGCCGCGGCGTCAAATATGCCGTCGTCACCATGTGCATCGGCGGCGGCCAGGGCGCAGCGGGCCTGTTCGAGGTCTTCTGATTTGCGCCTGAACGCTCCGCGTATCGAGCCGGTCGATCTGGACCGGCTCGATACCGACCAGCGCGCCGCGCTCGAACCCTTCCTTGCTTCCGAGGGCGGCAAGGTCGGGGGCGGCAAGATCCTCAACATCTTCCGCACCCTCGCCCATGCGCCAAAGGCGCTCACCGCCTTTCTCGGCTGGGGCAATTATATCCTCTCGAAGCGCAACGCGCTTTCCCCGCGCGACCGCGAACTCGTCATCCTGCGCACCGGCTATAACTGCCGTTCGGGCTATGAGTGGACGCAGCACAAGCGCATCGGCCTCGATTGCGGCCTCACCGAAGACGAGATCGCGCGCATCAAGGCCGGTCCCGACGCCGGCGGCTGGAGCGACCTCGACCGCGCGATGCTCCGCGCGACCGACGAGTTGACCGGCAATCATTTTGTCACCGACGCAAGCTGGGCGGCGCTTGCGCCACTCGGCGACAAGGGCCGCATGGACCTCGTCATGACCGTCGGCCAATACACACAGGTTTCGATGATTTTGAACAGCTTCGGTATCCAGGTCGAGGACGGCTGGGACGTCGATCCCGATCTGAAAGCCTGACAAGGGAGAATGATATGAGTGCTATCGGTGTGATCGCAACGCTGCGTGTCCAGCCCGGCAAGGAAGCCGAATTCGAGGGCGTCTTCGCCGAACTCGCCGCCGCGGTGAATGCGAACGAAGCGGGCAACAGCTATTACCGCCTGTTCAGGACCGGCGAGACCGGCGTCTACAAGGTGCTCGAATGCTACGACGATCAGCCGGCGCTCGACGCACACCGCGCCTCCGACCATTTCCGTAGCATCGGCGCGCGCCTCGGCCCCTGCCTCGCCGGTGCGCCCGAGATCGAGACGCTAAACGCAGCCTGAGTGGCCGCTAGCGACCGAAGGCTGACCTACCCATCCCCGTCACCCCGGACTTGAGCCGGGGTCCCGCTTGAAATCAAGCGCCTGCGGATGCGTCAAAAAGCGGGATCCCGGGTCAAGCCCGGGATGACGAAGTGGGGTGAAGGAAACGTCCGCTCCCCACCCCAAACTCGCCGCCCGTCACCCGACCTCGGCAATCTCCCCCGATCGGTCGCCCAGCACATAGCGCGGCCCCGCCCCGCGCTGCGCCGCCTTGTCGTCCCGGTTGTACAATCCGCATTTCTTGAGCGACAGGCAGCCGCAGCCGATGCAGTTGTCGAGCAGGTCCTGCGTGCGTTGCAGCGCCGCAATCTGTTCGGCGATACGGACGCGAAGCCCGGTGCTGATCCGTGTCCAATCGGCCGCATTGGGGGTGCGCCCCGCGGGCAGGCGCGCGAGTTCCGCGGCGATCTCCTCAAGGCTCAGTCCCATGCGCTGCGCGATCAGGACGAAGGAGACGCGGCGAATGTCGGCACGCAGGAAACGTCGCTGCCCGCCACCCGAGCGCAGCGCCTCGATCAATCCCTTGGCTTCGTAAAAGCGGATCGCCGACACTGCGACGCCGGTACGCGCCGCGAGTTCGCCGATGGCGATGAGGTCGGTTCGGTGCATCGCTACTTCCTCTCGTCATTGCGGGGAGCGAAGCGACGCGGCAATCCGGAGTTTGCGTAAACCGTTCCGGATTGCTTCGCTTCGCTCGCAATGACGGGCCCGACGATCGGCTCGTCATTTCCCCCTTGATCTCAACCTGACTTGAGCTTTCATAAGCCTCGCGTCAACGCGAATCAGGAGAAGACAGGTGACGCATCCCTTCATCGAGCATGTGAATCTGACGGTCAGCGATCCCGATCGGACCGCCGGCATCCTGTCGGCGATCTTCGGCTGGCACGAGCGCTGGCGCGGTCCCGCACGCGACGGCGGGCGGACGATTCACCTCGGCAGCGACGCCGCCTATATCGCGCTCTACACCGGCCCCGACGACCAGGATGAGGGCACTCGTTATCCGAAGGGCGAACCGCTCAACCATATCGGCGTGCAGGTCGACGACCTCGACACGATCGAGATGCGCGTCAAGGCGGTCGGCCTCACGCCGTTCAACCACGGCGATTACGAGCCCGGCCGCCGCTTCTATTTCTTCGACCCCGACGGCATCGAATATGAAGTCGTCAGCTACGCGGAGCCGCGGCTGCGATGAACCGGGCAACAACCGTCCGGCCGCTTCGTTGATCGATTATCGAGGGGACGAAAGGAACCGTCCCATGAGCGACGATATCAGGAAGCAGTTCTGGAAGGCACTGGCCGACAGCCCCCATGTCATGATCGGCGCGACCGGCGAGCGCGAGCATCATATCCCGATGCGCGCGCAGCTCGACAAGGATGCGCACAGCGCCTTCTGGTTCTTCACCGCGACCGACAACCGGCTCGCGGGCGGCGGCCCTGCAATGGCGCAATTCGCTTCGAAGGGCCACGACCTCTTCGCCTGCATATCGGGAACGCTCCGCCGCGAGTCCGACCGCGCCGTGCTCGACAGACTGTGGAACAACAGCATCGCGGCCTGGTACGAGGGCGGAAAGGACGACCCCGGGCTCGTCCTCCTTCGCTTCGACCTCGACGATGCCGAAATCTGGACGGCGGATCCCGGGATCAAGGGAATGTTCAAGCTCGCGACCGGAATGACGATGAAGGAAAGTGACCTCGGCAGGCACGCCGAAGTGGCGCTCTAGGGGTCGATCCTAGATTCCGATCCGTCCCTCGCGAAACTCGAACCCGCCTTCGCGGTCCCGCTCCAACAGCGCAGGACCGTCGAGGTCGACCCAGCGTGCACGTTGCGCGAGCATGAAAGCGGGTGCGATCGCAAGGCTGGTCGACAACATGCATCCGACCATGATCGACAGCCCCGCCGCGTCGGCGGCATCGGCGATCTTCAGCGCCTCGGTGAGCCCGCCCGCCTTGTCGAGCTTGATATTGACCCCGTCGTAAAAGGGGCCGATGCGCGCGACATCGGCCGCGGTCTGGCAGCTTTCGTCGGCCACGAAAGGGATCGGCGCATAGATGGGATCGAGCAGCGCGTCGGCGCCCACCGGTACCGGCTGCTCGATCATTTCGACCCCCATATCGGCGAGTGCCTCGGCCTCGCTCAATATGTCGACCTCGCCCCAGCTTTCATTGGCATCGACGATCAGCCGCGCTTCGGGTGCCCCCTTGCGCACGCCGGCGACGCGCAGCCGGTCGCCCTCGCCGGTCAGTTTGATCTTGAGCAGGCGATAACCATCGGCGGCGGCAGTTGCCGCCTGCTCGGCCATTGCGCCCGGTGTGCCGAGCGAGATCGTATAGGCGGTGACCCGCGATGTCGGTGCCCCGTCGCAACCCGCAACCTGCCAGAGCCGCAGCCCGCGCTGCCGGGCCTCGAGGTCCCATAGCGCGCAATCGAGCGCGTTGCGCGCCGCACCCGGCGCCATCAGTTCCTGCACCGCAGCGCGCGCTTCGGCGGCGCCCATCCCGGCAATATAGGGCGCGGTGCGCAAGATCTGGTCGCGACACCCTGCGGCATCCTCGCCCAGATAATAGACGGGCGTTCCCTCGCCGCGCCCATGGGCACCGTCGCCGCCGACCTCGGCGACGACGACGTCGACATGCGTCTTTGCCCCGCGGCTGATGACAAACTCGCCCGCGACCTGCCAGCGTTCGACACGTGCGCTTTTCAGTTGGATAGCCATGCGGGAAGGCTAGTGTAGATCGCGATGACCGGCAAATCCCTTTCCGAACATATCGGCGATCTCGGCCACCGCCTCGCGATCGAAGCGCACGCGGCATGGCTCGCGGCGCGCGACCCGCGCGTGCCGATGCTCGCACGTATCCTCGCGGTGGCAGTCGCCGCCTATGCGCTGTCGCCGATCGACCTGATCCCCGATTTCATTCCCGTGCTCGGCTGGCTCGACGACCTGATCATCGTGCCCCTGGGCTTGCTGGCGGTCCGCCGGCTGATTCCGGCCGCGCTGTGGACCGAACTCCACGCCGCAGCCGAAGCCGCGAGCGAACGCCCGTCGAGCCGCGTCGGCATGGCATTCATCCTGCTGCTGTGGGCGGGGCTGCTTTATATCGCCTATTGGAGCGTCCAAACGTCGCCCTGGCATTGATCCGGCGCGCAGCCGCGTCAGCAACGCCAACCTCCGATAGCTCCCGACTATTCCGCGCCGTCGATCCGCAACAACTGCTTGCCCTGGCTGGCGCCGCTGAACAGACGCAGGAAGGTTTGCGGGATGCTCTCGAAGCCATGCTGAATATCCGTACGATAGCGAATGTGGCCGCGGCGAACCCATTGCCTGAGTTGCTCCGTCGCCGTGGCCAGCCGATCCAGATGATCAAGCAGGATAAAACCACGCATTTCCGCACGCTGCGAGATCAGGCGCATCAGGTTGCGCGGGCCCGGAGCAGGGTGCTCGTCATTATAGCCCGCGATTGCACCGCACAGGACGATCCGGCCGAAACGCCCGATATGCCCAATTCCCGCTTCGAGGGTGGAGCCGCCAACATTGTCGAAGAACAGGTCGATCCCGTCCGGTGCAAGCGCCCTCAGCCGCGCCCGTATATCCTCACTGCGATAGTCGATTGCGGCGTCGGCGCCATAATCCTCGATCAGCCAACGACATTTTTCGGGCCCGCCGGCGATCCCGATGACGCGCGCACCATGGAGGCGTGCGACCTGCACGGCGATCGATCCGACAGCGCCTGCTGCGCCTGAAACCAGCACGCAATCGCCCGCGCCGAGCCGCCCGACATCGAGCATCCCGACATAGGCGGTGATGCTGGCCGCTCCCAGCACGCCCAGCGCCTCTTCGGGTGCGACGCCGGGGGCGATCCGCACCGGATCGGCTTCGCCGGCCCGCGCTGCGACGGCATAGTCCTGCCAGCCGAACAGTCCGCGCACCATCGCCCCCTCGGGATAGGCGGGGTTGGCCGAAGCTACGACGCGCGCGGCGGCGCTGCCACGCACCGGCTCATCGATGGCCATGGGCGGCATATAACCCTGCACGTCGTCCATCCAGCCGCGCTGGGCAGGGTCGAAACCGAACATGAGATTACGGACGAGAATTTCACCCGCAGCCAGATCGGGGCGGGGCAGCGGCGCATCATATCGCGAGAAATCGTCAACAAGCACCTGCCCCTCGGGGCGCCGTGCCAGCAGCCATTGGCGATTGACGATCTGCGAGGACATGGCGACGCTCCGTTACCGGCGAAAGGGCTGGATCGTTATGGCTGCCGCGCGCTACCGTCGCCAGCCCGCCATTGTCCTGCGCAGCGCACATATTGTTTTCGGGGATGGCTGGCCGACTTCGCACAGAGAAAATGGCGCCGTGCAGGGCGCCGCATGCCCCGATCGATCCGGTCGACGCGCATGACGACGGGAGATGGCCTTGCTTGCGCGAATTGCGACCTTGAAACCGCCCGCCGGCTACCGGTCGAAAGCAGCCGAGCCTCAGCCGCCGTGCGCGCGAATCCACTTCTCGACAACCGGAGCGATATCCTCACGCCATTTGCGGCCGTTGAAGATGCCGTAATGGCCGACGCCCTTCGCCATCAGATATTTCTTCTTCTCGGTGGGTAACGCCCTCGCGATCGTCAACGCCGCCTTGGTCTGGCCGATCCCCGAAATATCGTCGCGCTCACCCTCGATCGCGAGGATCGCGATATCCTCGATCGCGCCGACGTCGACCGGCTGGCCGCGATGCGTCATCTCGCCCTTCGGCAGCAGGTGCCGCTGGAACACGATATCGACCGTCTGGAGATAGAATTCGGCGGTCATGTCGCACACCGCGCGATATTCGTCGTAGAATTCCTTGGTCTTGTCGGCGCTCTCGCCGTCGCCGTCGACGAGATGTTTGAACATCTCCCAATGGCTCATCATGTGATTGCCAAGGTTCATCGACATGAAGCCCGCGAGCTGCAGGAAACCCGGATAGACCCGCCGCCCCGCGCCCGGATACCAGGCAGGAACGGTCGCGATCACATTTTCCTGGAACCACGCGTAAGGCCGCGTCGTCGCATGCTCGTTGACCGCGGTCGGCGCCTTGCGCGTGTCGATCGGCCCGCCCATCATCGTCAGCGTCCTCGGCCGGCACTTGTGCCTGTTTGCGCCCATGACCGCCGCGGCGGCGAGGCTCGGCACCGACGGCTGGCACACCGCAAGCATATGCGCGCCGGGCCCGATATGTTCGAGCCATGAAATCAGATAATCGACATAATCGTCGAGGTCGAACTTGCCGGCTTCGAGCGGCACGTTACGCGCATCGCGCCAGTCGGTGATCCACACATCGTGGCCGGGCAGCATCCGCTCGACCGTGCCGCGCAGCAGCGTCGCATAATGACCCGACATCGGCGCGACGATCAGCAGCTTGGGCGCATCTTTCGTGCCCTTATGCTTGAAATGCTTGAGCTGGCCGAAGGGCCTCCGCGCTTCGATCGCTTCGGTCACGCGCACCGTCTCGCCATCGACGACGGTCTCGTAAAGCTCGAATCCGGGCTTGCCGCGCGGCGCCGCGGCATGCGCAAAGACTTCCAGCGCCGAGGCGAACATGGGACTGCCGCCGAAATAGCCGAGCGGATTCGCAGGATGCTGCATCACCTGCGCCCCCGCCGTGGCAAGCGCACTCGCCCCGGCGAGCCAGTTTTTCTGCATGTCGAACGCGTGATACAGCATATTCGGATCGTTCCTTGCGTAGCCCGGCGGCGCTCTCCGGCGCCTGCTCATTGGTTAGCAGTCTAGGGGCTCCGTCCCATTGTGCAATGCATCAAAATCATTGCGGGGCGTTTCGAAGTCGAATAATCTGCTTCGAGAGGCGCATCATGCGCCGATGGAGTGAATATGTCCGAGATTGCGGGCAACCGCTAAAATCCCGGCGAAAACGGGATGTGCGCTACGCTCCGACCCCCGGTCGGTGCGCTGTTGTTGCATGCAAGATCCGGACATATCTCATGAATATCTCGAAAGCGGAGCAGCGTGTGCTCCATGTGCTGGCGCAGGGCGGCATGATCCGTCATCGCCGCGACGAAAGCGGCCATATTATCGAGGCGCTCTGCTTCACCCGCGACGGGCATGTGCTCGCCGATAACGGTCTGTCGCTCTTCAACCGGCTGCGGCGCCGCGGCTTCATCGGCTCGCACGATGGCGCGCCGTACCGCATCACGCAGGCGGGACTTCGCGCCGTGCGCGCGCAGCTCGATAACCGCTGACAAAGGGGGAGCGCGGCGCCGGCCGCCGCGCTCCCTTGCAGCGCAGCTTCAAAGTGCTTGAAGCGGGGGCGCATTCTGCGTCGTTGAGCCCGGTCCCCGGCACTGCTAGGGCCGGTGCGATGGCCAGCCAACCCGATCTGCCCGCCGCGAAAGCGACCGCCGAACCCCGCCGCAAACTCGGCAGCCTGCGTATGGTGTGGCATTATGCCAGCAATTATCCGCTCCAGCTGATCATCGCGGCGATCGCGCTCGGGATTGCCGCCCTCGCGACGCTCGCCATTCCCTATCAGTTCAAGGCGATGATCGACAGCGGCTTCATCGCCGGCGGTGGCGACGTCGCGCCGCATTTCCGGCTATTCTACGCCATCTGCGTCGCGCTCGCGCTCGCGACGGCGCTGCGTTTCTATTTCGTGAGCTGGCTCGGCGAACGCACCGTCGCCGACATCCGTCAGGCGGTACAGCAAAATCTGCTCCGCCTCGCACCCGGCTTCTTCGAGGAAAACCGGCCGTCCGAGATCGCCTCGCGCATGACCTCGGATACCGCGATCATCGAACAGGTCGTCGGTACCACCGTTTCGGTTGCCTTGCGCAACACCGTCATGGGTATCGGCGGCATCATCTATCTGTTCAGCCTGTCGCCGAAGCTCACGGCGGGCATATTGCTCGGCATCCCCGTCATCATCCTGCCGATCGTGTTGCTTGGCCGCCGGCTCCAGAAGGTCTCGCGGACCAGTCAGGACCGCGTCGCCGACATCGGCGCGACGACCGCCGAACAGATGGGCGCGATGAAGATCGTCCAGGCTTTCGGTCAGGAAGCGCGCGAGGCAGACCGCTTCGCCACTGCGGTCGAAGCCAATTTCGCGACCGCAAAACGCCGCATCCGCCTTCGCGCGATCATCACGGCAACCGTGATCGGCCTGCTGTTCGGCGCGATCACCACCTTGCTCTGGTACGGTGCCGAGGGCGTCGCGCGGGGCACGATCACCGGCGGTACGATCGCCGCCTTCGTTCTCACCGGCGGCCTCGTTGCCGGTGCATTCGGCGCGCTTACCGAAGTCTATGGCGACCTGCTCCGGGCGGCCGGAGCCGCCGAACGGCTCAGCGAGCTGCTGAATGCCGAAACAACGATCGCGCCGCCAGCAAATCCGCGCTCTTTTCCCCAGCCGCCTGCCGGCACGCTCGAATTCGCCAATGTCGAATTCCATTATCCGACCCGCCCCGATGCGCCGGCGCTCCACGATTTCAGCCTCGCAATCCGACCGCGCGAAACGGTCGCGATCGTGGGCCCTTCGGGCGCAGGCAAATCGACGCTGTTCCAGCTCGCCGAGCGCTTCTATGATCCGCAGGCGGGGCGTATCCTGCTCGACGGCGTGCCGCTCATCGAAGCCGACCCCGCCGATATCCGCGCGCGTATTGCGATGGTTCCGCAGGAGACGGTCATTTTCGCCGCGTCCGCGCGTGACAATCTGCGCTACGGCAACTGGATCGCGACCGACGAGGATTTGTGGGACGCCGCCCGCGCCGCCAATGCCGAGGAATTCTTGCGCAAGCTGCCGCAGGGTCTCGACACTTTCATGGGCGAAGGCGGCGCGCGCCTGTCGGGCGGCCAGCGCCAGCGCGTCGCGATCGCACGCGCCCTCCTTCGTCGCGCGCCGCTGCTGCTGCTCGACGAAGCAACCTCGGCGCTCGACGCCGAATCCGAAAAGCTGGTGCAGGATGCGCTCGAAACGCTGATGCACGACCGCACGACGGTCGTCATCGCCCACCGCCTCGCGACCGTGCGCGCCGCCGACCGCATCATCGTGATGGACGAGGGCCGCATTGTCGAAGAGGGCAAGCATGATGCGCTCGTCGCCGCCGACGGTCTCTATGCTCGCCTCGCGAGGCTCCAGTTCCAGGACAATCTTGCCGCTGCCTGACAGCGCCCCAACAAGGATATGGCGATGCTCTACGACCTGACTGTGCCGACGTGGCAGAACGGCCTCAAAGCCCTGTCGGGGGAGCTTGCGAAGGCGCGCGCGTGGGGCACCGACAATGGCATCGGCGAATTGCAATTCGCCGTCGCCCGCTTGGCACCCGATATGTTTCCGCTGGCATCGCAGGTCCGCTTCTCCTGCGTCCAGGCGCTGCAACCGCTCGCGCGTCTTGCGGATATGATCATTCCCGAATTTCCCGAGGATGCCGTCGACTTCGCCGGGATGCAGGAACAGATCTCAACGACGCTCGCTTTCCTCGACGGCGTCGATCCCGCCGCCTTCGGCGCCGACCTCGACCGCAAGGTCAGCTTCGAGCTGCCAAACGGCATGATTTTTGACATGAGCGCTTTCGACTATGTCCGCGACTGGGCACAGCCGCAGTTCGCGTTCCATCGCACCGCCGCCTATGCCGTGCTCCGCCATATGGGCGTGCCGCTCGGCAAGGCCGATTATGTCGGCTATATGATGCGCCACCTCCGACCGGGAACGGCGCCCGCCGCCTGACACGCGGCTGGCGTCGCCATCTTCAGATCAGCCCGGCGTAATTCTGGATTCCGGGAAAGGCCAGCCTGGAGCCGCCGTTCCGCCTGATTGCACCAATCGCCTGATCGACGCGCAGGTAACGCGCCCGAGCCTCCGGTTCGAGCAGGATAGTCGCAGGCTCGGGCCGGTCGGCAGCCTGTTTGACCAGCATCCCCAGTTGGGCCAGATCGATGGCCTCGTCGTTCCAGCGGATCACGTCGGACGTGTCGATCGTCACCCGGTTTTCATCGAGCACGGCACCGTCGAAAGACCGCTCGCCCGGCAGCGTCACGTCGACGCTATGCGTCGGCGGCGGAATGGTGATGATGAACATCACCAGCATTACGAGCATCACGTCGATCAGCGGCGTCGTATTGATGTCGGGGCCGCCGCTGGGGTCGGTCCGAAAAATGCTGCGATGAAACCTGCTGCGGCGTTGGCGCATCGTCTCTCTCCCGCTCGGGGGAGGATGCGCCGCCTTTGACGGGCGCCCCAGCCCCTCACCGAGGCTCAAGACCATCTCGCGCCTCGAACGTAACGGTATATCATAATATGCAATGAGCAAGCGGAATCTGTAAATCGATCGGACAGCCGGCACCGCACAAGGCCCATAAAGAAAGGGCGGCACCTTCCGGTACCGCCCCTCTTTTTCTTCCAGTCCCGTCGGGATTGGAAACCGGTCTTACATGCCCGAGTTCGGACCGTAAGTGATTTCCACGCGACGGTTCTGGTCGTTGCGGACGCCGTCGGCGGTCGCAACGGCCGGGCGGCTTTCGCCGAAGCCCTGCGCGCTGATCGAGCCATCCGAAATACCGCGAGCGGTGAGATAGCTGCGGACCGCGGTGTTGCGGCGTTCCGACAGGCCGACGTTGTACTTGGCCGAACCCGAACGGTCAGCGTGACCGGCGAGCATGACCTGCGTACCCGTGCAACCACGGTTGTAGGCGCTGATCGCGTTGTCGA
>Ga0209676_1001098_pt1 | contig 30134 bp, 20 predicted proteins | sample AraplaCvi_mLB_r2_FD_184282 | JGI IMG/M metagenome (GOLD analysis project Ga0209676, IMG submission 184282) | Arabidopsis root microbial communities from North Carolina, USA - plate scrape MF_Cvi_mLB_r2 (SPAdes) (version 2) | ecosystem: Host-associated > Plants > Roots > Endosphere | place: USA... | reverse complement strand
GGAGCTGGCGCGCGAACAGTTCAAGGGCTGCACCGCCAACACCGACCCCAGGGCCTACGCCGTGCTCAGGCAACGCCTGTACGGCGACCCACCACAGCCCCCGCAGCCACGTACCGCCGCCGAGTGGGAGCAACGCTACCGGCAGAGCGGCGACCAGGCCGCACTGGAGCAAGCCACCTTCCTGCTGATGCAGCAGAGCCATGGCGAACACGCCCGGCAACTGCTGGAGCAGGCCTACGACCGCCACCAAGGCCGCCTTGCACCGTCGCTGCTGCAGCGCCTGGGCAACCTGTATGCGCGTGATGACGGGCCACTGGACAACCGCCGCATGCTCAGCCTGATCCCTCGGGTCGACGCCACTACCCGTGCCCAGCTGCTCGGCCGCCTGGCCGAGGCTGGCCAGTGCGATGCCGTGCGCCAGGCCGTACCGGCCACCCCGAGCGAGCCTGGCCAGTACCGCGCCCTGGGCCGTTGCGCCATGCCCGACCAGCCAGGCGAAGCGGTGGTCTACTACCAGGCCGCCGAGCGCCTGGGCGACAGCGGCAACCGCCTGCCCCTGGCTTACGCCCTCGAGGCAGCCGGGGATTCCGAGGCTGCCCTGCCCATCTGGCGCAACTTGCCCGACAGCGCCTGGACCGACAACGCCCGCCTCACCGCTGCCCGTGGCGCGCTGAACGCTGGCGACGCGCAAGCAGCCCGTCACTATTGGGACGCCGCCGCACACGATAGCGCCGACGACTGGGCCCTGGGTGCCGCCATCGCCCAGCGCCAGGGCGATTACCAGGCCGCGCTTGGCTTCCAGCGCCAGGCCCTGGCGCATGACCCGCGGGCCGACCACTACTACGCCGCCTCCAGCACCGCATTACTGGCCGGGGACAGCGCCCAGAGCAGCGCCTGGCTGGCTGAAACCGTGCGCCTGTCACCCGACCAGCCGCGCTACCGCGCCGACTACGGCATGCGCCTTGCCGGCTCGACCGACAAGGCCCAGCGCCGCCAGTCGATCCCCTACCTGGAACGCGCCACCCACGACTTCCCCGAGGACTACCGCCTTGGCGAGACGCTGGCCCTGCGCTACGACGAAGCCGAAGACAGCGCTGCGGCACGCCGCGAACTGCGCCGCATCCTCGATGTGGAGCAGGACCTGGTCGACGGCGACGACGAATACGGCAGCCTGGAAGCCCGCAAATACCGCCAGCGCCGCGCCCACGAAAGCCTGTCGCGGCGCGACACCATCACCTTGGCCAGCACCTGGTCGCCGGCCGGCACCTCGACCAACGACAAGTTCCTCGACAATGGCCAGCGCAGCGGCACTTCGCGCCGCGCGCAATCGCAGAACGTGCAACTGGCCATGTGGGACCACGCCCTGGGCGAAGAGCCCAGCCGCAACGGCAGCACCCTGTCGGTGTATGGCCGCGTGCTGTTCGGTGGGCAAAGCCGCACCGACTACGCGCAAAGCATGGGTACCGGCGTCGGCCTGCGTTACAAGCCACTCGGCCAGGCCAACCTCAACCTGTATGCCGAGCTGTATCACCAGCGGCAGATCGACGAAGAACACTACCGCGGGCTGAGCCTGGGCCAGTTGCTTAGCCCGGCCAAGGTCGGCGGCAACTGGGGCGACCTGCGTCACCACGCCGAATCGAGCAACGACCTGTTGTTGCGTGCCACTGCCTCGTTCCTCGACCAGGGCGACTGGCGCAACGACTGGCGCGTCGATGAAGACGACTGGAACGAGCGCTTCCTCTACCTCGACGCCGCCTGGTGGACCCGTGCCGGCGACCACGCCTGGCTGTCGCGCTACCAGCAGGGCCACGCCTGGAAGCTGCCGGGCAGCTCGCCGCAAACCATCATGCCTTACGGCTTTGTCGAGTTTTCCAGCCAGGACCCGAGCAACGACTGGCGCCAGGATGCCCGGGCCGGGGTGGGCGTGCGCTGGCAATGGTGGTTCGATGACGACCGCTACAACGCCTACCGCGGTTCGCTGAAAGTGCGTGCCGAGTACCAGCAATCGCTGGGCGGCAATCTATACGAGCGCGCCAACGGCGTGCTGGTCGGTGCGGAGATGACCTTCTGATGCGTACGTTCCTGGCCCTCTGTCTGCTTGCCCTGTGCCTGCCGGCCAGCGCCGACCAGCGCCTGTTCTACCAACCCCTGAACCGCGACGCCAATGTCACCCCCGCGCAGTGGCAGCAACTGTGGCGCGCCACCGTGGCCCAGGGCAGCAAGACCCTGATCGTGCAGTGGAGCGCCTATGGCGACAGCGATTTCGGCGGCGCCCAGGGCTGGCTGGCCGACAGCCTGCGCAGCGCGCGTGCCCAAGGCCTGCAACTGGTGCTGGGGCTGTACATGGACCCGGCCTATTACCAGCGCCTGGACGAGCTGGACGGTGAAGGCCTGACCAGTTACTGGAAGGCGCAGCTGGGGCGTTCGCTCGGCCAGTACCGGCAACTGCGCCAGGCGTGGCAGTTGCCGGTGGATGGCTGGTACCTGCCCCTGGAGCTGGACGACCATCATTTTCGCGAGGCCGCCCGCCGTGATGCCCTGCACAGCCAACTGCAGGCCTTCAACCGGCAACTGGACAAGCCCCTGCACATCAGTGCCTTCAGCGCCGGCAAGCTCTCACCGCGGGTCAATGCCGCATGGCTGGATCAACTGGCCGGGCTGGGCTTGACTGTGTGGTGGCAGGATGGCGCCGGGACCGGGCGCTTGCCCGCGTTGGTGCGCCAGGGTTACGAACAGGCCTTGCCGTGCCGGGTGGGTGTGGTGCGCGAGGCGTTTCGCCAGGTGAGCAAGCCTGGGCAGGTGTTTCGGGCTGAGCCTGCCGAGCCCAGGCTGGGCGCCGGGTGCCATGCCGAGGCGGTGTTTGACCTGCGTTACCGGCCATGGGCCCGGGGTGTTCTGCCCAGCAATTGAGTCTACAGGCCCGGCCCTTTCGCGGGCTCGCCCGCTCCCACAGGTCCCCACAGCACCGGAAATCTGCGCGGCCCCTGTGGAAGCGGGCGAGCCCGCGAAGAGGCCGGGCCTGGTAAAGCAGTACGCTCAGGAGCCCACCGATGTTCAAGACCATCGAAGCCCACGTGCGCAAACAGGTCGCCCCCGCCGCCCTGCGCGCCGAGTTCCGCCAGCACGAATTCGAGGCCATGCGCCCGTTCTGCCTGCTGGTGTTCTGCGTCAGCATCCTGATCTGGCTGGTCTTCGACCTGATCGTCAGTTTCCTCGGCGGCCAGGGTTTCACCTGGCTGTCCTGTCTCTTCATCACCCTGCTCTGCGGCCTCACCGTGGTGCTGCGGTTCACCCGTCGCAGCCATCACTTCGATGTGCTCAACCTGCTGTTCATTGCCAGCATCACCCTGGGCATGCGCCTGGTGATCGAAGGCATCCCGGTGGCCCTGCGCCCGGTGTGGCTGGTACTCGGGGTCTCGACCGTGCTGTATGCGGTGTCGGTGCTACCGGTGCGGCGCTGGTCGTTCTTCTGCGCCATGGCCATCACCTGGCTGGTGCTCAACCCGTTCTACCACACCCGTATCGGCCCGGACGAACTCGAAGGCGCCATGCTCATCAGCTACGCAGTGTTCCTCAGCGGCCTGGTCATCTACAGCTACCTGCAGATGCGCAAGGCCAAGTTGCACAACTTCTACCTGTCCAAGGTGCTGCTGGACCAGGCCTATGTCGACGCCCTGACCGAAATTCCCAACCGCCGCTCGTTCATGGCCCAGGCCGACCGTCAGCTGCGCCTGGCCACCGCCGAGCAGTACCTGGCGATGATCGACATCGACAATTTCAAGCGGGTGAATGACCGTTTCGGCCATGATGTGGGCGATGAAGTGCTCAAGCGCGTGGCCCTGCATATCAAGGCGAGCATGGCCGGTTACGCGTTTGCCCGGCTGGGCGGCGAGGAATTCGCGATCTTTTTCCAGGGGCTGGACCAGCAAGCCGCCGAGCAACAGGTGGCGGCGCTGTGCCAACGGGTGCGCGAAGACGTGGGCGAGCACCCGGTAACCGTCAGCATCGGCCTGGCCCGGGTGGACCGGGGCGACAGCCTGACCACGGCGCTGGTACGTGCCGACCAGGCGTTGTACGCGGCCAAGCACAGTGGCAAGGACCGGTTTGTGCTGTGGTCCACCCAGCTAGCAGAAAGTGGTTAGCAGGCCCGGCCTCTTCGCGGGCTCGCCCGCTCCCACAGGATCTGCACCACACTGTGGGAGCGGGCAAGCCCGCGAAAGGGCCGGGACAGGCAATACATCACCCGGCAGGCAAACGAATCCGGAACTGCGCCCCACCCAGCGCCGACTGCGCCACGGTCAAGGTGCCTCCCTGCCCCTCGATCGCCCGCCGGCTGATCGCCAACCCCAGGCCAAACCCGCCGGTATTGCGGTCGCGGCTACGGTCCAGGCGGTAGAACGGCTGGAAAATCCGCTCGCGCTCCTCCACCGGGATACCAATCCCGTCATCCTCCACCGTCACCAGGCAAGCGCCATCGTCCTCCAGGCGCAAGCGCAGCAACAGGCTTTCGTCGCAGTAACGCATGGCGTTACGCACCAGGTTCTGCACCGCCCGTGCCGTCAGCCGCGGGTCCAGCACAAAACGCGGCAGGTCCCCCTCAGCCCGCACCTCCCACTGGATTCCCCGGCCATCCAGTTCTTCGGCAAAGGCACCCAGCACACTGTCGACCAGCTCCAGCAACGACACCTCGACACGCTCGCGGGCCTGGTCGGCGTTGTACAGCCGGCTGTAGGACAACAGCTCCAACACCAGCTCATCCAGCTCACGCACATGCCCCACCAGCTCCAGCAGGCGTTTGCGGCAGGCTGGCGGCACTTCGTCGAACAGCAGCACCAGGCCGAAGTCCAGCCGGGTCAACGGCGTGCGTAATTCGTGCGACACCGCATTGAGCAGCTCGCGCTGCTGGTTCACGTGGCGCTCCAGGTCACTGGCCATGGTGTCGAACACCCCGGCCAGCTCGCCGATGTTGGAGTGCGGCGAGATGTGCGTACGCTCGGCCATCTGCCCCTGGCCAAGGCGCCGGGCGGTTTCCTTCAAGCGCTCCAGGTCACGCCAGTGCGGCCATACCCACAGCAGCAGGCAACCGAGCATGGCTGCACCGATCAGTACCGTCACCCCCCACGACAGCACATTGATGTCCAGCGGGTCTGGCGGTGAGTGCAGGCGTACCAGCCATTCCTTGTCCAGCGGCGCCAGCACGGTCTCGTAGTAGCCCCATTCGGCAATGCGCACGGCGTACAGGCCATGCTCCAGGCGCGCCTGCTCGTCCTCGCTCAGGTCGGCCTGGTCCATGCGCAGCATCTGCAGCTCCAGCGGCGCGAAATCACTGGCCAGCTCTTGCTCGACCGCTGGCCACTGCTCGCGGGGGGCCTGGCGGAACTGGCGTACGATCAGCGCCTGCACGCCCTTGGCCTGGTCCAGGTTGTAGGCCATGAAGCGCTCCTGGAACAGGCCGACGATGGTGTCAGGGATGAACAACAGCGCTCCGGCATAGGCGACGATGATCACCAGGTACAGCCGCACCAATATCTTCAGCATGGGCGATCAGCACTCCCACTCGACGCGGCTGAACAGGTAGCCCTTGCCCCACACGGTCTTGATCTTGCGCGCTTCGCCGGCGTTATCGTCGAACTTGCGCCGCAACTTGGAGATGGCCACATCCACCGAGCGGTCGGTGCCGTTGAACTCGATACCACGCAGTTGCTGCAGGATGCGGTCGCGGTTCAGCACTTCGCCGGCATTGCGCGCCAGTACCACCAGCAGGTTGTACTCGCCGCTGGACAACTCCACCTCTTCGCCACGCCAGCTCACGGTGCGCTCGGCCAGGTCGATGCGCAGGCCACCAATCAGGATCAGGTCGTTGTCCAGGCGCGGCTCGTTGACGCTGCTGCGGCGCAGCAAAGTACGCACGCGGGCCAGCAGCACACGCGGCTCGCAGGGTTTGGTCACATAGTCGTCGGCGCCCATTTCCAGGCCCAGGACCTGGTCGTGGCTGTCGTCGCGGGCGGTCAGCATCAGGATCGGCAGGCCCTGCGACTCCTGGCGCAGCAGGCGGCACAGCTGCAGGCCATCGATGCCCGGCAGCATCAGGTCGAGGATGACCAGGTCGGGCTTTTGCCGGCGGTACTCGTCCAGCACATGGTCGCCACGGGCGATCACCTGGACATGGAAGTCGTTGCGTTGCAGGTAGCTGGCGATCAGCTCGGACAGGGCGCTGTCGTCTTCGACCAGGAAAATATTCGGCATAGGCGCTTGGAAGTCTGGGTTGTGGTAGGCCTCACGGGCCTCTTCGCGGGCTTGCCCGCTCCCACAGGGACCGCACAGTATCAGAAACCTGTGCAGTACCGGTGGGAGCGGGCAAGCCCGCCAAGAGGCCGGCACAGTAATACTCAGGATATAGAACACTACAGGCAGGCAGGATTGTTCTTCACACTTTTTCACACTCGCCCTACAGGTATTAACAGCCACCCAAGGAACGCCTGCCGTAGCATACCGGGGGTCATCATCGGAAGATCCGTATGCCTACTACCCTCCCCCCACGCCTGCGCCCATTGGCGCTTCTGGCGTTTCTGAGCCTGTCCCTGGCCGGCTGCGACAACAGCGCCGAACAGGAAGAGCAAGCCCCCACCCCACAAGTGCGGGTGGAAACCCTGCAGTTGCAGCCACTGGCCATCAGCAGTGAGCTCAGCGGCCGCATCCTCGCGCCGCGCACCGCCGAAGTGCGCGCGCGGGTAGCGGGCGTGGTGCTCAAGCGTGTATACCGCGAAGGCACCGACGTCCGGCAGGGCGATGTGCTGTTCCTGATCGACCCGGCGCCGTTCAAGGCCGACCACGACAGCGCTCGCGCCACCCTGGCCAAGGCCGAGGCCACCCTGTACCAGGCGCGCCTGCAGGAGCAACGCTACCGCGAGCTGGTCGACGACAAGGCCGTCAGCCGCCAGGAATATGACAACGCCAAGGCCAGCTACCTGCAGGCCGATGCCGCAGTGGCCGAGGCCAGGGCCGCGCTGGAGCGTGCCCGCCTCAACCTCGGCTACGCCACCGTGACCGCGCCGATTTCCGGCCGTATCGGCCGCGCCCAGGTCACCGAAGGTGCGCTGGTCGGGCAGAACGAGAGCACGCCACTGGCGACCATCCAGCAGCTGGACCCGATCCACGCCGATGTCACCCAGTCGACTCGCGAACTCAACGCCCTGCGCCGCGCCCTGCGTGCCGGCGAGCTGCAGCAGGTCGGCGACGGCCAGGCACGGGCCACGCTGATTCAGGACGATGGCAGCACCTACCCGCTGCCGGGCAAACTGCTGTTCTCCGATATCAGCGTCGACCCCAGCACCAACCAGATCACCCTGCGCAGCGAGTTCCCCAACCCGGACCTCGACCTGCTGCCTGGCAGCTACGTGCGCGTGCGCCTGGAGCAGGCCGTTCAGCCCAAGGGCCTGAGCGTGCCGCAGCGCGCCATCCTGCGCGACAGTGCCGGCGTACCCAAGGTGCTGGTGGTCGATGCTCAGGCCCGGGTCAGCGACCGCCAGGTGGTCCTGGGCAGCGCCCAGGGCGACCGCTGGATCGTCAGCGAAGGGCTCACCCCCGGCGAGCGGGTAGTGATCGAGGGCCTGCAACACGTCAAGGCCGGTGACCAGGTGCAGGTCGACAACGCACCAGGGGCATCGCCCATCGCACAGCACACTGGCCAGTGAGGGCCTGATCCATGCCGCAATTCTTCATCGACCGCCCGGTATTCGCCTGGGTGGTCGCCCTGTTCATCCTGCTGGCCGGTGCCCTGGCCATCCCGCAGCTGCCGGTGGCCCAGTACCCCAACGTGGCCCCGCCGCAGGTGGAAATCTACGCCGTGTACCCGGGGGCTTCGGCGGCGACCATGGACGAAAGCGTGGTCAGCCTGATCGAACAGGAGCTCAACGGCGCCGACAACCTGCTGTACTTCGAGTCGCAGAGCAGCCTGGGCAGCGCCACCATCACCGCCACCTTCGCCCCGGGCACCAACCCGGACCTGGCCCAGGTCGACGTGCAGAACCGCCTGAAGGTGGTCGAGTCGCGCCTGCCACGCCCGGTGACCCAGCAGGGCCTGCAGGTGGAAAAGGTCTCCACCGGCTTCCTGCTGCTGGCCACCCTCACCTCCGAAGACGGCAAGCTCGACGAAACCGCCCTGTCGGACATCCTCGCGCGCAACGTGATGGACGAGATCCGCCGCCTCAAGGGCGTCGGCAAGGCCCAGCTGTACGGTTCGGAGCGTGCCATGCGCATCTGGATCGATCCGCGCAAGCTGATCGGCTTCAACCTCACGCCCAACGATGTGGCCCAGGCCATCGCCGTGCAGAACGTCCAGGTCGCCCCCGGCAGCATCGGTGACCTGCCCGGCCGCGGTAGCCAGGAAATCACCGCCAACGTGGTGGTCAAGGGCCAGCTGACCAGCCCCGAGGAGTTCGCCGCCATTGTCCTGCGCGCCAACCCGGACGGCTCCACGGTCACCATCGGCGATGTCGCCCGGGTCGAGATCGGTGCCCAGGAATACCAGTACGGCACGCGCCTGAACGGCAAGCCGGCCACCGCCTTCAGCGTGCAGCTGTCGCCCGGCGCCAACGCCATGGAAACCGCTACCCTGGTGCGGGCGAAGATGCAGGACCTGTCGCGCTACTTCCCGGAAGGCGTCAAGTACGACATCCCCTACGACACCTCGCCATTCGTCAAGGTGTCGATCCAGCAGGTCATCAACACCCTGTTCGAAGCCATGCTGCTGGTGTTCGCGGTGATGTTCCTGTTCCTGCAGAACCTGCGCTGCACCCTGATCCCGACGCTGGTGGTGCCGGTGGCGCTGATGGGTACCTTCGCCGTGATGCTGGCCATGGGCTTCTCGGTCAACGTGCTGACCCTGTTCGGCATGGTGCTGGCCATCGGCATCCTGGTCGACGATGCCATCGTGGTGGTGGAAAACGTCGAGCGGATCATGGCCGAGGAAGGCCTGCCGCCCAAGGAGGCCACGCGCAAGGCCATGGGCCAGATCAGCGGCGCGATCGTCGGCATCACCCTGGTGCTGGTGGCGGTGTTCCTGCCCATGGCCTTCATGCAAGGCTCGGTGGGGGTGATCTACCAGCAGTTCTCGCTGTCGATGGCCGTGTCGATCCTGTTCTCGGCGTTCCTGGCGCTCAGCCTGACCCCGGCGCTGTGTGCCACCCTGCTCAAGCCGGTGGCCAAAGGCGAGCACCACGAACGCAAGGGCTTCTTCGGCTGGTTCAACCGCCGCTTCGAGGGCATGAGCAACGGCTACCAGCGCTGGGTGATGCAGGCGCTCAAGCACAGCGGCCGGTACCTGCTGGTATACGCGGTGCTGCTGGCGGTGCTGGGCTACGGCTTCAGCCAACTGCCCACGGCGTTCCTGCCCACCGAAGACCAGGGCTACACCATCACCGACATTCAGCTGCCGCCAGGCGCCAGCCGCATGCGTACCGAACAGGTGGCGGCACAGATCGAGGCGCACAACGCCGAAGAGCCGGGCGTGGGCAACACCACCTTGATCCTGGGTTTCAGCTTCTCCGGTAGCGGGCAGAACGCGGCGCTGGCCTTCACCACGCTCAAGGACTGGTCCGAACGCGGCGCCGACGACAGCGCCCAGTCGATCGCCGACCGCGCGACCATGGCGTTCACCCAGCTCAAGGACGCCGTGGCTTACGCCGTGCTGCCGCCGCCGATCGATGGCCTTGGCGAGTCGACCGGCTTCGAGTTCCGCCTGCAGGACCGCGGCGGCATGGGCCACGCCGAACTGATGGCCGCCCGCGACGAGCTGCTGGCCAATGCCGGCAAGAGCAAGGTGCTGACCAACGTGCGCGAAGCCTCGCTGGCGGAAAGCCCGCAGGTGCAGCTGGAAATCGACCGCCGCCAGGCTAACGCCCTGGGTGTGTCGTTTGCCGATATCGGCACGGTGCTGGACGTGGCCGTGGGCTCGAGCTACGTCAACGACTTCCCCAACCAGGGCCGTATGCAGCGGGTGGTGGTGCAGGCCGAAGGCGACCAGCGCAGCCAGGTCGAAGACCTGCTGAAGATCCACGTGCGCAACGACAGCGGCAAGATGGTGCCACTGGGCGCCTTCGTCCAGGCCAGGTGGGTCAGCGGCCCGGTGCAGCTGACCCGCTACAACGGTTACCCGGCGGTGTCGATTTCCGGCGAGCCGGCAGCCGGCTACAGCTCGGGCGAAGCCATGGCCGAAATCGAACGCCTGGTCGCTCGGCTGCCGGCCGGCACCGGCCTGGAATGGACCGGCCTGTCGCTGCAGGAACGGCTCTCCGGCAGCCAGGCACCGATGCTGATGGCGCTGTCGTTGCTGGTGGTGTTCCTGTGCCTGGCAGCGCTGTACGAAAGCTGGTCGATCCCCACGGCAGTACTGCTGGTAGTGCCGCTCGGCGTGCTCGGTGCGGTGCTGGCGGTGACCCTGCGCGGCATGCCCAACGACGTGTTCTTCAAGGTCGGCCTGATCACCCTGATCGGCCTTTCGGCGAAGAACGCCATCCTGATCATCGAGTTCGCCAAGAGCCTGGTCGACCAGGGTGTCGATGCCGTCGATGCCGCCGTGCAGGCCGCGCGCCTGCGCCTGCGGCCGATCGTGATGACCTCGCTGGCGTTCATTCTGGGCGTAGTGCCACTGGCCATCGCCAGCGGCGCCAGTTCGGCCAGCCAGCAGGCGATCGGCACCGGCGTGATCGGCGGCATGCTCAGCGCCACCCTGGCAGTGGTGTTCGTGCCGGTGTTCTTCGTGGTGGTGATGCGGTTAGCGGGCAATGGCAAAGCCGAAACCACTGGCGAGAGGACTCCAGCCTGATGCCAGTCAATCAGGCAATCCGGGGCCGCGTTGCGGCCCATCGCTGGCAAGCCAGGCTCCCACAAGTACGGCGCATGGCTTGAGTTCGATGCCGTCGGGGTGGGAGCTGGCCTGCCGGCGATGGGCTGCGAAGCAGCCCCAGTAGGCTTGACTGACCGGCATTAGTCTCCGGCCACTTTTCTGTCACTTGCGCGACTTGGCGCTCTGGTCGGCTTGCCCGCTGAGTTTGACGGCGTCCTTCAGATTTTTGCCGGCGCTGAACTTGGCGTTGATTGCCGCAGCAATCTTCAGCTCTTTGCCAGTTCGCGGGTTTCTCCCGACCCGCGCTGTCCTTTCTGCGGTTTTAAAGGTGCCAAAACCCACCAGAGTCACATCCTCGCGCGCTACCAGCGATGCCTTGACGGCGTCGATAAAGGCATCGACCACCTTTTGTGCCATTACCTTGCTCAAGTCAGCGCGTTGCGCCACGTCCGCTACCAGTTGCGATTTGTTCAAGTTTCTTCTCCTTGTCATGGCCCCTGGCACCGTCGCAATGCCGAGGCTGCAACTGTATTGAAGGGAGTACGCGCGATCGGCACAACTGGCAAAAATGTCAGGTCGGTTCAACTCGTACGCTGGCTTGCTGGACAATGGTTGCAGGCCGTGGGAGGGTTGCCCTCTTCCCCTGCCTGGAACTGCACTCATGATCAGCCCCTTGCCCGCCAGCTCAGCCCTGATTCTCGCCGGTGGCCGTGGCCAGCGCATGGGTGGCCGGGACAAGGGCCTGATCGACTGGCAGGGCGAACCGCTGGTTGCTCATGTGCATCGGGTACTGCGCCCGCTGACTGATGACCTGGTGATTTCCTGCAACCGTAACCAGCAGGCCTACCGTGCGTATGCCGACCAGTTGGTGGGCGATGCCGAAGCGGACTACCCCGGGCCATTGGCGGGGGTGATTGCCGGGCTCAGGGTGGCGCGGCACGAATGGGTGGTGCTGCTGGCCTGCGATGCGCCACTGGTTGACCGGGCGTTGATCGAGGACCTGCTGCGGTTGGCGGTGGCCAGCGACAGTGCGGCCATGGTGCGCCAGGCTGGCTACTGGCAGCCGATGTTCAGCGTGCTGCCGCGCCGGGTGTTGCCGCTGCTGGAGCAGGCGTGGGCGGTGGGTGAGCGGAGTTTGCAGAAGGCCTTGCTGCGTGAGGCGGTGCAGGGGCTGGAATGTGCCGACGATGATCGCAGGTTGAGCAACTTCAACAGCCCGGAGTTGTTACAAGGCTGAGATCATCTACTGCCTGTGTTGGCCTCTTCGCGGGCATGCCCGCTCCCACAGGTACATCACAAGTCTGACGGGCAGTGAATGTCCTGTGGGAGCGGGCGTGCCCGCGAAGAGGCCGGCACAGGCAACACATCATCCGCCAGACAGCTCCTCGACACTGATCTCGCGCATGCGGAACTTCTGCACCTTGCCGGTCACCGTCATCGGGAACTCATCGACAAAGCGGAAGTACCGGGGCACCTTGAAGTGCGCAATCCGCGCCTTCGCCCACTCACGCAGTTCCTCTTCGCTGGCCGTATGCCCCGGGTGCAGCCGCACCCAGGCCACGATCTCTTCGCCGTACTTGCTGCACGGCACGCCAATCACCTGCACATCGGCCACCGCCGGGTGGGTGAAAAAGAACTCTTCCAGTTCGCGCGGGTAGATGTTCTCGCCGCCACGAATGATCATGTCCTTGCTGCGCCCGACAATCCGCACATAGCCCTGCTCGTCCATCACCGCCAGGTCGCCGGTGTGCATCCAGCCTTCTTCATCGATGCTTTCGGCCGTGGCCTTCGGGTTGTTCCAGTAGCCCAGCATCACGCTGTAACCGCGCGTGCACAGCTCGCCGATCTCGCCACGCGGCAGGGTGTTGCCGTCGGCATCGATCACCTTGTTCTCCAGCCGTGGCTGGGTGCGCCCGACGCTGGTCACACGGCGCTCCAGGTCGTCGCTGGCGCCGGTCTGCAGCGACACCGGGCTGGTTTCGGTCATGCCGTAGGCAATCTGTACCTCGGCCATGTGCATTTCGCCGATTACCCGGCGCATCACTTCGATCGGGCAGGTGGCGCCGGCCATGATCCCGGTGCGCAGGCTCGACAGGTCGAACTCGCCACGCTGGGGGTGGTCCAGTTCGGCGATGAACATGGTCGGCACGCCATACAACGCCGTGGCCCGTTCTTCCGCCACCGCACGCAGGGTGGCCAGCGGGTCGAAGGCGTCGTTGGGGTAGATCAGGGTGCTGCCGTGGGTCATGCAGCCAAGGTTGGCCATGACCATGCCAAAGCAGTGGTACAGCGGCACCGGCACCACCAACCGGTCATGCTCGGTCAGGCCCAGGCTTTCACCGACCATATAGCCGTTGTTGAGGATGTTGCTGTGGCTGAGGGTGGCGCCTTTCGGGAAACCGGTGGTGCCCGAGGTGTACTGGATATTGATCGGGTCGTCGCAGCGCAGCTGTGCCTGGCGCTCGGCCAGGGCTTCGCGGCTGATGGCCGCGGCGCTGGCCTGCAGGTCGTGCCAGGCGAGAAAGCCCGGCGGTGGCGCGGCGGCCAGGCTGACCACACCGCGCAGTTCGGGGAAACGTTCGCAGCTCAGCGCGCCCGGCTGGCCGCCGGCCAGGCCCGGGACCAGGCCCAGCAGCATGGCGTGGTAGTCGGAGGTCTTGAACGCGTCGGCGCAGATCACCCAGCGGCAGCCGGACTGGCCGAGGGCGTAGTCCAGTTCGCTGGAACGGTAGGCCGGGTTGATGTTGACCAGGATCGCGCCGATCTTGGCGCTGGCGAACTGGGTGATGCACCACTGCGCACAGTTGGGGGCCCAGATGCCGAGGCGGTCACCGGGCTGCACGCCCAGTGCCATCAGCGCGCGGGCATGCTGGTCGACGGCTTCGGCCAGTTGCCGCCAGGTGTAGCGCAGGGCCTGGTGGCGGACTACCAGGGCTTCGCGGTCGGGGAAGCGGGCGACGGTGGTGTCGAAGGCGTCGCCGATGCACTGGGTAAGCAGGGGTTTGTCCTGGTTGCCCTGGGAGTAGCTTGGCTGGGGCATGGGCGGTCTCTTGTTGTTCTTGTGTTGTCTGTTCCGGCCTGTTCGCGGGCTCGCCCGCTCCCACAGGTAGCACGGTTTCCAGGCCTGTGCAGCCCCTGTGGGAGCGGGCATGCCCGCGAAAAAGCCAACACCGGTTTAACGGATGAACACCTGCGGCGTAGTGGTGGACATATCGCCACCCGGCAACTTGATGTTCTTCACTTTCTCCAGCGTATCCGGGTTGAACACCGCCAGGTCGTTGAAGGTGCCGCCCAGGTACAACTTGTCGCCCTTCTTGTCGAAGGCCACGCAGTAATAAGTGTGGTCCAGGTTCGCCGCCTTGATCAGCTTGCGCTGCTTGAGGTCGTACTTGGCCAGGCGGTTGAGCACGCCGTAGATCTGGTTCGGGTCTTTCGGCGAAACCAGACCGGTGAAGTACAGCTCGGTCAGGTCGGCGAACTCCTGGGTGTGGGTCTTGCCGGTCTTCAGGTCGACGCTCAGGTAGCCATACAGCAGATCGGCGGTGGCCGGGTCCTGCTTGTCATCCTTGAACCTGGCAATGGTGTACAGCATCGAGAACTCGTGGCGCGCGCTCTGGTGCGGCCAGAAGTACAGCACGTCCGGTGCGCTGTAGCCTTGGCGGTTCCAGTTGCGCAGTGGCAGGGCCACCGTGTACTTGCCGGTGTTCACGTCCATCTTGTAGATGTCCGGCCCGGCGACGTACAGGCTGCCATCGTCCGCCGCACGCATCAGGTACACCTGGCGCGGCATCGGGAAGGTCCGTACCGGCTTGGCCTCCAGGCCATCGGCGGTGTTGAACACTTCCAGCCGAGGCGGCTTGACCACATAGTGGTCGTTCAGACGCTGGGTCGGGTTGACCGTGGCGTACACCTCCTTGCCGTCCGGGCTGATGGCGAACGAGTACATCGACCGGCCCACCTCACCCGGCACGCTGGACAGGTTGGCGTGGAAGGTGTTGCTACAGGTGTCCAGGTCGATGCCGTAGATGTCGCCGTAGTGGTTGTTGAGCACATAGGCGGTGCGGTTGTCCGGCGCCATCATCGCGGTGCCGGGGCCGAACTTGTCGGGCATCACACAGCTCTTGTACACCGTGTCACTGGCCACATCGACCACGTGCAGGTTGTTCGGGTAGTTGGTCACGATCATGTATTCGTGGCCAGCCTGCAGCGCCGGCCCGGTGGTGGCGGCCTGTACCAGCCCGGTGCAGGCCGTGGCGGCGATGGTGAGCGCGAGTGACGCGCAGCGTCCAGCTTTCATGCGGTTTCCCCTTGTCATTCTTGTTGGGCCGGTCACTTGTCTTTCGGGAACACGGTGCCGAGGTTGCGCCAGTCTTCGGCGGAGTTGCTCGCCTGGGCGTTCCAGTCCTGGTAGGTGCTCATCATGTCCGGCACCTGGGCCGGCCACCAGCAAGGGTCGGAGCAGCCATACAGGTCGGCCTCCATCGGCTGGCACAGCGAGCTCACGCCACCAAAGGCGTCCACTTCCCAGCCCGGGTCGGTGGTGGCAGTGCAGCCCGCCACTGCGCTCATGGCCATGACCTCTTCGACGCGGTCTTCGGCGGCGGCCTGTTCGAGGATGCGCGCCTTGTTGTTCAGGGGCTTCAAGTGCTTCATGTCAGTGCGCCTTCCGCGGGGTGATGTAGCGATCGATGAAGGCCGGGTTGGCGGCCATGATGCGGCTGTAGACTTCGATCCCGAAGTCGACCCAGTCGCGCATCAGTTCGCAATAGTGGTAGGTCGGGTGCTGCGGGTCGCCGTAGCGGGCATAGCTTTCGTGGTAGCAGCCACCGGAGCACAGGTTGCGGATGCGGCAGCTGTCGCAGCCGGTGTTGCTGCGGTCCAGGCGCTGCGACAGGAAGTCGTTGAGCTGGGCCTGCTTCACGCCCTGGTGCACATTGCCGAAGGTCGGCAGGCTGGAGCCGGTGAAGCGGTGGCACAGGTTCAGCTCGCCCTCGTGGTCCACGGCCAGCATCTTCAGCCCGGCGCCGCACGGCAGGGCCTTCTTGTGGCCTTCGTGGATGTCGGTGATCAGCTGGTGCAGGTTGGAGAAGCCGATGTTGCGGTGCTCCAGCGCTGCCTCCAGGTATTTGCGACCCAGCACCTTCATGTTGGCGAACACCTGCACCAACTCTTCGCCGGTGAGATTGAAGTCAGCCATGTCACCCGAGGTGACCGGGGCGAAGCCGACTTCGGCGAAGCCCAGTTCGTTGAACAGGTGGTTCCAGATGGTCTCGACGTCGGTGATGCCACGGGTCAGCGTGACCCGCGCGCCCACCGGGCGGCTGGTGTAGCGCGACAGCAGCAGGTCCGCCTTGCGCCGCACCACGTCATAGGTGCCCTGCCCGCCTACGGTGATGCGGTTGCGATCGTGCACGGTCTTGGGGCCGTCGATGCTGATCGACAGGCCGAAGCGGTGGGCGTTGAGCCAGTCGATGATCTCTTCGGTGAGCAGGGTGGCATTGGTGGTCATGATGAACTCCACCTGCTTGCCGGCCTCGGCGAAGCGCCGCTCGCAGTAGGCAACCATGTGCTCGATCAGTGGCCGGTTGGACAGCGGTTCGCCACCGAAGAACACCACGCTGTAGCGCTGCTCGTCGGGCGACTCCTTGAGCAGCATCTCCACCGAGGCTTCAGCGGTGGCGGTGCTCATCTTCTTGCCCGCGGACGGCTTGTCCAGGTCTTCCTTGTAGCAGTAGGTGCAGCTGAGGTTACAGCCGGTGTTGACGTTGAGCACCACGGTGTTCAGCGCCGTGCGCTCGACCTGCTTCAGGGCGATTTCCGGGGTCAGCGGCGAGCCGTCGCTGACCAGCTCCAGCGCGATCAGCTCGCGCAGGGTGTCCTGGATATCGTCGCCGGCAAACTGCTGGCCAAGGCGCTGCATCAGCTCCTCGGCCGAGCAGCCTTGCTGGCGCAGGGTGTCGATGATGCCGCCGGTCACCGCGTCGGCGGTGAACAGCGAACTGCTGGGGATATGGAACAGCATGCGGTCGGCATCGACCTGCACTTCATGCAGGTTGCGTTCGACCAGGTTCAGTAGTGCGCCCATGGCGACCTCCGATAATCGATCCGTTGGAAACCCGTAAGCCACCTGCCGTTACGGCAGCGGCGGGTTGTTCCAGCGCTGTACGGTGACGATCATGTGCCCTTCGCCCGTCTGGCCACCGTCGGCCAGGGTGGCGATGACCTTGAGGTTGCCGGCGTTGTTGGTCATCATCTTGCGCTCCGGGTTGGGGCCGGCACCGCCTGGCACGAACACGCCATCGGCCTGCATCTTCCCGGCGAACCTGACGTCTTCGTCCTCGACCGCACGCTCGTTGAACGGCTCGACCTTCCAGCTGGCCGGCAGGTAGCCGATGCGCAGCGGCTGGCCATTGGCGTCCTTGCCCCAGGCTTCGGCCTCGAAGCGGCCCTGCACCTTGGGCACCGAGGCGCCGTTCTCGCCGATGCGGGCGATCGAGAACGCCGGCACCACTTTCACTTCCTCGACCTTGTCGTACACGGCCAGGCTGACGCCCTTGAGCGCACCTACGGCGACTTCGCGCTGGCCAGGCCTGGCATCAGCCGCGGCGCGGGCCTTCACCCGCACCAGGGTCGGGGTCTGCTCCAGCACTTCGGTCACGTCCACACCAGCGCCCAGGTCCGGTTTGCCGGCCAGGCCGCTGCCGACCAGGGTGATCTCGCTTTCGCCACCGGCCTTGATGAATGCCGGCTGTACCGCCAGCAGGCGCGCCTTGCCCTGCTTCACCGCAGTGAAGTCCAGGCCACGCTCGTCGTGCTCGGCCTCGAACATGCGCCCCTTCATTTCGCCATCCAGCGCGGCGAACACCTGGCGCAGGTTGGCGTCGCCGACCTTGACGTTGCCACGCCATTCGTAGCCGTTGTAGAGGATCGCCGAGCCGCTGCCGTTGAACGGCGTACCGTCGGCATAAGCGCCCTTGACCTCGACCTTGAAGGTGTCGCCCTGGTCGGGCGTTACGCTCATCACCCCGCGCACATCGCCCTTGGCCAGCATGTGGCCGCTGAACGCCCACTGGCCCGGCAGCGCATCGGCCTTGGGCCTGGCCTTCTGCCATTCGGCCCACGCCGCGCTTTCCAGCGGGTAGCGCTTGGCAAGGTCCGGCACCACTTGCTGCAGGGCGATCGGCAACCAGTCGCGGTCACGCGCCTGGGCCTGGTATTCAAGGGACGGCCACTGGCCGAGATGGAAGTTGACCAGGTGCTCCCATTCCTTGGCCGGGCGCCGCTGCAAGGCGACGCGGGCACCGGAGTGGCAACGGCCACAGGTTTCGCTGAGCCGGGTGTCGAACTGCTCGACGGTGTTCAGCCGGCGTTCCATGGCATAACGCACGCCATCGGTTTCGCTGGGCGCCAGGCCCTGCTTGTCGGCCAGGTACTTGACCAGGGTGCGGCGGTCGTCGTCGCTGATCTGCAGGCCGTGCATCACCTGCATGCGGGCGATGCTCATCAGCCAGCCTTCCGGCGTCTTGCGCTGGTGGCTGATACGGCTGTAGGTGTCGTTGCCTTCGGGGATATGGCACCCCATGCACTTGTTCTGCAACAGGCTCGGGCCCTGCTCGGCCGCCATGGCCTGGGTGCTCAGCAGCGCGGCGGCGACCAGCGCCAGTTTGCCCGCATGCCGCCGGAGTCGAGTCGTCTTCAAGGTCAGACCTCCACGGTTGTTGTTCTTATCGTTGTCGCACGCTTTGGTACAGCAGGTGTGCATGTGACGGTTGCGATACAGGAACTGTGCCAGGTACTGTAAAAGCGTTTCCTTTCAACCTTTTAGCCGGTTTTCGGGCCTTGGCCAGCGGCAGGCATGGCCAATTGCAGCGTGCCATTTCGCGACAGGGTGTTTCATCCTGAGACAGGGCCTGCTGCGCAGGCCTTCGCGGGCTTGCCCGCTCCCACAGGAATTGCGCCGCCCCAAGGCCCAGCGCTGTACCTGTGGGAGCGGGCAAGCCCGCGAAGAGGCCGGAACAGCCACTGTTTCACCACCGTCTCACACCGTCTCAATGTGCAACAGCGCAACCCTGCAATCCCAACCTTGCAGCAAGACAAAACCCAACCCGTTCAATGATTTGCAACCATCTGCCGACCTTGGCACGCCCATTGCGCCTGTGCCCGTCACATCCAATGACAAGAGGCACCGTCCCATGCTTTCCGAACTGCCCATCCTGCCCGCCACCCGCGCCTTTCTCGAACGCAAGCTGAAGATGCGCATCGGCGCCGACTGGCAGGACGCCGCCAGCGGTCGCACACTCTCGTTCCGCAACCCGGCCACCGGCGAGGTGCTGGGTGAAGTGCCAGCCGCCGAGGCCGAGGATGTCGACCGCGCGGTGCGCGCTGCACGCCAGGCCTTCGATGATTCGCCATGGAGCCGCCTGCGCCCGCGCGAACGACAGAACCTGCTGTGGCGCCTGGCTGACCTGATGGAGCGCGACGCCCGCCAGCTGGCCGAACTGGAATGCCTGAACAATGGCAAGAGTGCCGCCGTTGCCCAGGTAATGGACGTGCAACTGGCCATCGACTTCCTGCGCTACATGGCCGGCTGGGCCACCAAGATCGAGGGTAGCACCGTAGAAGCGTCGATGCCGTTGATGCCCAACGACCAGTTCCACGGTTTCGTCCGCCGCGAGGCCGTGGGCGTGGTCGGCGCCATCGTCGCCTGGAACTTCCCGTTGCTGCTCGCCTGCTGGAAGCTCGGCCCGGCCCTGGCTACCGGTTGCACCGTCGTGCTCAAGCCCGCCGACGAAACGCCGCTGAGCGTGCTCAAGCTGGCCGAGCTGGTAGACGAAGCCGGTTACCCGGCCGGCGTGTTCAACGTGGTCACCGGCACCGGCCTGAACGCCGGCGCCGCGCTCAGCCGCCACCCCGGCGTGGACAAACTGACCTTCACCGGCTCCACCGAGGTCGGCAAGCTGATCGGCAAGGCGGCCATGGACAACATGACCCGCGTCACCCTGGAGCTCGGCGGCAAATCGCCGACCATCGTCATGCCCGACGCCAACCTGCAGGAAGCCGCGGCCGGCGCGGCCACGGCAATCTTCTTCAACCAGGGCCAGGTGTGCTGTGCCGGGTCCCGCCTGTACGTGCACCGCAAGCACTTCGACAACGTGGTGGCCGACATCGCCGGCATCGCCAATGGCATGAAGCTGGGCAGCGGCCTGGACCCGGCAGTGCAGATGGGCCCGCTGATCTCGGCCAAGCAGCAGGACCGCGTCACCGGCTACATCGAGCTTGGCCGCGAGCTGGGCGCGACCATCGCCTGCGGTGGCGAAGGCTTCGGGCCGGGCTACTTCGTCAAACCAACGGTGATCGTCGATGTCGACCAGCGCCACCGCCTGGTGCAGGAAGAGATCTTCGGGCCGGTGCTGGTGGCGATGCCGTTCGATGACATCGACGAAGTGATCGGCATGGCCAACGACAACCCCTATGGCCTGGGTGCGAGCATCTGGTCCAACGACCTGGCTGCCGTGCACCGGATGATCCCGCGCATCAAGTCGGGGTCGGTGTGGGTCAACTGCCACAGCGCCCTCGACCCTGCCTTGCCCTTTGGCGGCTACAAGATGTCCGGCGTTGGCCGTGAAATGGGGGCGGCTGCCATCGAGCACTACACCGAGCTGAAATCGGTGTTGATCAAGCTCTGATCATTTTCCTGTACCGGCCTCTTCGCGGGCTCGCCCGCTCCCACAGGTATTGCACTCCTTTCACGACCTGAGGAAATCCTGTGGGAGCGGGCCAGCCCGCGAAGAGGCCGGTATAGGCAACCCCAAAAACAACAAAAACATGGAGCACGCCATGAGGCACAAACTCGCCTGCACATTGGCCCTGCTGTTCGCCGCCCCCATCACCCAGGCCTATGAGCTGTACAACCACGACGGCACCACCCTCAACGCCGACCTCGAAGCCCTGTTCGGCGCCTTCCACAGCGACGAAAGCTTCAACCTGGCCGGCAACCGCAAGCCCGGCAGTACCGCCTGGCAGGAAGGCTACGTCAAATATGGCCTCAGCGGCAGCCAGGCCCTGGCCGACAGCAGCGCGCTCTACGGCGCCTTCAACCTGCTCAGCTCCGCCACCTGGGGCGACGGCGATGCCGCCGGCCTGACCCTGGGTGACGAGCGCCGCACCGCCATCGAAGACCTGTACCTGGGCTGGCGCTCGGCCAACCTGTTCCCGGCCCTGGGCGAAGACGGCGTGGACATTTCCGGCGGCCGCCAGGTGGTGACCCTGGGTGACGGCTTCCTGATCCAGGGCGACCCGGTGAACCTGGGCAAGGTCGACCTGGGCGCCAACTTCGACCGCGGCGGCGCCTACTACCTGGCCGCACGCAAGGCCTTCGACCGCACCGCCGTGCTGCGCCTGGGCGGCAAGCAAGGCTGGCGCAGCGACCTGATGTGGCTGAAGTCCGACAACCACTACCAGGCCGACACCTCGCTGGCGGTGGCCAACCTGGAGCACGTCGCCGACGCCGGCACCGTTGGCCTGAGCTGGATCCGCGGCCTCGACGTGGACCAGCGCTACGCGCAGATCATGGGCCTGGAACACCGCGACGGCATGGACACCGCCAGCCTGCGCGGGCGTGGCAACCTGGGGGTGAAGGACCTGGAGCTGGCCGCCGAATACGTGACCCAGGACCGCACCGGCGGGCGCGAGAACGCCTGGTACCTGGAGGGCAACTGGACCTTCTCCGCATTGCCCTGGACACCCACCGCCACCTACCGTTACAGCCGCTTTTCCGAAGATTTCGACCCGCTGTTCTATGGCCTGAGCCGGGGTTATGGCACCTGGTTCCAGGGTGAAGTGGCGGCCAACTATGCCGGGCCGTTCAACAGCAACAGCCAGGTGCACCACGTGGCGCTGAAGGGCAAACCACGGGACGATCTGACTGTCGGCGCGCTGTACTTCGACTTCGATACGCTGGACACCGACCAGGGCAACCTGGGCGGGCGGGAGCTGGACCTGTACGTGGAATGGATGGTCAACGATCACCTGCTGATCAGCCCGCTGGTGGGGTTCTACAAGCCGGAGCGCAGTGCGGCGAATGGAGGGACGCAGCTCGGTGGCCGGGATACCGGGACCTACATGCAGTTGATCGTCGGGACTTTCTTCTGATTCGAGATCTCGGGGCTGCTGCGCAGCCCATCGCGACACAAGGCCGCTCCCACAGGTTCAGCATAAACCTTGAACCTAGCGCTGTACCTGTGGGAGCGGCCTTGTGTCGCGAAAGGGCCGCAAAGCGGCCCCGGCGATCTCAAACCAACCCCTGCTCTGACAGCCAACGCCGCACCATCATCTGCTGTTCACCCCCCAAGCCTGACAATACTGCCTCAACCGACCTGCCACCACGCACTTCACGCACCACCGGCGCCAGCTCCACCCCCTGCAAATGCCACACCCCCAACGGCTGATCCGCCGTCACCACCACCTCGGCTTCATCCACCAGCCCGTCACGCAGTACAGGCCGCCGCTCTACCCGTACTGCGTGCCAGTCAGCGGCCAGGTGCATTGGCTGCGCATCCGGCCAGCCCTGGCGCTGATCCCAGAACGGCTGCCCCGCCCGACTCTGCTCCTGCCCGTAGAAATCCCGCCCAATCCGGGCAAAGCGCAAGAACAGCTGCTCGACCCGCTGCTGGTGAAACTGCCGCGCCAGCCCTGCCCGCTCGGGCCTGCGCAGCAACGTATTGATCACCACCGGCGCCTGCAACGCCGAAGACAGCGACTGGAAAATCCCGTTGCCCGAAAGCGGATCAACCGCCATCGCGGCATCACCCACGCGTATCCAGTCGTGCCCGACACATTCGCCGGCCAGAATCGCAGTACTGCTGCGCGCATGTACCTGTGCAGGCTTTAACGCCTGCTCATCGAACAACTCGGCCACCAGCGCACTGCGTGCACGCCGCGCCGCACAGTAATCCGCCAACCCGGCCTTGCCCGGCAGCCCGACAGCATCCAGGGTGACTTGCCAGTAGCAGCGGCCGTCTTCCAGGCGCGCCATCCACGCCCAGCCATCTTCCAGGCTCTCCACCGCCGACGCTGGCGCCCCGGGGGCGGCCTGCCAGACGTTCAGCAAACTGACCGTCTCCGGCCCGCGCAGGCGGTCTGCAGCCAGCGGGGCCTGTCGGCCTCGGGCTTCGACCAGGAAATCGGCCTGCAGTACCTGCCCATCGTCCAGGCGAACACGATGACCGCCCTCGTGCGCAACCTCGCGTACCCGTCTCTCGATCACGCTCACACCCGCACGCTGAAGGTCGTCGCGCAGCGCCCGGTCAAAACGTTGCCGGTCGAGCAGAAACTCCTGGTTCAGTTGCAGTTGCTGGCCGTTCCAGTGCACTTGCCGAGTGGCCGGTATGGCCGCCTGGCTCAAGGCCCCCCCAAGCCCCGCATGACGCAAGCCTTCAAGTACCCGTTGCGATATCCCCTCGACCGCCGCGAACCGGCGCCAATCGGACACCACCGTGACCGCGTAACCCAGCCGCCGCAGGCCAATGGCCGTGGCCGCACCCGCAGGGCCTGCCCCCAACACCACAATGCGCGGTTCAGCCATGGCCGGCACCTCGTCGCTCGGGGCCGGCAAACGCCGCATGCTGGCGCAACCAGTCATGCACCTGCTGGCGGTCCAGGCCCGGTTCATCACGCAACAACGCGGCGATCCTGCCGCTCAGGGCCGCGCAGCCCAGGCTTGCCCCAGCCTTGCCGCCCGCGCCCACATAACCACCAAAGTCCGCCTGCCGGGTGCCAAGCCACGACCACTGGCCCGGCGCGCAGCGTGCATCACCGGTAACCCGGACCACCCCGGGGTAGCTGGCCGGGTACACGGGCCCGCCCTGTGCCGGGCTGGATGCACACAACAGCACACCCGCTGCCTGGGCCTCGGCACAGGCCTGGTGCAGCACTGGCCGGTCCTGCTGCAGGCCAAGGCTGAGGTTGACCAGCGTAGCCCCCGCCTCCACCAGCCACAGCAGCGCGGCCGCCACCTGCAAGGCGCTGGTGCTGGCCTGGGCGCTGAACACCTGGGCAAGCAGTACGGGCACCGGCCCGGCCTCACGCTGCAAGCCAGCGAGTACCGCGCTACCGTGCCCAAGCTGGTCGGGCAGCATTGCACCTTCGCGCAGCTGGCCGTCCTCCAGCCAGAAGCGACGCGCGCCCAGCAAGGCACCGGCTTGCTCCGGCGAGCAGCCACTGTCGATCACGCCAACGCGCAGGTCATTGCCCATGCTTGATCACCTCCCCGGGCAGCACCTGCAACTGGCCAGCGTGCAGCTGCAGGTGCAGGTCGGCGTCGGCCAGGGTCGAGGCACGGTGGCTGATCAGGATGCGTGTACGGCCGGCGAACAGCTGGTCGATGGCCGCGATCACTTCGCGCTCGGTGGCTTCGTCCACCGCCGAGGTGGCCTCGTCCAGCACCAGGATCGTCGGCGCCTGCAGCACTGCACGGGCGATGGCAATGCGCTGTTTCTGCCCGCCGGACAGCTGCTGGCCACGCTCGCCGAGCAGGCCATCCAGCCCCAGCGGCAGGCTGTCGACCAGGCTGTCCAGCCGCGCCAGGCGCACCACCCGCTCCAGCTCCTCACGGCTGGCCTCGGGCACGCCGTAGGCCAGGTTCTGCGCCAGGGTGCCACGGAACAGCACGATATCCTGGCTGACCACCGCGATGCGCCGACGCAGGGCGGCCAGGTCCAGTTCGCGCAAGTCGGTGCCGTCCAGCAGGATGCGCCCGGCGTCCGGGTCGTAGAAGCGCTGCAACAGGTCGATCAGGGTCGATTTGCCTACCCCCGAGGCACCGCTGATGGCTACCTTCAGGCCACCCGGCACGCACACCTGCACGTTGTTCAGCACCGCGCCCTGGCGCCCTTCATGGGCAAAGCTCACCCCTTCCAGACGCAATTCGCCTGGGCCGTCGGGCATGGGCTGCGGGTTGGCTGCCGGGCGCACGGCCACGGCCTCCTGCTTCAGTTCCATCACCCGACCCAGGCTCACCGCCATGCGCTGCACCGCCACGTACAGGCCCAGCAGGCTCTGCACCGGCCCTACCGCCATGCCCATGTAGGTGGAAAAGGCGATCAGCGCCCCTAGTTGCCAGGTGCCCTGGATCACCCACCAGCCGCCGACCAGGAATGCACAGGCGCGGCACCATGAGGTCAGCGTGCCGGGAATGGCCTGGGTGAAGAATTCGGTCACCTGCACCTTGAGCAGCTGGCGCATGTAGCCTTGGCCCAGCTGGTCCAGGCGCCCCGCCTCGCGGCCTTGCTGGCCGGCCGCCTGGATGAACTTCATCGCAGGCAGGGTTTCGACCAGGAACGACGACACATCCGCCGAGCGTTCACGCAGGTTGCGTACTTCGCGCTCCATCTTGCGCCGCATCCAGCGCAGCCACAGCACTTCGATCGGCACCAGCAACGCCAGCAGCAGCGACAGTTGCCACGACAGCATCAGCATCAACACCACCGCGCCCACCAGGCCGATCACCGCCGACACCGCCGAGAACAGCGAATCCACGGCAAAGCGCTGGATTTCCGCAACATCGCCATCCAGCCGCGAAAGGATGTCCCCGATGCGCCGCCGCCCGTAGAACGTCGGCGACAGCTGCTGCAGGTGGCGGTAAAGGTCGTCGCGCAAGGCAAACAGGATGCGACCTGAAAGGCGCGTATGCAGGTAGCGGTTGACCCCGGCCAGCACGGTACCCAGCAGGCCCGCGCCGATCATGATCGCCGCCATGTGCCAGAGGGTCTGGTAGTCCTTGGCCAGCAGCCCGTCGTCGATCAGCGTCTTGACCAGCCAGGGTTGCGCCAGCGCCAGCAACGAGGCACCCAGCGACAAACCGAGCAACAGGCCGATGGCGCGCCGATGGGGGCGCACGAAACCATACAGCCAGGCCAGCGCCTGGCGCATGAGTACAGGGTCGCTGGATTCCACCAGCCGGGCGAACAGGCCGCCCATGTCAGCCGCGCAACTGCTTGAGCTTGCGGTACAGCGTCGCCCGGCTGATACCCAGCGCCTCGGCCGCCGCGGACACGTTGCCCTGATGGCGTGCCAAGGCGCCACGGATCAGCTCCAGTTCGTTGTCCTTGAGGCTGCCGGAGGGTGCCGTGCCGCTGGCCAGTTCGTCCAGCAGGCAGTCAGTGAGGTGGTCGAGGGTCAACACCTGCTCACCGTCCTCGCGCATGGCCAGCGCCGTGCGCACGACCATTTCCAGCTGGCGGATGTTGCCCGGCCAGTCGAAGCCTTCGAGCAGCGCGGTCAGGGCCGGGTCCAGGGTCACGCCCCTGGCTTCTGAGTTGTCCAGCAGGCCCTGGATGATCGCCGCCAGGTCATCGCGCTCGCGCAATGCCGGCAGGCGCAGCGATACGCCGTTGACCCGGTAGTACAGGTCTTCGCGGAAGTGCTGCTCCTGCACCAGGCGCTTGAGGTCGCGGTGCGTGGCGCAGATCAATGCCACGTCGATATCCTGCTCGTCGCCTGCGCCCAGCGGCGCTACACGGCGCTCCTGCAGCACCCGCAACAGGCGCGCCTGCAGCGCTAGCGGCATGTCGCCGATTTCATCGAGGAACAGCGTGCCACCATGCGCCTGCATCAGCCGCCCGACCATACCGCCCCGGCGCGAACCGGTGAACGCGCCTTCACGGTAGCCGAACAGCTCGGATTCGATCAGGCCTTCAGGAATGGCCGCGCAGTTGACTGCCACGAACGGTTTGTCGGCGCGCGGGCTGGCCTGGTGCAGGGCCCGGGCGACGACCTCCTTGCCGGTACCGGTCTCGCCCAGCAGCAGCACCGGCAGGCCAGTGCCCAGCCCCTGGCGGGCCATGCGCAGGTTGCGCGCCAGGCGCGGATCGCCACCGGCCAGGGCGTCGAGAGCCGGCGACTGCTTGCCCGGTGCCGGCTTGCTCACCGGCGTGCTGCCGTTGACCCGGCCATGGCGCGGCAGCTGAAGGGCGCGGAAGTAGAACTCGCCCTTGGCCGTTTGCACGCTGCTCACCCCACCCTGCCACAGGCGCGCGATGAAGGCCGGTGAACGCTCACCCAGCAAATCGCTGCTGCGCCGGCCCAACAGCTCATGGCGCGGCACCTGCAACAACTGGCAGGCACTGTCGTTGGCAGCCAGCACTTCACCGTCCAGGCTCAGCGCCAGCAGACCATGCCAGGCGCTGTTGAGGTATTGCGGGCGGCTGTGGAAGGCCAGCACCAATTGCTCGGGGTGGCACAGGCCAAACATGCGGCTTTCGATGTTGCCGGCTGCCAGCATCAGCGTCGACAGGCTGTCCTGCGGTTGCGCCATCACCCCTTCACGGGTGATGTCGAGCACACCGATCACCTCGCCGCGCGGGTCGCGCAGGGGGACCGAAGTGCAGGAGAACGGGCTGAGGCGGTCGAGGTAATGTTCGCCGCAGTTGATCAAGGTCGGCCGGCCATCCACCACTGCCGTGCCGATGGCGTTGGTGCCACGCAATGATTCACTCCAGCAACTGCCCGGGTGCAGGTCGCGCAGGCCCTCGCGTTGTAGCACGTGCTTCTGCCCTTCGATGGCCAGCACGTTGGCCTGGGCATCGCCGAGGATGACGATGCCGGCCTTGCCCTGGCGCGCGACCAGGTAGTCCAGTTCCGGGGTAACGGCGTCGACCAGCAGGCGGTTGCGCTCCAGTAGCATGCGCAGGTCATGGCCCTGCTCCAGGCCCAGGCCGACTTGTTCGCCTTGCAGGCAGTCCAGGCCATGGCCCAGGCTGCGGCGCCAGGAGGCATCGATCTCGTCGCGCAGCATGCCCAGCGGCAGCTCGCCTTCGCTGGCCAGTTTCAGGCGGGCCTGGCGGGATTCATGCAGCGGGTCGTGGGCGTTTGTTATTAATTGTCGCGCCATTTTCTACTCCGGCTGTGCCCCGCAAGGTGGCGGGGAACGGGCTTGGGAATTTTCCGCAGTGTGCGGGAGAAATCCCTGGCCGTCATCAGGCTGCGGTAGAAGGTGGCATATGGTGACGTTTACGTAAAGGGACACGCAGGAGCACTGTTTTGCTCAAGATCTGAACGCCTGCGCTATATCTGTGGGAGCGGGCATGCCCGCGAACACCGGCAAAGCCGGTGCCATCCACCGCGTCGCCTTTTTCGCGGGCGCGCCCGCTCCCACAGGGACGGCGTCGCACTTGAGATCACGCGGTACCTGTGGGAGCGGGCATGCCCGCGAACACCGGCAAAGCCGGTGCCATTCACCGCGTCGCCTGCTTCGCGGGCGCGCCCGCTCCCACAGGGACGGCGCGGGCTTCGAGTTGTCGCAGAACCTGTGGGGTTCACCCGCGAAGAGGCCCTCAAGGTCAATCACGGCTGCCGCTTGAGTCCAACAACGCCCAAACGCCCGTCAGACACCCGGCACCGTCTTCCGCCCAACCAGCTGCTGCCTCTCAACCCCATCCAGCAACGCCTCCACCACCGCCTTGGCCGAATCCAGCCCATGATCATTGCTCAACAACAGATCACGACAGGTCCCCTTGGCCAGCTCCAGTGCCTTGAGATTGGTCGCAAATGCCCCTTTGAGCAGCGTGGACAGGTGTACCAGCGCATCCTCGTAGTCCACCCCCGAACGCACGGCAAACAACGGCGGATGGCTGCATTCGCAGGTGGAGAAACTGGAGGACGCCGTGGTGGCGCGTACGGGAGGATCGGGTAAGCCTTTTGTCATTGTGTCGCTCCTTGATTCACTGGAGCCGCCACAAATCGCTACCAAACGAGATGGTGACGGCTGTACGCAGGTTGGTAGACCGGGAATCAAGGAAACCGGCGCGCACGGAGGCGCCCTACGCACAGCCGCCATAACACGAAACAGCCGGGCACAAAAAAGCGCCAACTGTATCGCATAGCGGGCGCTTGTGCGCCTTGATTGATCGCGGGCTACCAAACCCGGCTGCTGGACTTACAGCAGCGGGCAAAGACTACCGTTGTCGGGGAAGCGTTTCAAGCTAAGGGCATGCTCAGTAACACTTCTTACCAGCTCTTACTCATAACCAGCTGTCCACCGTGTGGGAGCGCAGGTGCTGATGAATCTGATTCGAGGCCGGCGATCTCGACTCAGGTATTTCTCCACCGTAGCAACACTGAAATCAGCCTCAGCCCACACTGACTAACATCTCAATCCTTGCTAACCAAGCAGTTCCACACTCGACAACCCTAAAGCTTCTTACAAGCACCTCATATCCCTACATACATTTCCTACAAATAGGGAACCACAACAAACATTTACAAACCAAATAAAATCAAGAACATTGACAGCAGGAAAACACCCTCCTACCCTGATCCAGCCCAAATGACACAGCCTGGAAGACACCATGGTATTCAACTGTAGATTACGGAAAGCTTAGTACTTACTCTAGCATTTGCTCAACGCATACTTTATTAGCAGCACCCTCAGCCACTCAACACGGCTGCATTAGAGCAATTAGTCGCCGCGCATACGCTCAAAGCGCCTTCATCTCAGCCTATAGCGCACCAACAATGTCTCAAATTATATTTGAGGATGTTCGCCCAGCTTATTGCAATACCACAACAGCCCTTTTAGGAACAGTCGCCCAGACAGTTACAGCACAATCTACAAATGGACGTTGAAGATGAATAAACCTAACGCGGCACACCTGCTGATCTCAGCATTCGGCATCGAAATTTTCTGCACTCAAGTGCTTTTTATCTATACACCGCTCTTTTTTATCTTCAATAGTGGTGACAACGTGCTCGGATCATTTCTTCGGGCGCTCGCATACATTGGCCCCGTACTATTCGGCTATTATATCGGGGTTCTGGTAGACCGTTTCGAGAAACGCCGACTCGGCTGCACCATTGCCATAGCACTCAGTGGTGCAGCGGCATGCTACAGCGTGCGACTGCCAGACCAAACGCTCGCTGAGACGGTTATTTTTCTCGCCGCCGTATCAATCGGCACGTACTTCCTCAACAATCTGCGCTCGTCAGTTCTGCCCAGTGTCGCCCGGGTTTCACAACTCCCCAGAATGAACGCCACATTACTGGTCACTGAAAACATCGCACTGATTTTCGCCCCTTTGATCGCCTCGCTACTCTTGGCACTGAGCAGTCCCAAGATAGGTTTTTTCGGGATCGCAGGTCTGTTCTGCATCTCTGGACTGATCTACCTGCTCGCACTGCCCAGCAGCCAGCCCACCTCTTACCCGAGACAACGGAGAGGCTCTTTCCTGAAAAGCATCGGCATCCTGACAAGCAACAAACCACTGCTCCGCCTTGTCCTTGTGGTCATGGGTAA
>Ga0209676_1001096_pt1 | contig 30191 bp, 21 predicted proteins | sample AraplaCvi_mLB_r2_FD_184282 | JGI IMG/M metagenome (GOLD analysis project Ga0209676, IMG submission 184282) | Arabidopsis root microbial communities from North Carolina, USA - plate scrape MF_Cvi_mLB_r2 (SPAdes) (version 2) | ecosystem: Host-associated > Plants > Roots > Endosphere | place: USA... | reverse complement strand
TGCAGCGAGGCTACCGGGCCATTGCTCTCGACGCTGTAGCCGAACCCGCGCAGCATGCGCTCGGTGTGGTCACGGGTGGGTGCAGGCTCGGTGACGGTGGTCTTGCCTTCGGCGTACAGGCCGGCCAGCAGCAGGCAGGATTTGACCTGGGCGCTGGCCATCGGCAGCGTGTAGGTCAGCGCCTTGAGCTTGTGGCCACCACGGATGGTCAACGGCGGGCGGCCGTCCGGGCCGGTCTCGACCACGGCACCCATTTCGCGCAGCGGGTTGGCCACACGGTTCATCGGGCGCTTTGACAGCGAGGCGTCGCCAGTCATGGTCACGTCGAACGGCTGGCCGGCCAGCAGGCCAGACAGCAGGCGCATCGAGGTGCCCGAGTTGCCCACGTACAGCGGCCCGGGCGGCGGCTTGAGGCCATGCAGGCCAACGCCGTGAATGGTCACGCGACCGTGGTTGGGGCCTTCGATGACCACACCCATGTCACGGAATGCCTGCAGGGTCGCCAGCGCGTCCTCACCTTCGAGGAAGCCTTCGACCTCGGTAGTGCCCTCGGCCAGCGAGCCGAGCATGATCGAGCGGTGGGAAATCGACTTGTCGCCCGGTACGCGGATTCGCCCGGACAGGCGGCCACCGGGTTGGGCCAGGAAAATCAGATCGTTGGCGTTCATAGCGTCCACATAGGCCCGGCGGGCCAGGATTTTACTGAAATGCTCGCGGGCAACGCGTGCGCGGGTGAATACACCCAGCAGCTGGTGCCCGTCCCCTTCAGCGATCGCGTCGCGCAAGGCGTCGAGATCGCTGCGATATGTATCAAGCGTGCGCAGGACAGCGTCGCGGTTGGCGAGAAAGATGTCGTGCCACATGGTCGGGTCGCTGCCAGCGATTCTCGTGAAATCGCGGAAGCCTCCCGCAGCGTACCGGAAGATCTCGAGGTTTTCATTGCGCTTGGCCAGTGAGTCGACCAGGCCGAACGCCAGCAGGTGCGGCAGGTGGCTGGTGGCGGCCAGCACTTCATCATGACGCTCGACCTGCATGTGCTCCACGTCGGCGTCCAGCGCGCGCCACAGGCGGTCGACCAGGGCCAGCGCGGCGGGGTCGGTCTCGGCCAGCGGCGTGAGGATGACTTTGTGCCGACGGAACAGGGTGGCATTGGAGGCCTCTACCCCGCTCTGCTCAGAGCCGGCGATAGGGTGGCCGGGAACAAAGCGTGACAGGCGCCCGCCAAACACTTCGCGCGCGGCGCGCACCACATTGCCCTTGGCACTGCCGACGTCGGTGATGACGGCATCGCCGAGGTCGAGCCGGGCCAGGCGGGCCAGCAGCTTCTCCATGGCCAGGATCGGCACGGCCAACTGGATGACATCGGCACCGACACAGGCGGCAGCGAGGTCTTCTTCGCAGCGGTCGACCACGCCCAGGGCCACGGCCTGCTTGCGCGAAGGGGCGTCCAGGTCGACACCGACCACTTCACGGCACAGGCCGCTTTCACGCAGGCCCTTGGCGAACGAGCCACCGATCAGGCCGAGGCCGACCACGACCAGGCGGTTGATGATTGGCGCGGGTTTGGTTGTTACTGCTTTTACCACTGGTGTGAACCCTGTTCAGAATCTAGACAGCCTGCGGGGCCCATTGGGGCCGCTGTGCGGCCCTTCGCGGGCACGCCCGCTCCCACAGAGTTCGACATCACGCTGTCACTGTGGGAGCGGGCGTGCCCGCGAAGGGCTGCAAAGCAGCCCCAAAGGCCTTGAATCAAAGCACCGCCTTTGGATACGACCCCAGTACCTTCAACGCCACAGCCTCCTGGCTGATCTGCTCGAGCACCGCCTTGATCAGCGGGTCGCGGTGGTGGCCGACAAAGTCGATGAAGAACACGTAGGTCCACTTGCCGCTGCGCGACGGGCGGGTCTCGATGCGGGTCAGGTCGATGCCGTTCTGGTGGAACGGTACCAGCAGCTCGTGCAAGGCACCCGGTTTGTTGCTCATCGAAACGATGATCGAGGTCTTGTCGTCGCCGGTCGGCGGCACTTCCTGGTTGCCGATCATCAGGAAGCGCGTGGAGTTGTCCGGGCGGTCTTCGATCTTCTCGGCCAGGCGGGTCAGACCGTACAGGTTGGCCGCCATGTCGCCGGCGATCGCCGCCGAGTTCCACTCGCCCTTGACCCGCTTGGCCGCCTCGGCATTGCTCGACACGGCCACGCGCTCCACGTTCGGGTAGTGCGCGTCCAGCCACTTGCGGCACTGGGCCAGCGACTGGGCGTGGGAATAGATGCGGGTGATGCTGTCGGTCTTGGTGTTTTCGCCCACCAGCAGATGGTGGTGAATACGCAGCTCGACCTCGCCGCAAATCACCATGTCGTGCTCGAGGAAGCTGTCCAGGGTATGGCTGACCGCGCCTTCGGTGGAGTTTTCCACCGGCACCACGCCGAAGTTGACGGCACCGGCCGCCACTTCGCGGAACACTTCGTCGATGGCCGCCATCGGCCGGCTGATCACCGCATGGCCGAAGTGCTTCATGGCCGCCGCCTGGGTGAAGGTACCTTCAGGGCCGAGGTAGGCGATTTTCAGCGGCTCTTCCAGGGCCAGGCACGACGACATGATTTCGCGGAACAACCGCGCCATCTCTTCGTTGTCCAGCGGGCCCTTGTTGCGCTCCATCACACGCTTGAGCACGGCAGCTTCACGCTCGGGGCGGTAGAACACCGGCTTTTCGCCTTCCGCCAGCGAGGCGGTCTTGACCTTGGCCACTTCCTGGGCGCAACGGGCGCGCTCGCTGATCAGCTCGAGGATCTTCTCGTCGAGGCTGTCGATGCGAACGCGCAGTGCCTTCAGCTCGTGCTCGGACATCAGCCGTGCTCCTTCTCGAATTCGGCCATGTAGGCCACCAGGGCTTCGACTGCTTCAAGGCCCAGGGCGTTGTAGATGGAGGCGCGCATGCCACCTACCGAACGGTGGCCCTTGAGGTTGAGCAGGCCACGGGCATCGGCACCGGCGAGGAAGGCCTTGTCCAGGCGCTCGTCAGCCAGGCGGAACGGCACGTTCATCCACGAACGGGCGTTGTGGCTGATCGGGTTGGTGTAAAACTCGCTGCTGTCGATGAAGCCGTACAGGCGGTCTTTCTTGGCGCGGTTGCGCTGCTCCATGGCATCGACGCCACCTTGCTCTTTCAGCCACTCGAACACCAGGCCCGAGAGGTACCAGGAGTAGGTGGCCGGGGTGTTGTACATCGAGCCGTTGTCGGCCGAGACCTTGTAGTCGAGCATGGTCGGGCAGCTGCTGCGGGCGCGGCCCAGCAGGTCTTCGCGCACGATCACCACTACCAGGCCGCTTGGGCCGATGTTCTTCTGCGCGCCAGCGTAGATCAGGCCGTACTGCGACACATCGATCGGGCGCGAGAGGATGTCGGACGACATGTCGACCACCAGCGGCACGTCACCGGTTTCCGGCACCCAGTCGAACTGCAGGCCACCAATGGTCTCGTTGGACGCATAGTGCACATAGGCCGCGCTGCTGGTCAGCTTCCACTCGTTCTGGCCCGGGATGGCCAGGTAGTCGTAGGGCTTGGCACTGGCGGCGACGTTGACGTTGCCGAAGCGGCGCGCTTCCTCGATGGCTTTCTTCGACCAGATGCCGGTTTCGACGTAGTCGGCGGTGCCGTTTTCCGGCAGCAGGTTCAGCGGGATTTCGGCGAACTGCTGGCTGGCGCCGCCCTGCAGGAACAGCACCTTGTAGTTGGAGGGGACGGACAGCAGGTCACGCAGGTCCTGCTCGGCCTTTTCGGCGATGGCCACGTAATCGTCGCTGCGATGGCTCATTTCCATCACCGACAAGCCCTTGCCACGCCAATCCAGCATTTCGGCCTGTGCGCGCTGCAGCACTGCGTCAGGAAGCGCGGCAGGGCCTGCGCAGAAGTTAAAGGCTCGTTTGCTCACATCCACTCTCGCTCTGCCAAATGGTACAAATTCATTGTTGCACGCCACACACGGCCCCTGTGGGAGCGGCCTTGTGTCGCGAAAGGGCTGCGCAGCAGCCCCAGCAATTTTGCAGTGTCGCTGAAATCCTGGGGCCGCTTCGCGCCCCTATCGCGACACAAGGCCGCTCCCACAAAAAGCAAGTGATACCTGGCCTGATCAGTCAAACGGGGCGACCTTGGTCGCCCCGTTCGGGTTTTACGCTTACTCCTGCGGGGCCTCTTCGGCGCCGGCAGCGTCTTCGTTGTCTGGGGCTTCAGCCTCGACGCCCTCTTCGTCCGTCTCGATCACATCATCGAGTTCGTCCTCGGAAGGCTCCTGGATACGCTCCAGGCCTACCAGTGTCTCGTCGCTGGCCAACTTGATCAAGGTCACGCCCTGGGTGTTACGGCCCAGGCTGGACACTTCGCCAACGCGGGTACGCACCAGCGTGCCCTGGTCGGAGATCAGCATGATCTCTTCGCCTTCCTGCACCTGGATGGCGCCGATCAGCAGACCGTTGCGCCCCTTGGTGCCCATGGCGATCACGCCCTGGCCACCACGGCCGCGACGCGGGAACTTGGACAGCGGGGTACGCTTGCCAAAGCCACGCTCGGAAGCGGTGAGGATCTGCGCGCCGGATTCCGGGATCAGCATGGAGATGATCTGCTGGCCCTTGCCCAGCTTCATGCCGCGCACGCCACGGGCGTTACGGCCCATCTCGCGCACCACGCTTTCAGCGAAGCGGATCACCTTGCCGGCGTCGGAGAACATCATCACTTCCTTGGCACCGTCGGTGATCGCTGCGGCGATCAGGGTGTCACCTTCCTTCAGCTTCAGGGCGATCAGGCCGTTGGAGCGCGGACGGGCGAACTGCACCAGCGGGGTCTTCTTCACGGTACCCGAAGCGGTGGCCATGAAGATGTAGGCGCCGGTCGGCTCGGCCACCCACTCAGGGGTGTCGCCGTCTTCCTCGTCCACTTCCTCGGCCTCGACCACTTCGCCTTCGAGCACGGTGTCTTCCGCATCCTCCAGCTCTTCGTCGGCGTCAGCGTTCTGTTGCAGGGCCTCGAGGTCGATCTGCAGCATGGCGGTGATGCGCTCACCTTCTTCCAGCGGCAACAGGTTGACCAGCGGGCGGCCGCGGGCGGCGCGGGACGCTTCAGGGATGTCGTAGGTCTTCAGCCAGTACACCTTGCCCTTGCTGGAGAACAGCAACAGGGTGGCGTGGCTGTTGGCGACCAGCAGGTGCTCGACGTAGTCCTCGTCCTTCACTCCGGTGGCCGACTTGCCTTTGCCGCCACGGCGCTGGGCCTGGTAGGCGGACAGCGGCTGGGTCTTGGCGTAGCCGCCGTGGGAAATGGTCACCACGCGCTCTTCTTCCGGGATCATGTCGCCGTAGTTGAGGTCGTGGCGCGCATCGAGGATTTCGGTACGGCGGGCATCGCCATATTCGGCGCGGATGGCTTCCAGCTCTTCGCGGATCACTTCCATCAGGCGCTCGGCGCTGCTGAGGATGCGGATCAGTTCGCCGATCTGCTCGAGGATTTCCTGGTACTCGGCCAGCAGCTTCTCGTGTTCCAGGCCGGTCAGGCGGTGCAGGCGCAGGTCGAGAATGGCCTGGGCCTGTTCAGGCGACAGGTAGTACTTGCCCTCACGCAGGCCGTACTGTTCCGGCAGGTCCTCGGGGCGGCAGGAATCGGCGCCGGCGCGCTCGACCATGACCTGCACGGCACTGGATTCCCACGCGGTGGAGACCAGCGCCTCCTTGGCTTCGGACGGGGTCGGCGAGGCCTTGATCAGGGCGATGACCGGGTCGATGTTGGACAGCGCGACTGCCTGGCCCTCGAGGATATGGCCGCGTTCGCGGGCCTTGCGCAGCTCGAACACGGTACGGCGGGTCACCACTTCGCGGCGGTGACGGACGAACGCTTCGAGCAGGTCCTTGAGGTTGAGCAGGCGCGGACGACCGTCTACCAGGGCGACGACGTTGATGCCGAATACGCTCTGCAGCTGGGTCTGCGAATACAGGTTGTTGAGCACCACCTCCGGCACCTCGCCGCGACGCAGCTCGATGACGATGCGCATGCCGTCCTTGTCGGACTCGTCGCGCAGCTCGGTGATGCCTTCGATCTTCTTCTCTTTGACCAGCTCGGCGATCTTCTCGATCAGGCGTGCCTTGTTCAGCTGGTACGGCAGCTCGGTGACCACGATCTGCTGGCGGCCGCCAGCCTTGTCGATGTCCTCGATCTCGGAGCGGGCGCGCATGTAGATGCGGCCACGGCCGGTGCGATAGGCCTCGATGATGCCCTGGCGGCCGTTGATCAGGCCGGCAGTCGGGAAGTCCGGGCCAGGGATGTGCTGCATCAGCTCATCGATGGTGACTTCAGGGTTGTCGATGAGTGCCAGGCAGCCATCGATGACCTCGCCGAGGTTGTGCGGCGGGATGTTGGTTGCCATGCCCACGGCGATACCGCTGGAACCGTTGACCAGCAGGTTGGGAATACGGGTCGGCATGACCGCCGGGATCTGCTCGGTGCCGTCATAGTTGGGCACCCAGTCGACGGTCTCCTTGTGCAGGTCGGCCAGCAGCTCGTGGGCCAGCTTGGCCATGCGCACTTCGGTGTATCGCATGGCTGCGGCGTTGTCACCGTCCACCGAACCGAAGTTGCCCTGGCCGTCGACCAGCAGGTAGCGCAGCGAGAACGGCTGGGCCATACGCACGATGGTGTCGTAGACCGCGGTGTCGCCGTGCGGGTGGTACTTACCGATCACGTCACCGACCACACGGGCGGATTTCTTGTACGGCTTGTTCCAGTCGTTGCCCAGTTCGCTCATCGCATAGAGAACGCGACGATGCACGGGCTTCAAGCCGTCACGCGCATCGGGCAGCGCTCGCCCGACAATCACGCTCATCGCGTAGTCGAGGTAAGACTGTCTCAGTTCGTCTTCGATATTGACCGGGAGGATTTCTTTGGCCAGTTCGCCCATGAGAAGCCTGATTCCTTTTTCTGGTGAAACTTCGCAGCTCCATCAAGGGCCGAACGAAGCTCGCCGCCGCAGCGCATAAGGGTGCGACGACTTACGACAAATCAATGAGTTGTGCCATGGATCTGCGCAATGAAGGCCGCCGTGATGGGCGGTCTTGGAAACTGCCGGATGTTATCACAAAGGCAGGGGCGGTGGGGAGATGTGGCAGGTGGCCTTACACGAGGTTGAATCTTCGGATTTTCACTGGTCTCTTCGCGGGCACGCCCGCTCCCACAGGGATATCGCAACACTCGAGAGTGGTGGTGTCTCTGTGGGAGCGGGCGCGCCCGCGAAGAGGCCAGCAAGGTTTCCGGTCAGTGCAGGCGCTTGCGGCAGATCAATTGCGCCAGCTTGGCGGTATCCGGCCGTTCGACGATGCCGCGCTCGGTCACGATCACGTCGATCAGGTCGGCCGGGGTCACGTCGAACACCGGGTTGAACACCTCGACATCCGGCGCCACGCGGGCGCCGCCAATGTCCAGCAACTCGTCGGCAGCGCGCTCTTCCAGCGGGATGTCCTCGCCCGTGGCCAGGTTCAGGTCGATGCTGGTGCTCGGCGCTACCACCATGAAACGTACGCCATGATGCATGGCGCTGACCGCCAGCTGATACGTGCCGATCTTGCTGGCCACGTCGCCGTTGGCGGCAATGCAGTCCGCGCCCACCACCACCCAGGTGATGCCTTTGCTTTTCATCAGGTGGGCCAGCGCCGAATCGGCGCACAGGGTCACCGGGATGCCCTCGTTGGCCAGCTCCCAGGCGGTCAGGCGTGAGCCATGCAGCCAGGGGCGGGTCTCGCCGGCATACACCCGCTCGACCATGCCCTCCAGGTAACCGGCGCGGATCACCCCCAACGCAGTACCGATGCCACCACAGGCCAGGGCGCCGGCATTGCCGTAAGTGAGCAAGGTCTGGGCGTTGCCCTGGTGCCGGCGAATCACCTCGATACCCTGTTGGGCCATGGTCAGGTTGGCTTCGCGGTCGCTTTCATGAATGGCCACCGCTTCGGCCTCCAGCGCCGCCAGCACGCCCTCATCCGGCCGCAGGCGCTGCAGGCGCTCGCGCATGCGGTTCAGCGCCCAGAACAGGTTGGCGGCGGTAGGGCGCGCTTCGGCGAGAGTGAGAAAGTCTTCTTCCAGGTCCATTTCCCAGTCGCCACCCTCGGCCAGCCGCTCTTCCAGCGCCAGCACCAGGCCGTAGGCTGCGGCAATGCCGATGGCCGACGCGCCGCGCACGACCATGTCGCGGATCGCTGCTGCCACCTGCGCGACATTGTCGCAGGCCTGCCAGCGTTCTTCCGACGGCAGCAGGCGCTGGTCGAGCAGGTGCAAGACGCCGCCCTGCCAGCGGATCGCGGTCACCTTCTCCGCCGCCAAAAGTCGCTCGCGCATCGCCTCTCCCCGTCGTTCGGATATCAAAAGCCGGCGATTATAGCGACCCTCGGGGCCGAGCGCTCGGGTATACTCCGGCGCAATTTTGCGAAGTTTCAGAGGACTGTTCTAATGAGCAACGTCGACCGCGCCGAAATCGCCAAGTTCGAAGCGCTGGCCCACCGCTGGTGGGACCGCGAAAGCGAGTTCAAGCCGCTGCACGAAATCAACCCGCTGCGCGTCAACTGGATCGACGAGCGCGCCAGCCTGGCCGGCAAGAAAGTGCTGGACGTGGGTTGCGGCGGCGGCATCCTCAGCGAAGCCATGGCCCTGCGCGGCGCCACGGTCACCGGCATCGACATGGGCGAGGCGCCGTTGGCCGTGGCCCAGCTGCACCAGCTGGAGTCGGGCGTGCAGGTGGAATACCGGCAGATCACCGCCGAAGCCCTGGCCGAGGAAATGCCCGAACAGTTCGACGTGGTCACCTGCCTGGAAATGCTCGAGCACGTTCCCGACCCGTCTTCGGTCATCCGCGCCTGCTACCGCATGGTCAAGCCTGGCGGCCAGGTGTTCTTCTCCACCATCAACCGCAACCCCAAGGCCTACCTGCTGGCCATCGTCGGTGCCGAATACATCCTGAAGATGCTGCCGCGCGGCACCCACGACTTCAAGAAGTTCATCCGCCCGTCCGAGCTGGGCGCCTGGAGCCGCGTTGCCGGCCTGCAGGTGAAGGACATCATCGGCCTGACCTACAACCCGCTGACCAAGCACTACAAGCTCAGCAGCGACGTCGACGTCAACTACATGATCCAGACCTTGCGCGAGGAATGAGCATGCGTTTGCAAGCAGTACTCTTCGACATGGACGGCACCCTGCTCGACACGGCGCCGGACTTCATCGCCATCTGCCAGGCCATGCTCGCCGAGCGCGGCTTGCCGGCGGTCGATGACAAGCTGATCCGCGACGTGATCTCCGGCGGCGCCCGGGCCATGGTCGCCGCGACCTTCGCCATGAGCCCGGAGGCCGAAGGCTTCGAGGCCCTGCGCCTGGAGTTCCTCGAGCGTTACCAGCGCGACTGCGCGGTGCACAGCAAGCTGTTCGATGGCATGGCCGAGCTGCTGGCCGACATCGAGAAAGGCAACCTGCTGTGGGGTGTGGTCACCAACAAGCCGGTACGCTTCGCCGAGCCGATCATGCAACAGCTGGGCCTGGCCGAGCGTTCGGCGCTGCTGATCTGCCCGGACCACGTGAAAAACAGCAAACCCGACCCCGAGCCGCTGATCCTCGCCTGCAAGACCCTGAACCTGGACCCGGCCAGCGTGCTGTTCGTCGGCGACGACCTGCGCGACATCGAATCTGGCCGCGACGCCGGCACCCGCACGGCGGCGGTGCGCTACGGCTATATTCATCCAGAGGACAACCCCAACAACTGGGGTGCCGACGTGGTGGTGGACCACCCGCTGGAACTGCGCAAGGTAATCGACAGCGCGCTGTGCGGCTGCTGAGTTGCTACGGCTGACAACCGACCCTGTGGGAGCGGGCATGCCCGCGAAGCAGGCACTGCGGTGGATGGCACCGGCTTTGCCGGTGTTCGCGGGCATGCCCGCTCCCACAGGGATCGGCACGGCCCAATGAACAAGGGAAAAATCTGATGTTCGATTACACCGCCCGCCCCGACCTGCTGCAAGGCCGGGTCATCCTGGTCACCGGTGCCGGCCGCGGCATCGGCGCTGCTGCCGCCAAGGCCTACGCCGCGCTGGGCGCCACGGTGCTGCTGCTGGGCAAGACCGAAGCCAACCTCAACGAGGTCTACGACCAGATCGAAGCCGCAGGGCACCCACAACCGGTGGTGATCCCGTTCAACCTGGAAACCGCCCTGCCCCACCAGTACGACGAACTGGCGGTGATGATCGAGGACCAGTTCGGCCGCCTCGACGGCCTGCTGAACAACGCTTCGATCATCGGCCCGCGCACGCCGCTGGAGCAGTTGTCGGGTGACAACTTCATGCGCGTGATGCACATCAACGTCGATGCCACCTTCATGCTCACCAGCACCCTGCTGCCGTTGCTGAAGCTCTCGGAAGACGCTTCGGTGGTGTTCACCAGCAGCAGCGTCGGGCGCAAGGGCCGGGCCTACTGGGGCGCCTATGGCGTGTCCAAGTTCGCCACCGAGGGCCTGATGCAAACGCTGGCCGATGAACTGGAAGGCGTGGCACCGGTGCGCTCCAACAGCATCAACCCGGGCGCCACGCGCACGGCGATGCGGGCACAGGCCTACCCCAGCGAAAACCCGCAGAACAACCCGCTGCCGGAAGAGATCATGCCGGTGTACCTGTACCTGATGGGGCCGGACAGCAAAGGGGTGAACGGGCAGGCGTTCAACGCCCAGTAAGCCTGCACTGGCCTCTTCGCGGGCACGCCCGCTCCCACAGGTATGGCGCAGTCCTCAAGGGCTGAGGTGATCCTGTGGGAGCGGGCGCGCCCGCGAAGAGGCCGGGACAGGCGAACGATCAGCCCGCGGCCAACGCCGGCCGCATGCGCCCCTGCTGGCGCCCTTCCAGCTGCATACACCGTTCCAGGAACAGGTACATGCAGTCATAACTCTTGCAAATCGCCCTGCGCAGTTCGTTGCGCAGCCCCAGGGTCGGGTTCTCGCCGGCCAGGGTGCAGATGATCTCCAGCGCCTCCCACGGGTGCGCGTCGTCATACTGGGCATGCATCTTCAGCCACTTCATCGCCCGCTTGCGCTGGTCCTCCGGGAAGCCCAGCGCATAGGTGTCGGTGGAGCATACCACCGCCGACCATTCACCGGTCGCACCTTCGATGGCGTAGTTGGTCGCCGCCATGGAAATGGCCAGGTTCTCGGTGGCGCACACGCGCCAGCACCAGTCGTTAAGCCCGTTCAGCTCTGGCGGCACATCCTGGGCCTGCAGTTCGTGCAGGTGCACGCCATGCGCCTGGCACCAGTTCACCCAGTAGTCGGCGTGGTTGAGCTCGACACGGATGTTGCGCATCAGCCAGCGCCGCGCCATGTCTTCGCCCTGATGTCGGCCGTAGCGGGTCTTGGTCAGGTTGTGGGCCATGTACAGCGAGAACTGCTCCACCACCGGCCAGCCACCGATCAGGTACTGGCGAATGGTCGATTGCTTCAGCTGGCCATCGCGCAGACGCGCGTAGAACTCGTGCTCGACTACCCGGCGCTTGCTCTCGCGGCAGTCTTCAATCAGTTGCTGGGCCCATTGGGGGTAGCTGGCGGGATCCATCAAAGGCCCGATACGAACGAATGCGTCAATCACTTTCAGCTCCTTGATCCTTGTGATTACTAGCTAGCGAAACGTGCCAGGTGCCCGCTGCAACAGAGGCCGGGCGGCGATCCGTTGGCGCTGCAGACTGTCACAGGTGAACACCTGAGGGCGTTCGATGAGGTAGCCCTGGGCGTAATCCACGCCAATTTCCTGCAAGGCCTGCTCGATCAAGGGTGTTTCGACGAATTCGGCAATGGTGCGCTTGCCCATTACGTGACCGATGTGGTTGATGACCTCGACCATGGCCCGGTTGACCGGGTCGTCGAGCATGTCCTTGACGAAACTCCCGTCGATCTTCAGGTAATCCACGGGCAAATGCTTGAGGTAGGCGAACGATGACATGCCGGCGCAGAAATCATCGAGCGAGAAGCGACAACCCAGCCCCTTCAACTCGTTGATGAAGCGGATGGCGCTGCCAAGATTGGCGATGGCGCTGGTTTCGGTGATTTCGAAACAGATCATCCGCGGCGGAATGGCGTAGTCGACGAACAGGCGCTGCAGGTATTCAAGGAACTTGTCGTCGCCAATACTCGACCCCGACAGGTTGATCGCGCAGATTGACAGCGGCCCCTCGCGCCCTTCATCCAGGCACTGGCGGATTACCTGGAACACATTGCGTACTACCCAGCGGTCCAGCGCGGTCATCAGGCCGTAGCGCTCGGCCGCCGGGATGAAGCTGCTGGGCAGGATGGTACGCCCGCTTTCGTCGTGCAGGCGCAGCAGGATCTCGATATGGCCAGGGCCTTCGAAGGTTTTCAGCGGGGCAATTTCCTGGGCGTACAGGCAGAAGCGGTTTTCTTCCAGGGCCACGTGCAACCGCTGGATCCAGGCCATTTCGCCAAACCGCATGGACAGCTCGCTGTCGTCGGCATGGTACACCTGCACGCGGTTGCGGCCCTTCTCCTTGGCCATGTAGCAGGCCATGTCGGCGGCGCGCAGCGAGGTTTCAAGCGTGCCGGGGGCCTGCGCCATGTGCACCAGGCCGACGCTGACGGTGGTGACGAACGGCCGCCCCTTCCACACGAAATGCAGGCTCTGCACCAGCTGGCGCAGCTGTTCGGCAATACGCTCGGCCTGGTCGGGCGGGCAGCTTTCCAGCAGCACGCCGAATTCGTCCCCCCCCAGCCGGGCCAGGGTATCGCCTTCGCGCAGGCCCGACTGCAGCACGGCGCAGATGTGCCGCAGCAGTTCGTCGCCGGCAGCATGCCCGCAAGTATCGTTGACCAGCTTGAACTGGTCGAGGTCGAGGAACATCAGCGAATGCCGCCCGGGCTGGCGCGCCAGGTCGTTCAGCGCCTGCTCCAGGCGGTATTCAAACTCGCGGCGGTTGGCCAGCCCGGTGAGGGCGTCGTGGGTCGCCTGCCAGGACAGGTTGGCGATGTACTGGCGCTCCTGGGTCATGTCGTGCAGCACCAGCACGATACCGCTGACCTGGCCGTCACTGACGATCGGCGAACCGACCAGGTTGACCGACACGGTGCTCCCATCCAGGCGCTGGATCAGCCGGGCATGCTCGGCGCCGCCCTTCAAGCTGCCGCTGAGCACCTGCTCGACCAGGCTGCGGCCGTCTTCCTCGGCCTGCTCGTCCACCAGGCTGAACAGCGCCGACAGCGGCAGGCCCTGGGCCTGGCCAGACTGCCAGTGGGTCAGTTGCTCGGCGGCCGGGTTCATGTAGCCGATACTGCCTTCCACGTCTGCGGTAATCACCGCATCGCCAATGGCCTGCAGGGTGATCTGGGCCCGCTCCTTTTCTTCCTGCAGGGCGCTGGCAAAGGCCTGGCGTTGGGCCAGCAGCTTGCTGGAGCGGCGCCAGGCTATGGCAATCAGGAACATCGCGGTCAGCAGGTTGGTGATCAGCAGCACCCGCAGCAGCATGCGCGAGCCTTCGCCCAAGGCATCGCTGAACGCCCTGGCGGCCGGGGTTACCCCTTCGTTGATGGTGACGATGCGCGCCTTCCAGTCGCTGACCGTGCGGGCGTCGACCGGGCCTGCGGCGAAGCTGCTGCGCATTTCCATGGCCAGCGTATCCAGCTTGCCCAGATAGTCGTCGCCGATGTCCCAGTAGTCGATGGCCGTCTGCATGTAGCTGACGTTGCGAAAGTTGCGGTAGAACCAGATGATCCGCTCGACATCGTCGGGGTGGTTGCCACCTTGCAGCACAGCCTGGCGCGCGGCGTCCAGGTCGGGGCTGGGCTGGTCGAGCACCTCGCGCAACTGGTGGTCGCCCTGGGGCACGGTGATAGCCTGGCGATAGCGCTGGTAGGTGATGTCGTCGCGGGTTTCGGCGTACAGGTTGAGGTAGTAGATGGCGTCTTTCTGCGCCTTGGACCACAGGCTTTCGCCCGCCACATAGGCACGCACGGCCGAGAGCGTATAAAGGCTGAGGCTGCCCAAGGCGACCTGGAAGACCACGACGGCGATGAAGGGCCAGGTGATGCCGAGCAGCTTTGGCGCTTCTAGAGTGCGATGTCCCTTCATGGAGTCCCTGTCACAGAGCAGATAAGGCGCAAATCAACCCAGACAAGCACAGCGTAGGCCATTTGCCATCCCGGCGGTTGGGTTTTTTATGGCAGGAAAGGGGGTGATTTGCATATGGCCTGTAGTGGCACTGTGGGAGCGGCCTTGCGTCGCGAAAGGGCTGCAAAGCAGCCCCGGCAATTTCTGCATCTGCCTTGATTGTCTGGGGCCGCTTTGCGGCCCTTTCGCGACGCAAGGCCGCTCCCACAGGGGCCCGCACAGGCTGCCAAAAAATTCAGCTCTGCTGCAGGTGCCCGTACAACTTGGCATACAACCCACCCTCGGCAATCAGCTGCTGATGGTCGCCGTCCTCGGCCACATGCCCGCCGTCGAACACCAGCACCCGGTCGGCCTGTTTCACCGCCGACAGGCGGTGGGCAATGATCAGTGTGGTGCGGCCGCTGAGGAAGCGCGCCAGGGCCTGGTGCAGGTTGTATTCGGTGGCGGCATCCAGGGCCGAGGTGGCTTCGTCGAGGATTACCACCTTGGGCTCGGCCAGCACCATGCGGGCAATGGCCAGGCGCTGGCGCTGGCCACCGGACAAGCGCACGCCGGAACGCCCCACCACGCTGTCCAGGCCCTGCGGCAAGGCGGCGATGGTGGCATCCAGCTGGGCGATACCCAGCGCCTGCCAGCACGCCTCGTCGCTGCTGTCCCGGCCCATGGTCAGGTTGGCGCGCACGGTGTCGTTGAACAACGACGGGTGCTGCAACACTACCGCGACGTTTTCGCGCAGGGTTTCCAGGCCGATTTCCTGCAGGCTGGCACCACCAAAGCGGATGGTGCCGGCCTGAGCGCTATAAAGACCCAGCAACAGCTGCACCAGGGTGCTCTTGCCACCGCCGCTGGCGCCGACGATCGCCACCTTCTCGCCCGGAGCAATGGACAGGTCGAGGTGCTCGAGCACCGGCTCGTCGCCATAGGCAAAACGCAGGTCGCGCACGTCGATACCGACTGTCTCGCGGCCAGCGAACGGGTCGCTGGCGGCCGGGTACTGTGGCTCGTCGGCGCGTGCCAGCAGTTCGTTGAGGCGGCTCAACGCGCCACCGGCGGCGTAGTAGGCGTATTGCAGGTTGAGCAACTGCTCCACCGGGCCGATCATGAACCACAGGTAGCTGAACACTGCCAGCATCTGGCCGATCGACAGGTCGGAGAACAGCACGGTGAGCATGGCCGCGGCGCGGAAAATATCGATACCGAACTGAAACAGCAGGCCACTGGCACGGCCACTGGCATCGCTCTTCCATTGCGAGTCGACGGCGTAGTCACGCACTTCGCGCGCGCGCAGGCCGAGGCGACCGAGGAAGTAACCCTGACGGTTGCTGGCACGGATTTCCTGGATGGCGTCGAGGGTTTCTGCCAGCGCCTGGGTAAACCGCGCGGTGCTGTCGTTCTCGAGCTTTTTCAAGTGCTTGACGCGCTTGCCCAACTGCACGGTGAAGTAGATGACCAGCGGGTTGAACAGCAATATCAGCAAGGCCAGCTGCCAGTGCATCCAGATCAGGATGGCCGCCGTGCCGGTCAGGGTCAGCATGGCCACCAGGAAGCGGCTGAGGGTTTCGCCGACGAATTTGTCGAGGGTATCCAGGTCGGTGACCAGGTGGGTGGTCACCGTGCCGCTGCCCAGGCTCTCGTATTCCTTCAGCGAAATGCGCTTGAGCCGCTCGATCAGGCGAATGCGCAGGCGGTAGACGATGTCCTTGGCCAGACCGGCGAACAGCCTGGCCTGGATCACGTTGAACGCCAGTGCGGCCAGGCGCAGGCACAGGGTCAGCAGCAACATCAGGCCGATGTAGCCGGCCGCCACCTGCCAGCCGGACGGCAGCAGGTGGTTCATCCACTTCAGCGCGGCATCGCCATGGCCCAGCAGCACTTCGTCCACCAGCAGCGGCAGCAGCAGCGGGATGGGCACGCTGCAGCAAGCCGCCAATACGGCGATCAGGTTGGCGGACCAGAGGTTTTTCTTGTGATGCAGGGCCAGGCGGCGGATTTCCGCCCAGCTCAGTCGATCGGCCGCAGTGTGAGGCTTGCCCGGCACCGGGTCGGGTGACCCAGGCACATCAAGCACAGGCGGCCTGCTGCAGCCAGCGGCCGAGCAAAAGTTGCAGGCGTTCCAGCGGCTGGTAGCCGTTGGTCAGCAGGGCCAGCTGGCCATTGCGTTCGGCCAGCAGGGTCGGGAAACCGGCGATGCCCAGGTCCTGGGCCCAACTGAAATCGGCTGCAGTGGCGGCGCGGGTGTCGGCACGGGTGAAGGCCTCGGCGAACACGGCACGGTCGAAGCCTGCCTGTTCGGCCAGATCGACCAGATGCGGCGCAACGGTCACGTCCACGCCCTGCTCGTAGAACGAACGCTGGATCAGCGCCAGCAGCGGCCAGACGCGCTCGGCGTCCAGCTCGCGGGCAGTGACCAGCGCACGGCAGGCCGGCTCGGTGTCGTAGACGAAGCCGTCGGGCATGGCCCCCTCGAAGCGGAACGACTGGCCGGTGGCATCGGCCACCGCCTGCCAGTGTTCGAGGATGTACTTGCGGGTAGAGCTGTCCAGGGCACTGCCGCCGGTACGCAGCCCGCCCGGCACCAGGTGGGTCGGCACGCCTGCCTCACGTGCCTGGGCGATCAGGGCCGCGGCCACAGGCGCAAAACCCCAGCACCAGGAGCACATCGGGTCCATCACATAGATCAGGCGTGCAGACATGCATCAAGCCTCGGCTTTGTAGTTGTAACCGATCGGGTGCGGCAGGTTGCGGGCCTTGGCCAGCTCGATCTGCTTCTGCCGGTCGATGGCGCTACGCCGGGTCTTCTCGCTCAGGGTGTCCCAGCAATGCGGGCAGCTGACCCCTGGCGAATAGTGCTCGGACGCGCGCTCCTCTGCATTGATCGGGTGGCGGCAGGCGTGGCACTGGTCGTACTCGCCTTCACTCAGGTCATGGCGCACCGTGACGCGGTTGTCGAAGACGAAGCAGTCGCCGTCCCACAGGCTTTCTTCCTGAGGCACTTCCTCGAAGTATTTCAGGATGCCGCCCTTAAGATGATAGACCGCCTCGAAGCCTTCACCGAGCATGTAGCTGGAGGCTTTTTCGCAACGGATACCGCCGGTGCAGAACATGGCAACCTTCTTGTGCTTGCTGGGGTCGAAGTTGGCCTTGATGTAGTCGGGGAACTCGCGGAAGGTTTCGGTCTTCGGGTCGATGGCGCCCTTGAAGGTGCCGATGGCCACTTCGTAGTCGTTGCGGGTGTCGATCAGCAGCACTTCCGGGTCGCTGATCAGCGCGTTCCAGTCCTTGGGCTCGACGTAGGTGCCGACCGCCTGGTTCGGGTCCACACCCGGCACGCCGAGGGTGACGATCTCTTTCTTGAGCTTGACCTTGGTGCGGTAGAACGGCTGTTCGTCGCAGTACGATTCCTTGTGGTCGACATCGGCCAGGCGCGGGTCGTTGCGCAGCCAGGCCAGCAGGCCATCGATGCCTTCACGGGTGGCCGACACGGTGCCGTTGATGCCCTCGTGGGCCAGCAGCAGGGTGCCTTTGACGTTGTTGTCGAGCATGACCTCGAGCAGCGGTTCGCGCAGCTCGACGTAGTCTTCCAGGGTGACGAACTTGTACAGCGCCGCGACGACGATGGGTTGGGACATGAAGCAGGTTCTCCAGGTGGTTGCCCTCGTAAGGGGCGGACCGGGTTACACAATAAACAAGGGGCCGCTGCGCGCCCCATCGCCGGCAAGCCAGCTCCCACAGGTACTGCGCCACGCTCAAGAAGGGCAGTTTACCTGTGGGAGCCGGCTTGCCGGCGATGGGCTGCACAGCAGCCCCCTTTTGGGATGTGGCGGATTCTACCAGAACAACAGCAAGGTTTCAGTGCCCGCCGCCCGCACACACCGGCGAGGCCGGTGCAACGCCGACCTTGGCCCACTCGTCGGCGGTGTAGGTGTGAATGGCCAGGGCATGGATCTCGCCCATCAGCTCACCCATGGTGGCGTACACCTTCTGGTGGCGCTTGACGCTGTTCAACCCGGCAAATTGCTCGCTGACGATCACTGCCTTGTAGTGGGTCTCCTGACCACGACTGTGCATGTGGCTTTCATTGAGCACTTGCAGGTGTTGCGGCGCCAGGGCGGCCAGCTGCTGTTCGATACGCTGTTGCATGGTCATTGCGGCGTACTCACTTCTTCGCCGGGGCGGCGGCCTTGCCAGCGTTCGGGTCCAGCTCCTTGGTCATGTCGTCCAGCAGCTTGTTCACCACCGGTACCGCTGGCTCCAGGCTCTGCTGGGTCAGCTGGGCCGACTGCTGGGTGACCTTGGGCATTTCGCGCAGCACTTTCTTGCCCAGCGGCGATTCATAGAACTTGACCAGGTCCTTGAGCTCCTGCTCGGTGAAGGTCTGGGTGTACAGGTCGACCATCTTCGGCTTCAGCTTGTTCCAGCCGATGGCGTTGTCCAGCGCGGCGTTGGCCTTGGCCTGGTAGCTTTCCAGTACCGGCTGCTTGGTGGCCGGGGCCTTGGTCTGGGCGAAACGCTGGGCAAACATCTGCTGGACCTGCATGTACACCGGGGTGCCCAGCTTGTCAGCGTTGGCCAGGGTCAGGAATTTCTCGGCAGCAGCATTGTGGCTGGCGGTGGCAGCGAGTACCTGGCCGCTGGCGCAAGCCAGGGCAACGGCGGCACAAAGGACACGGAGACGGGTCATTGCATTTCCTTCGGAAGAGAGGGAGGCGGGTACCTCAGAGTAGAGCATTCTGCGCCGTGGTGGCGATGTGCTCAAGTGGCACGACGAGCGACTGAACCGCCCGGTCGAATCAGGGCCTAAACTGCGATTTCGAACTACACAGGAGTGAGTACAGAATGAGCCGTATCGAGACAGACAGCCTGGGCCCGGTCGAAGTTCCTGAGGACGCCTACTGGGGTGCGCAGACCCAGCGTTCGCTGATCAACTTCGCCATTGGCAAGGAACGCATGCCCATCGCGGTGCTGCACGCCCTGGCGCTGATCAAGAAGGCCGCGGCCCGCGTCAATGACCGTAATGGCGACTTGCCAGCCGACATCGCCCGGCTGATCGAACAGGCCGCCGACGAAGTACTGGGCGGCCAGCATGACGACCAGTTCCCGCTGGTGGTCTGGCAGACCGGCAGCGGCACCCAGAGCAACATGAACGTCAACGAAGTGATCGCCGGGCGGGCCAACGAACTGGCCGGCAAGGGCCGTGGCGGCAAGGCGCCCGTGCACCCCAACGACCACGTCAACCGCTCGCAGAGTTCCAACGACTGCTTCCCCACCGCCATGCACATCGCTGCGGCGCACGCAGTACACGACAAGTTGCTGCCGGCCATTACCGAGTTGTCCTCGGGGCTGGCCGAACTGTCGGCACGCCACCACAAGCTGGTGAAAACCGGCCGCACGCACATGATGGACGCCACGCCGATCACCTTCGGCCAGGAGGTGTCGGCCTTCGTCGCCCAGCTCGACTACGCCCAGCGCGCCATCCGCGCCACCCTGCCGGCGGTGTGCGAACTGGCCCAGGGCGGTACCGCCGTGGGTACCGGCCTCAACGCCCCGCATGGTTTTGCCGAAGCCATCGCCGCCGAACTGGCGGCGCTGTCTGGCCTGCCGTTCGTCACTGCGCCAAACAAGTTCGCGGCCCTCGCCGGCCACGAGCCGCTGACCAGCCTGGCTGGTGCCCTGAAAACCCTGGCCGTGGCCCTGATGAAAATCGCCAACGACCTGCGCCTGCTGGGTTCCGGCCCGCGCGCCGGGCTGGCCGAAGTACGCCTGCCAGCCAACGAGCCAGGCAGCTCGATCATGCCAGGCAAGGTCAACCCGACCCAGTGCGAAGCGTTGTCGATGCTGGCCTGCCAGGTGCTGGGCAACGACGCGGCGATCGGCTTTGCCGCCAGCCAGGGGCATTTGCAGCTGAACGTGTTCAAGCCGGTGATCATCCACAACCTGCTGCAGTCGATCGAATTGCTGGCTGACGGTTGCCGCAATTTCCAGCAGCACTGCGTGGCGGGCATCGAGCCGGATGCCGAGCAGATGGCGGCGCACCTGGAACGGGGGCTGATGCTGGTAACGGCACTGAACCCGCATATTGGCTATGACAAGGCGGCGGAAATTGCCAAGAAGGCCTATGGCGAAGGCAAGACCTTGCGCGAGGCGGCGCTGGAGTTGAAGTACCTGACCAATGAGCAGTTCGACCAGTGGGTGAGGCCGGAGAACATGCTGGCTCCGGGGGGCAAGGGCTAACCAGGGCAGCAGGCCATTACGCGGTCATTGTGGGAGCGGCCTTGTGTCGCGAAAGGGCTGCAAGGCAGCCCCAGCAATTTTTGCATCAAGGCAGAAATCCTGGGGCCGCTTTGCGGCCCTTTCGCGACACAAGGCCGCTCCCACAAAAGAGCGCGCAGGCCTGTCAGACCTGGGCCAACCGCGCCCTGCGCGCCCGCCACCCGGCCACCAGCGACGGCCCCAGCGCCACCACCGCCGAGCCCAGCACCACGGTCACCGCCCCCACATAGCCCAGGGCATTGATGTCCTCGGCCTGCACATACTCTGGCCACACCACTGCCGCCAGCGCCACCGCGACAAAGGTCACCAGCGGCGTCAGCGCCAGCGTGGCACTCACCCGCGATGCCTCCCAGTGCGCCAGCGCTTCGGCGAACGCACCGTAGGCCACCAGGGTATTCAGGCAACAGGCCAGCAACAGCCAGCCTTGCACCGGGGTCAGTTGCAATGCCTCCAACGGGTGGGCCCAGGGCGTCAGCAGCGCGGCGCAGCTGAGGTAGATCACCATCATTACCTGCTGCGAATTCCACACGGTCAGCAGCTGCTTCTGGCTAAGCGCATAGAACACCCAGATGCTGGTGGCCAGCAGGATGGTCAGCACCCCAGTGGTGTAGGTGCCGAGCGAGGTCAGCAGTTCTTCCAGGCGCTGGTTGAAAAACAGCCCGAACCCCGCCAGCAGGATCAGCAGGCCCACGCCCTGCCCCAGGCTGAAACGCTCGCGGAACACGAACACGCTGGCGACCAGCAACAGCACCGGGCCGAGCTGCACGACCAGTTGCGCGGTGCCCGGGCTGAGCAGGTTGAGGCCGATCAGGTACAGCACGTAGTTGCCCATCAGACCGAGCACGGCCACTGCCACCAGGCCCTTGCCCTTGGGCGCCAGTTTGCCGAAGGAGGGTAACCTGCGCTTGGCGGCCAGCCAGGCGAACAGCAGGCCACCTGAGACCAGCAGGCGGTACCAGGTAACGGTGACCGGGTCGACCACTTGCAGCACTTGCTTGAGCTTGATTGGCAGGATGCCCCAGAGCAACGCGGTCAGAAGTGCCAGGAACAGGCCGTAGCCCCAGCGGCCGGTAATGGTATGCATAAAATCCTCGATCAAGCCCGTGGTGGGGGTAGTTGAATTCTACGAGCTTGGAGGCTGGGGGCGGTGGAGAGTGCCGAGAAAAGAATTCATCAGGTCATTCTTCTGCGGCATGGCTTGGCAGGTGTGCTGCCTGTTATGGCCCTTTCGCGGGCACGCCCGCTCCCACGGATTCGCACACTGTGGGAGCGGGCGTGCCCGCGAAGAGGCCAGAACAGGCCACCAACAAGCTTGGCTATTTCTTGTCCCTGGCAAACGCCGCCTCGAGCGCCTGGTTGATCGTGCGCAACACCTTCACCCGCGCCCAGCGCTTGTCGTTGGCCTCCACCAGCGTCCACGGCGCGATCTCGGTGCTGGTGCGGTCGACCATGTCCCCCACCGCCTGGACATAGTCGTCCCACTTGTCGCGGTTGCGCCAGTCATCTTCGGTGATCTTGTAGCGCTTGAACGGGATCTGCTCGCGCTCTTCGAAACGCTCCAGCTGGGTTTGCTGGTCGATCGCCAGCCAGAACTTGACCACCACCGTGCCGGCATTGACCAACTGCTCTTCAAAATCGTTGATCTCGCTGTAGGCGCGCATCCAGTCGCCCGGGCTGCAAAAGCCTTCCACCCGCTCCACCAGCACCCGGCCATACCAGGAGCGGTCGAAGATGGTGAACTTGCCGCGCGCCGGAATGTGCCGCCAGAACCGCCACAGGTAAGGCTGCGCGCGCTCTTCTTCAGTGGGCGCGGCAATCGGCACGATGCGGTACTGGCGCGGGTCCAGCGCGGCGGCCACGCGGCGGATTGCACCGCCCTTGCCGGCGGCGTCGTTGCCTTCGAACACCGCCACCAAGGCATGCCGGCGCATGTGCTTGTGGCGCAGCAGGCCGGCCAGGCGGGCCTGCTCGGTGACCAGTTGCTCCTGGTAGTCGGCCTTGTCCAGGCGCAGGGTCATGTCCAGCGCGCCGAGCAAGCTGCGCTGGTCGATGCTGCGGCCCAGCGGGGCGACGTTGCCCTGGTGCTTGCCTTTGGGGTTGTTGGCCAATGCTGCCTGCAGGCTTTCCAGCAGGATGCGCCCTACCGCCAGGCTGCGGTAGTTCGGGTCGACGCCCTCGATGATATGCCACGGCGCATAATCGCGGCTGGTGCGGCGCAGCACGCGCTCGCCAAAGCGCACGAAACGGTCATAGGTTTCCGACTGCTGCCAATCCAGCGGGCTGATCTTCCAGCTGTGCAGCGGGTCGTCCTTGAGCGACTTCAGCCGCGCTTTCATCTGCTTCTTGGACAGGTGGAACCAGAACTTGATGATCAGCGCCCCTTCGTCGCACAGCATCTCCTCGAGCCGTTCGGCGCCGGTGATGGCCTGGTCGAGCACGGCATCCTTGAACACCCCGTGTACCCGCCCCTGCAGCATCTGGCTGTACCAGTTGCCGAAGAACACGCCCATCCGCCCCTTCGGGGGCAGGGCCCGCCAGTAGCGCCAGGCCGGCGGGCGGGCCAGCTCTTCGTCGGTCTGCTGGTCGAAGGTGAGCACATCGATCATGCGCGGGTCCATCCACTCGTTGAGCAGCTTGACCGTCTCGCCCTTGCCCGCGCCTTCGATGCCGTTGATCAGCACGATCACCGGGAAGCGCGCCTGCTGCTTGAGTTCGTACTGGGCTTCGAGCAGGGCCTCGCGCAAAGCGGGTACCTCGGCGTCGTAAGCCTCCTTGTCGATGCTGTGGCCGATTTCGGCGGATTCGAACATGCACTGGCTCCTTCAATGGATAAGCAAGACTAGCGGATTTGAAGGCTTGTGCAGTACCTGTGGGAGCGGGCGCGCCCGCGAAGAGGCCGGCACCGCCTGCGCAAACCTCGCAGATGACATAAAATCCGCCCATCCGCTGCAACCGAGCCAACCATGTCCACCCTCCTCCAGCACGCCCAGATCGACTGGGACGACCAGGGCCGCCCCCACTCGCGGCAATACGACGACGTCTATTTCGCGGTCAACGAAGGCATCGAAGAAACCAGGCACGTGTTTCTTGGGCAAACCCGCCTGGCCGAGCGTTTTGCCGACCTCGCCCCGCACGCCTGCCTGGTGATCGGCGAAACCGGTTTCGGCACCGGCATGAACTTCTACTGTGCCTGGCAACTGTTCGAGCAACACGCCCACGCCGAGGCCCGCCTGCATTTCATCAGTGTCGAAAAGTACCCCCTCGGTCGCGACGATCTGGCCCGCGCCCTACGCTTGTGGCCGGAACTGGCGGCCTACAGCCAGCCCCTGCTGGAGCAGTACGTGGCCGTGCACCCGGGCTTCCAGCAGTTCACCTTCAATGACGGCCGGGTCACCCTCACCCTGCTGGTCGGCGACGTACTGGAACAGCTGCCGCAACTCGATGCGCAGATCGATGTGTGGTTCCTCGACGGCTTCGCCCCGGCCAAGAACCCCGACATGTGGACCCCGGAGCTGTTCGCGCAACTGGCGCGGCTGTCACACCCAGGCACGGTGCTGGGCACGTTCACCACCACCGGCTGGGTACGCCGCAGCCTGGTCGATGCCGGCTTCGCGATGAAGAAGGTGCCAGGCATCGGCAAGAAATGGGAAGTGATGAGCGGCGCCTATGTCGGCCCGGTGGCCAACCCTGGCGCGCCGTGGTACGCACGCCCGGCGGCCGCAGCGGGGCCCCGCGAAGCACTGGTGATCGGTGCCGGGCTAGCCGGCAGCACCACCGCCGCCAGCCTGGCCCGGCGGGGCTGGCAGGTGACCGTACTGGAACGCCACGATGCCCCGGCACGGGAAGCTTCTGGTAACCCGCAAGGGGTGCTCTACCTCAAACTGTCCGCCCATGGCACGGCGCTGTCGCAGATGATCCTGGCCGGTTTCGGCTACACCCGGCGCCAGCTGCAGCGTCTGCAGCATGGCCGCGACTGGGATGCCTGTGGCGTGCTGCAACTGGCTTTCGACAGCAAGGAAGCCGAACGCCAGGGCAAACTGGCCGCCGCCTTCGAACCTGGCCTGCTGCACTCGCTGGAGCGAGCAGAGGCCGAAGCCATCGCCGGGGTGGCCTTGCCGGCAGGCGGGCTGTTCTATCCCGAAGGCGGCTGGGTGCATCCACCGGCGCTGTGCCAGCAGCAGTTGCAGCACCCGGGTATACACCTGGTCACGCACCAGGAAGCGCTCGAATTGCGCAAGGTCGACGGGCAGTGGCAAGCCTGGGCGGGGGAACGCCTGCTGGCCAGCGCGCCGGTGGTGGTGCTGGCTGGTGCCGCCGACGTACTGCGCTTCGAGCCGTGCGCGCAGCTGCCGCTCAAGCGCATCCGCGGGCAGATCACCCGCCTGCCGGCCACTGCCAGCAGCCGCGCGCTGCGCACCGTGGTGTGTGCCGAAGGCTATGTGGCGCCGCCGCGCGCAGATGAACATACCTTGGGCGCGAGTTTCGACTTCCACAGCACAGACCTGGCGCCGACTGTGGCCGAGCACCAGGGCAACCTGGCATTGCTGGACGAGATTTCGCTCGACCTGGCCCGGCGCCTGGGCACCGCCGAGCTGGACCCTGGGCAATTGCAGGGGCGTGCGGCGTTCCGTTGCACCAGCCCGGATTACCTGCCGATCGTCGGGCCGCTGGCGGATGCGCAGGCGTTTGCCGAGGCCTACGCGGTGCTGGGCCGGGACGCGCGGCAGGTGCCGGATGTGGCCTGCCCTTGGCTGGATGGGTTGTATGTGAACAGCGGGCATGGCTCGCGCGGGTTGATCACGGCGCCGTTGAGCGGCGAACTGGTGGCGGCGTGGGTGTGCGGGGAACCGCTGCCGTTGCCACGGGCGGTGGCGGAGGCGTGCCACCCGAACCGGTTTGGCGTGCGCAGGTTGATTCGAGGCAAGTGATCGGGCCGGGGGCTGCTGCGCAGCCCAATCGCCGGCAAGCCAGCTCCCACAGGGACCGCGCAAGTCCCCAGGCCGGCGGTGAACCCGTGGGAGCGGGCGAGCCCGCGAAGGGCTGCACAGCAACCCATATAACAGATCGATCTAAAACTCTCGCAAACCACATGGGTCAGTTCCTTAGGTGCCCTGATCCGGGGCACCCCCTCCCCAACGGAACAACCGGTAAGGACCTATGTGCGGATTAGCAGGAGAGTTGCGTTTTACCCCCATCGACCAAGCCCCTCGCCCAGCCGACCTGGCTGCGGTAGAGCGCATCACCCACCACCTGGCGCCTCGCGGCCCGGATGCCTGGGGCTTCCATAGCCAGGGCCCGATCGCCCTCGGCCACCGGCGCCTGAAAATCATGGACCTGTCCGACGGCTCTGCCCAGCCGATGGTGGACAACACCCTGGGCCTGTCGCTGGCCTTCAACGGTGCCATCTACAACTTCCCCGAACTGCGCCAGGAACTGCAGGCGCTGGGCTACAGCTTCTGGTCCGACGGCGACACCGAGGTGCTGCTCAAGGGCTATCACGCCTGGGGCGCGGCCTTGCTGCCCAAGCTCAATGGCATGTTCGCCCTGGCCATCTGGGAGCGCGACAACCAGCGCCTGTTCCTGGCCCGCGACCGCTTGGGCGTAAAACCCTTGTACCTGTCGCGCAACGGCGAACGCCTGCGTTTCGCCTCGACCCTGCCGGCGTTGCTCAAGGGTGGTGACATCGACCCGGTGCTCGACCCGGTGGCACTCAACCACTACCTGAATTTCCACGCGGTTGTGCCGGCGCCACGCACCCTGCTGGCCAATGTGCAAAAGCTGGAACCCGGTACCTGGATGCGCATCGACCGCCATGGCGAAGTGGAACGCCAGACCTGGTGGCAGCTGCACTACGGCGCCAACCCCGATGAGCGTGAGCTGGACCTGGAAGGCTGGACCACCCGCGTGCTCGATGCCACCCGCGACGCCGTGGCGATTCGCCAACGGGCAGCGGTGGACGTGGGGGTGCTGCTGTCTGGCGGGGTCGATTCCAGCCTGCTGGTCGGCCTGCTGCGCGAAGTGGGCGTGGACGACCTGTCGACCTTCTCCATCGGTTTCGAGGATGCCGGCGGCGAACGCGGCGACGAGTTCCAGTACTCCGACCTGATCGCCAGGCACTACGGCACCCGTCACCACCAGCTGCGCATCGCCGAGCACGAGATCATCGACCAGCTGCCCGCCGCCTTCCGCGCCATGAGCGAGCCGATGGTCAGCCACGACTGCATCGCCTTCTACCTGCTGTCGCGCGAAGTGGCCAGGCACTGCAAGGGCGTGCAAAGCGGCCAGGGCGCCGACGAGCTGTTCGCAGGCTACCACTGGTACCCGCAGGTGGACGGCGCCGAGGATGCCTTTGCCGCCTATCGCGAGGCCTTCTTCGACCGCAGCCACGCCGAGTACCGCGACACCGTGCAGGCACCCTGGCTGCTGGAAACCGACGCGGCCGGCGACTTTGTCCGTGAACACTTCGCCCGCCCCGGCGCCCCCGACGCGGTAGACAAGGCGCTGCGCCTGGACAGCACGGTGATGCTGGTGGACGACCCGGTCAAACGGGTCGACAACATGACCATGGCCTGGGGGCTGGAGGCGCGCACGCCGTTCCTCGACTACCGCCTGGTGGAACTGTCGGCGCGCATTCCGGCGCGCTTCAAGCTGCCCGACGGCGGCAAGCAGGTACTCAAGCAGGCGGCGCGGCGGGTGATCCCGCACGAGGTGATCGACCGCAAGAAGGGCTACTTCCCGGTACCGGGACTGAAGCACCTGGAAGGCGCCACGCTCGGCTGGGTACGTGAGCTGCTGACCGACCCCAGCCAGGACCGCGGGCTGTTCAACCCGGCCATGCTTGACCGCTTGCTGAACAACCCGCATGGCCAGTTGACGCCGCTGCGCGGCTCCAAGCTGTGGCAACTGGCGGCACTGAACCTGTGGCTGAGCGAACAAGGAATCTGACCGATGAAAGCTCACGAAACTGCTTACGGTCAGCGCCTGCTGCGCGGCCAGGCGCCGTCCTACGAGCGCTTGCAGGCGCGCCTGGCCGGCGATGGCAGCCAGCCCCACGACCAACCGCGGGCCGTGCATTGCGGCTGGGGCCGGCTGCTGATCGGTCATACTTACCCCAACCCGGCCGAGCTGGCCGCCGACCTGCTGGAAGAGCGCCCCGGCGAGCGCGACATCGCCTTGTACGTGGCCGCACCACAGCAGCTGCTGGCCCAGGCCCCACAGCAGTTGTTCCTCGACCCGTCCGACACCCTGCGCCTGTGGTTCACCGACTACCGGCCGGCGCAGCGGGTGTTCCGTGGTTTCCGCGTGCGCCGGGCGCAGAACCCGGGCGACTGGCAGGCAATCAACACCCTGTACCAGGCGCGCGGCATGCTACCGGTCGACGCCGAACTGCTCACGCCCCTGCACCTGGGCGGCCCGGCGTACTGGCTGGCCGAGGACGAAGACACTGGCGCGGTGATCGGCAGCGTCATGGGCCTGAACCACGCCAAGGCGTTCGACGACCCCGAACACGGCAGCAGCCTGTGGTGCCTGGCGGTAGACCCGCAGTGCACCCGCCCGGGCGTGGGTGAAGTGCTGGTGCGCCACCTGATCGAACACTTCATGAGCCGTGGCCTGGCCTACCTGGACCTGTCAGTGCTGCACGACAACCGCCAGGCCAAGCGCCTGTACCAGAAGCTGGGTTTTCGCAACCTGCCGACCTTCGCGGTCAAGCGCAAGAACGGCATCAACGAGCAGCTGTTTCTCGGGCCTGGGCCGCAAGCCGATCTCAACCCCTACGCACGCATCATTGTCGACGAAGCGCTGCGTCGAGGCATCGAGGTACAGGTGGACGATGCCGCGGGCGGCCTGTTCACCCTCAGCCTGGGCGGGCGCCGCATTCGCTGCCGTGAGTCGCTCAGCGACCTGACCAGCGCCGTGACCATGACCCTGTGCCAGGACAAGCGCCTGACCCGGCATGCCCTGCACACCGCCGGGCTGCAGGTGCCGGCGCAGCAGTTGGCTGGCAATGCCGACGACAACCTGGCGTTTCTTGACGAGCATGGCGCGGTGGTGGTCAAGCCGGTCGATGGCGAGCAAGGCCAGGGCGTGGCGGTGAACCTCACCTGCATCGATGACATCACCCAGGCCGTGGCGCATGCCCGCCAGTTCGACAGCCGCGTATTGCTGGAAAGCTTCCATGCCGGGCATGACCTGCGCATCGTGGTGATCGGCTATGAAGTGGTGGCCGCCGCCATCCGTCACCCGGCGCAGGTGCTGGGCGATGGCACGCACAGTATCCGCCAGCTGATCGAGGCCCAGAGCCGTCGGCGCCAGGCGGCAACCGGTGGTGAAAGCCGCATTCCGCTGGACGACGAAACCGAGCGCACCCTGCGCGCGGCGGGTTTTGCTTATGACGATGTGTTGCCCGCCGGCCAGCGCCTGGCCGTGCGGCGCACCGCCAACCTGCACACCGGCGGCACCCTGGAAGACGTGACCGAACGCCTGCACCCGGTGCTGGCCGACGCCGCCGTGCGCGCTGCACGGGCGCTGGAGATTCCGGTGGTGGGGCTGGACTTCATGGTGCCTGATGCCGAGCAACCGGAGTACGTGATCATCGAAGCCAACGAGCGTGCCGGGTTGGCCAACCATGAACCGCAGCCGACCGCCGAGCGTTTTATCGACCTGCTGTTTCCGCATAGCCGGCCTTTGACGTAAAGGCTGATGGCCTCTTCGCGGGTAAACCCGCTCCCACAGAGTGGTGGACCTGTGGGAGCGGGCATGCCCGCGAAGGGGCCGGCACAGGAGTAAAGGAGTCCCCAACCATGTCCGACCGACATCCCGAACCCGATCTCGACTACCTCAAGCGCGTGCTGCTGGAGATGCTCGCCATCCCCAGCCCCACCGGTTTCACCGACACCATCGTGCGCTACGTGGCCGAGCGCCTGGACGAGCTGGGCATCCCCTTCGAGCTGACCCGCCGCGGCACCATCCGCGCCACCCTCAAGGGCCGGCAGACCTCACCCGACCGCGCCGTGTCCGCCCACCTCGACACCATCGGCGCCAGCGTGCGCCAGTTGCAGGACAACGGCCGCCTGGCCCTGGCGCCGGTCGGTTGCTGGTCCAGCCGCTTCGCCGAAGGCAGCCGGGTCAGCGTCTTCACCGACACTGGCGTATACCGGGGTAGCGTGCTGCCGCTGATGGCCAGCGGGCATGCCTTCAATACCGCCATCGACCAGATGCCGATCAGCTGGGAACATGTGGAGGTACGCCTGGACGCCTACTGCGCCACCCGTGCCGACTGCGAGGCACTGGGTGTGAGCATCGGTGATTTCGTAGCCTTCGACCCGCTGCCCGAATTCACCGAAAGCGGCCACATCAGCGCCCGCCACCTGGACGACAAGGCCGGTGTGGCAGCGCTGCTGGCGGCGCTGAAGGCTGTGGTGGAAAGCGGTCGCCAACCGCTGATCGACTGCCATCCACTGTTCACCATCACCGAGGAGACCGGCTCGGGGGCGGCTGGCGCCCTGCCCTGGGATGTCAGCGAGTTCGTCGGCATCGACATTGCTCCGGTGGCACCCGGGCAGGCCTCCAGCGAGCATGCGGTGAGCGTGGCCATGCAGGATTCGTCGGGGCCTTACGACTACCACCTGTCCCGGCACCTGCTGAAGCTGGCCGGCGACCACGACCTGCCGGTGCGGCGCGATCTGTTCCGCTACTACTTCAGCGATGCCCATTCGGCAGTGACCGCGGGGCACGATATTCGTACCGCGCTG